>OLRG01000141.1_pt1 | contig 77127 bp, 65 predicted proteins | sample 1672331 | NCBI WGS metagenome assembly OLRG01 (sample SAMEA3136672, study PRJEB25190) | human gut metagenome
TATTTTCTAATCCAATCCTGAAATGACTGTTGGCTTACTCCTAACCGTTTCGCTTCTGCTCCCTGACTTGTTTCTCCCCGTTGGTATCGCTCCACTGAATGGATGATCTCTTCTGGTGTCCGTTTTGCCATAATAATGCTCCCCATAGTGTAGTCTCGAATTTTTGTTATTTCGAGTGTCTACTCTATGGGGAGCATATCATTTTGCGGCAGCCCCTTTTCTTGACTTGACAGCGCCTCTAGGCGTACACTATAATGTACCTACCAATAGAACAGAACGATTCAGGAGGTGCCCTATATGACCAATACGAATATCACTTCTTTTCGGAAAAATATCTTTTCCTTTGTAGATCAGGCCGTCACCTATGGAGAGGTCATCAATGTCAACACCAAGAACGGCAATGCCGTTCTGCTGAGCGAAGAAGACTATCGGAACATGATGGAGACGCTTCATCTCTCCGTGATTCCCGGTATGGTAGAGAGCATTCAGAAAGCAGCAGAGGAACCGCTGGATACCTGCGTCCCCTATGACCCCAGTGAACCTTGGTAAGCAGCATGTATCAGATTTATTTTTCTCACCAAGCGATGAAGGACCGAAAAAGAATTGCCCAAGCAGGATTGGAAAAACGGGCCAAAAGTCTGTTGGCGATCCTCGCAGAAAATCCGTTCCAAAACCCACCACCTTATGAGAAGTTGGTAGGAAATCTGTCTGGATTTTATTCTCGCCGAATCAATCTTCAGCATCGCTTGGTTTATGCCGTGGATCAAGAAGCACAAACCGTAAAAGTATTGCGTCTCTGGACACATTACGAATAAGGGAGTTCATCTTGGAAGAAAACCTACTCCACTGCGCCGCCACCCTGGGCATGGCGGCGGTCCCTGTGGTCGAGCTGCGGGGTGCCATTCCCTTCGGGCTGGCCTTTGGTCTGCCGGCAGATCTCGTCTTTCTGCTGGCCGTGGTGGGCAATATGCTGCCCATGCCCTTTCTGTTGTTTTTCGTGCGAAAGGTCTTTCGCCTGCTCCGCCAGCGGCCCTGGTGGGGGGAGAAGATCGACCGCCTGGAATCCCGCGCCCATCTCAAGGGGCGCATGGTCCGAAAGTATCGGATCCTGGGGCTGATCATTTTAGTCGCCATCCCCCTCCCCGGCACGGGCGCCTGGACGGGGGCGCTGGTGGCGACGATCTTCCGCATCCCCATTCGGAAAGCCCTGCCCGCCCTGCTGATCGGCGTGCTCATCGCCGGGGCCATCGTGACCGCCGTCTCCTGCGGCGTGATCTCCCTCTGGGTCTAATGGACCCGCCGCCGCGCATAGACTGTACGGCATGATCGGAGGGGGGCGCGGCAGATGGGAACGCGGAGGACACGCAGGTTTTGGTTGTGCTGGGCTTTGGCCCTGGCGGTGACGGCGGTCTGGACCATATCGGCCTCTCCTGTCCAAACGAGCCAGCCCGTCGGCGGCGCGGCCCACGGGAGCTATGTGGCCCTGACCTTTGACGACGGCCCCTGGCCGGGCACCACCAACGCCCTTTTGGACGGCCTGGCCCAGCGGGGCGTAAAGGCCACGTTTTTTCTGGTGGGCGAGCAGGTGGCGGACCGGGCCGAGACCGTCCGCCGCATGGCCGACGAGGGGCACCAGATCGGCCTGCACACCTGGCACCACGTCTCCCTGAAGGGCATGACGCCCGACCAGATCACATCCCAATTAGACCAGACCCGCGCCGCCATCCGCGAGATCGTCGGGCCGGTGGACCTGATGCTCCGCCCGCCCTACGGCTTTGTGGACGACACCCTGCGGCAGTGGGCCAAGGCCCCCATCATCTGCTGGTCCTTAGATACCGAGGACTGGAAAGACCCCACCCCGTCCCGCATCACGGCGGATATTCTGCGCCAGGTGAAGGACGGGGACATCATTCTCATGCACGATATTTTTGACACCTCCGTGACGGCGGCTCTGGCTGCGGTGGACCAACTGCTGGCCCAGGGCTATCAGCTCGTCACGGTGGAAGAATTGTTCGCCCAGCGCGGGCAGGACCCACAGCCGGGAGCAGTCTATTGCAGCCTCCCCCCGGCGCAGAAGGAGGAAGTAGAACCATGAAAAAGATCATCGGCGTGGCCATCTTAGCGGCGGCCGCCGTATTTGTCCTGGCGGCGCTCATCCACCAGGGCCAGAAGCAGGAGAGCCAGGACCCGCAAGTGGAGACGCAGCAGGAGGTCGCCCTGCCCGACAGCGGACACACGCTCAAGATCCAGGGCAGCGACGGTCAGATCACCCAGATGGACCTGAACCAATATCTCTGGGGCGTGGTGGCAGCAGAGATGCCCGCCTCGTTCCACGAAGAGGCCCTGAAGGCCCAGGCCGTGGCCGCCCGGACCTATGCCCTCCACCGGGGCACAACCAACAACCACCCCGACGCCGACCTCTGCACCGACTACCGCTGCTGCCAGGCCTGGATCGCCAAGGACCAGGCCCAGAGCAACTGGGGGGACAAGGCCATCGAATACACCAATAAAATTACCGCCGCCGTCGCGGACACGGCCGACCAAGTGATCCTCTACGATGGTCAGCTTATCGACGCCGTCTTCCACTCCTCCTCCGCCAGTGCCACGCAGGACGCCGTGGAGGTCTGGGGCAACAGCGTCCCCTACCTGCAAAGCGTCACTTCCCCGGAGGGGGACGGTGTGCCCGACTATGAGAGCCAAGTGACCTTCTCCAGCCAGGAATTCAAGGACAAGTTCTCCGCCGCCCAGCCCGACGCCGTCTTCGGCGACGACCCCGCCGCCTGGGTCACGGACACCCAGCGCACCGCCGGCGGCAGCGTCCACAGCGTTACCATCGGCGGCGTCACCGTCACCGGTGCCCAGGCCCGGACCATCTTCGGCCTGCGCTCGGCCACCTTCACCCTGACCTACGCCGACGGTACCTTCACGTTTTCCGTCACCGGCTTCGGCCACGGCGTGGGCATGAGCCAATACGGCGCCGACGCCATGGCAGAAGAAGGCAAGACCTATTCCGAGATCTTACAGCACTACTACACCGGCGTGACCGTGGAGGAGTGCCCAGCAGAGTTTTTTAAGGAGGCCACCCCATGATCACCACCCTGCTCTGGGATCTAGACAACACATTATTAGATTTCCCCTCTGCCGAGCGCCAGGCGCTCATCACGACCTTTGCCGATTTCACCCTCGGCCCCTGTTCCCCCGACCTGCTGGTTCGGTACTCTGCCCTCAACGCCCGTTGGTGGCGGTGGTTGGAGGAGGGGAAAGTGACCAAGGCCGAGCTGCTCCCTGGCCGGTTCCGGGAGTTCTTTGCCGCCGAGGGCATTGCCTGCACGGAGTACGATGCCTTCAACGCCGCCTATCAGCACCATTTGGGCGACACCATCGTCTTTCTGGACAATGGCTATGAGCTGGTCAAAGACCTGCACGGCCAGGTGAAGCAATACCTGGTCACCAACGGCAGCCTGCAGGCCCAGACCCGGAAGCTCCAGCGCTCCGGCTTGGGCGAGCTGCTGGACGGCGTGTTCATCTCCGAGGTGGTGGGCGCGGAAAAGCCCAGCCGGGCGTTTTTCGACGCCGTGCTCTCCGCCATCGGGCCGGTGGACAAGGAGGAGCTTTTGCTCATCGGCGACTCCCTCACCAGCGACATGGCCGGGGGCTGCGGGGCGGGCATCCCCTGCTGCTGGTACGACCCCAAGGGCCTGCCGGTGCCGGAGGAGCTGCCCATCCGCCATACGATCCGGAATCTCAACGAGATCCCTTCTATTTTGGCGGCGCATCGATAAAATTTAAATCATTACGAGAAAATTAGGGTTGATTTTTCTTTCCAACGTACTATAATCACATAGTAAAACTAGGAAAGAAAGTGAGGCACCCCTTCCCATGAGCGCAAATCCCCTTCCCAAACGTCTCCTGAGCCTAGTGCTGACGCTATGTATGGTACTTTCTTTGGCATCCATGTCAGCCCTGGCGACAGGAGATCCCAGCAACGACTCCAACACGGCCGACAACGCGATCGTCAACGGCAGCTTTGAGGAGCCTGGTCAGACAGATAAAGCCCCACAGCTGGACTATGTCCCCGGCTGGTCTACAACGGCAACAGATCGCCTGATTGAATTCGGTGTAAACACCCAAGCAAACTCTGCCCCCCAATTGTGGGGAACTGACAAGAGTATCCCGGACGGGAAGCAGTTCGCCGAGCTGAACGCAGATGAGACCAGCACGCTCTACCAGAACGTCAGCACCGTCGGCGGCCACATCTACGAGTGGGGCCTCTCCCACCGGGGGCGCATGGGGAAGGACACCATGGCCCTCATCATCGGACCCAAGCAGGCCAACGCCCCCGCCAAACCCGGCAAAGACGGCCAGGACCAGTTTATGCGGCTGACAGCCTGGGTCCAGAGAAATGCACAAACTTTGGGTGTGACCGTCCCAAGAGACGGCTGCTCCCAGCGCATCACCGTCTACTCGAAAAAGTTTGACAAAAACGGCGGCTTCTTGAACAACCCCGGCAGCGAAAGCCCCTTCAGCACCGCCCCCTCCAACCTTTACACCGAGACTTGGAGCGTCTGGATCATCGCCACGGGAAACCAGTCCTGGGGCAGCTACGGCACCCACGATCCTACCTATGATCCCCTAAAGGGCATCGGCGGCGGCATCGGGTGCAGCTACACCGTCCCGGTGGGGCAGAACGAGACGACCTTTGCTTTCTGCTCCTACGCCGGGGCGACAAGCGACAAGACCCTGGGCAACCTGCTCGACAACATCACCTTCTCCCTGTACCACAACGTCACCTTCACCACCACCGCCGGGGGGCAGGGCACGGTCAGCGCGGAGATCCAGGGCACGACCCAAACCGTGGACTTCTCAGACAAAAACGCCATCGACGTCCCCGTCCGCCACAACCGGGAGATGACCCTCACCGCCCCGGCCACGGCGGATTCCGGAGCGACCTTCGTGGGAGCCTACATCACCCGGCACAGCACCAGCGGTTCCTCCACAGAGTTTGTGGACAAAAGCAATGAAAGCAAGTGGAAACTGAACGGAACCACCTACACCTACACCGGCACCGTCACCGCCCCGACGGACGTGGTCCTCGTTTTCGTCCGGTCCCCGGCCATGACGTATGATGCCAACGGCGGCGACAAATACGTCCATACGCCAACGGCGCAGGAGCCAACCGACGTGGTCAGCTTTGCCGCAGGCACCGGACCATACACCTCCCACGCCGCCACCGCCAGCCAGACCGGCTGGGTGTTTGCCGGCTGGCTGCTGGCGCGGGCCGGGAACGGGCTGGTCCTGCCCGCAGTGCATACCGTCTCTTATGCTAACGGGACCTTCACCTTCACAGATGAAACAGGACAAAAGCGAGCAGAGATCGAGGCTGACGGCGTAGCGCTGCTGGCCCAGTGGAAATGGCAGCAGACCTTCCAGACCCAGCTCCAGCAGGGAGACACCGTGACGGACACCGACGCTTGCGGCACCATCACAAAAGACGATAGTGACGCTTCAGTCAAGACCTACAACGCCGCCACCGGCGAGAAGGTGACTGTCACCGCCAACGCGAAACCCGATTACGCCTTCCTGGGTTGGTACCGCACCATCGACGGCCAGCTCCAGCTGGTCAGCCAAGAGCAGACCTACGCATACACCGTCGGCAAGCAGGGCGTGCAGACCGTGTATGCCCGCTTCGCCAAGACCTACACCATCACCTACGCCTGGGACGAAAGCAACAGCCCCAAGGACCCGACCGTACCGACCCTACCCAACCCAGGCACCGCAACGGCAGGAACGACCTATCCGCTTTCCCAGAACTTTGTGCCGCAGAAGACGACAGTTTCCGCCACGGTGGATGGTGTGCCCGGCCACTGGCTGTTCCAGGGCTGGAAAGAACAGGGCGGCAAAGACTACTTGGGCCAGGAAATCGCGAACGTCACCAGAAACTATGCCTTGGTCGGCAGCTGGAGCTTCATTCCCAACAACCAGTACCGTTTGACTTATAACGTAGGCGACCACACGACCAACTGGATCCCCAGCGGCTTGGGAGAAGTCGTGCCATCCAACCCCCTGCATTACTATCAGGAGAAGGTCACCAGCGCAGCAGCGCCGACGATCCCGGCGGCGGAGAACACCATCCTGGCGGCCAACGGAACGACCTTCCAGGGCACCTGGACATTCCAAGGCTGGAAGCGCAGTGACAACGACAAGATCGTGAACGAAAAGGCCGAGTTTACGATGCCCAACCACGACCTGACCCTGACGGCACAGTGGACCTTTAAGCCCAACACCTACAAAGTAGAGTATAATCTGAACGACGGCACCGGCACGGTACCAGAGGCACACACCAGCTATGCATATACCGAACTGAACGGCAAGGACGGCGCAGAGAAGCCCGACGGCATCCCCTTTGGGGCCAGCCTGACAGTCCAGAACTTTACCGGGACTGCACCAGACGGGACATACTTCGCAGGCTGGGGCTTACATCGGGACGCCAACGCCCTGTATGAGCCTGAGGAATCCGTCAACAACGAGAGCCTGGAAGTAACAACTAGTGGAGAAACGATCACACTCTACGCCATCTACAAAAACATTGGAACGGTCACCGTGGAGTTTGCCGAGAACGATGCGAACAGAGGTTCCGTAGATGTCCGCCAGGGAAGTTTTTCGGAGACCAAAGGAACGCTCAGCGGTGGTGCAGTGCAGTCTGTGGCCACGGCGAAACCGGGCTATCACTTTACCGGCTGGAAATGCGAAATCAACGGGAACACAACGGATACAGGAACCTTAACAGTCTCAGCCAGCCAAGTGCAGGAACTATTTACTGAGAACCCGGAGCAGAGGGTTTTCCGCTTTACCGCACAGTTCGAGCCGAACCAGTTTAACGTTCAGTTTCAGAAAAACGCAGAGGATGCAACAGGGAACATGGCTAGCCAGACCTTCCAGTATGCAGGAACAGAAAACGTTTATCTGAACCCGAACGCTTTTGTCCGCCCCGGTTATCGTTTTCTGGGCTGGTCGGAGACCAGCGGCAAACAAGGCGTTGTGTATGCGGACCAAGCCAAGTTCCAGGGCGTGACCCACTACCAAGGCAATGAGATCATCAACAACGCTACCATCACCCTCTATGCCCAGTGGGAGAAGTTGCTGGACATCACCATTGACTACACCCCCTTCCCGGAGGACTTGGGCAAGGTCACGCTGAACTCGCCGCAGGAAGAAGAACCTTCAGAAGAGGATCTGGTTCCCCACTCCATCTACACGGTTTCCGAAAAAGGCAGCCCGGACCATCAGGTCCATACCTTCCAGGGCGCGACCGCCCAGCCAAAGGACGGCTGTACCTTCAAGGGTTGGTATGACCAGCAGGAGAACCAGTGTTCTAAAGACCTGAGCTTTGTCCCCAAGGCCGGGACAGACAACCTGTATCAAAGCGGGTCCTACGTGGCCGTGTTTGAGGCCCAGCAATACACCCTCCACTTCGATGCCAACGGCGGGGAGGGGACGATGGGGGACCTGACGTACACGCATGGGCAGGACCAGTCTTTGACGAAGTGCGGCTTTACCCGGGCCGGCTATGATTTCCTGGGCTGGGCCACGGCGGCGGACGGCAACGTGGCGTACCACGACCAGCAGAGCCTGTCGATCACGCAGGACACGACGCTTTACGCCGTCTGGAAGCAGCAGCCGAACCAGGGCGGCAGCGGCGGCGGCCACCACAACAGCGGCGGGACCCAGGAGAACCCGGACGAGACGCCGCCCACGACCTTGAACGACACCGATCACTACGCCTACATCGTCGGCTATGAGGACGGGACGATCCGCCCCAACGGGCACATCACGCGGGCAGAGGCCGCGACGGTCTTTTTTCGCCTCCTGACGGACAAGGCCAGAGACGCGAACCTGACCGACCGGAGCCCCTACCCTGACGTGTCGGCCGGGGACTGGTACAACAAGGCCGTCGCCACCCTCTCCCGCATGGGCATCCTGTCCGGGTATGAGGACGGGAGCTTCCGGCCCAACGCCACGGTGACGCGGGCGGAGTTCGCCGCCATGGCGGCCCGGTTCGACACCGAGGCCAAGCCCGTGGACACACCCTTCACCGACCTGACCGGCTGCTGGGCCGCCGACGAGATCGCCAAGGCCTACGGCAAGGGCTGGGTCAACGGCTACGGGGACAATACGTTCCGGCCCAACGGCCCGATCACCCGGGCCGAAGCCGTGACCCTCATCAACCGCGTCCTCCGGCGCCTGCCGGAGACGGACAAGGATCTGCTGCCCGACGAGCGGACCTGGCCGGACAACCCCGAAACGTTTTGGGGCTACCTGGCCCTCCAGGAGGCCAGCAACTCCCACCTCTATGACCGCAAAAGTGATGGCTATGAGACCCAGACCAAGATCCTGCCGCCCAGAGATTGGTCCCAGGAGTTTGAGCAGTAACGAAACACGGTTTCCGCACAAAAGAAGCGTACCCCCATGCCGGCAGGTCCGGGATGGGGGTACGCTTCTTTTTCGGCAAACGCAGAAAACATGCGCTTGCATTTTTGTCTGAATGTCATGTTTTATATTGCCTTTAATACCGCCGGACCAGCTCAACCACCTTGCCGATGATTTGGGCATAGGTGCCGTCGATGGGGGCGTAGTCGGGGTTGGCGGGCAGGAGCCAGACCTCGCCGTTTTTGCGGGAGTAGGTCTTCACCGTGGCCTCGTCCTCAAAGAGGGCCACGACGATCTCTCCGTTCACGGCCTCGCTCTGCCGGCGGACCACCACGATGTCGTCCGGGTGGATGCCCGCACCCAGCATGGACTCCCCCCGCACCCGCAGGGCGAAGAAGTCCTCCGGGTGCCCGCCGGTGGGGTAAGGGATGTATTCCTCGATGCACTGCTCGGCCAGGATGGGTGACCCGGCGGCCACGTTGCCCAGCACGGGGACCTGGTCCGGCCCCGGCACCATTTCATCCTTGGGCAGGGTGATGGAGCGGGTCTTGCCGCCGTCCCAGTGGAGCAGACCCAGGGTGCGGAGATTGTCCAGATGATACTTCACCGTGGACGGCGAGCGCACCCCCACCTGCTGGCCGATCTCCCGCAGGGTGGGGGGATAGCCGTTGGCCTGGGTGGACGCTCGGATGAACTGATAGATCTGTTGCTGTTTGGGGGTGAGGTTGGTCATAGGCGTCGCCCTCCCGCAGGTCGTGAGATCGCAGAGCGATCAAAATAGGATGGACGCATTTTACCATATCCGCCAGGGGAAGTCAAAGGGACGTTCTAAACACAGCGCTGCCTATTTTCCAAACAGATCACTGTGCGTACCCGTCCTGGCCAATGTCAGTACCAATACATCGTCTTCTATCCGGTAGACCAGCAGCCAATCCGGCTGAATATGACACTCACGGTGCCCGGACCAATTCCCTGTGAGAGCATGATCTCTATTTTTCTCTGGGAGAGTCTCTCCGCTGGATAATTTGCGGATGATATCATCAAGAAGGTCAATATTCAAGTGGCGCTTTATCGCTGCTTTATAATCCTTCTTAAATTGATTGGTCCAAATAATGTCCAAGTGCTTCATTCTTTCAAAGCCCTCAGTGCTTCCTCCACATCCGAGTAGCGCTTCACGGAAGGATCTCTGGCGATGCGCTCCGCTTCCAGCATAGCGGCAATCGTTTCCTTGTTCGGCTGATCCAGCCGGACATCAAAGGGGAAGCCTCCGACCCGGAGCGATTGCCGTAAAAATACATTGATCGCTGTGGTCAGGTTGATCCCAAGCTCTCCATACAACGCCTCGCACTGCTTCTTAATGTCACCATCCATACGGACACTGAAATTTGTTGTCGTGGCCATACTAGATCCACTCCTTTCACGTCTATTATACTTGCATCTTATGCAGATTGCAATGCATGATGCATCTATCTGATAAAATTTAAGGACTTGCTGCGAAATCATGCACAGCAAGTCCTTTTTAGAAAATAGTTGAGTTTACTCAGTATTGCTCTGTCCAGAGGGACAGCAAGAGCACCGGCACGAACCACAGCAGCAGGAAGAGGGCCATGTGCCACGCGGACATGGCGCCCAGCGCTCCCGCGCTGGAGAGCGTTGCCGTTAAGATCACACCCACGCAGGCGCTCAATCGCACGAAAAAGCTGCTCAGCCCCGCGGCCCGGCGCACACGCTTGGCGGCGATGAGGGCCAGGGTGAAGGGGGCCATGCCCTCCCGGCAGAGGACGGCCACGATGGTCTGGCCGTGGGCCTGGTTGGGACCGGAGAGGGTCACCCGGCGCTGTAAGTCCGGGTAGGTCAGGGAATCCTTGTTCAGCCGGTCGGAGAAGCGCATCCGCTTGGGGTTGATGTTGAAGTCTCTCGTCACCAGCACCGGCGCGATGCGGTGACCCAGCAGGGATTGCAGGGAGGGGACGATGGTGGTGTGCAGGGCGTACCTCACGCCGAACATGCCGATGAGCTCCCGGTCCACCGCGCAGAAGACCGTGTTTTTATACTTGATGCCCGTGGGCAGGGCGATGCCCTGCTTGCTCATGAAGTCGCTGTTGCCCACCAAGATCTGCTGGCCCTGGGTCTGGGCGATGAGGCCGTTGTCCTGGAGCAGGATCTTTTCGATGGGCAGGTACTTGGCCCCCTCCGAGCGCAGGAGCTTGTCGAAGAGATAGCTCAGCCCGGAGCCGGAGGCCCGGATGGCCGAGGCCGTGTAGGCCACCACCCGGTCCATGGGTAAATTGGAAAGGGGCTTGGAGTTGGCCAGGGTGACGGTGCCGGGGGGATAGAGGTCGTTGTCCGTCAGCAGGGCGGCGCGGCAGCCCTTGGCCGCGGCGATGCCCGGCCAACCGGCCAGAGCCACGCCCAAGGTGGCCAGCTTGCTCCCCAGAATTTGCAGGGGGAAGCTCAGCGTCAACGACGCGCCCAACGTGGCCGACGCCGTAAACAGCGCCGACAGGGACCAGAGCACCAGCTTGGGCTGGTGGTGGGCGACCGTTGTCAGCAGGGCCAGACACACGCAGGCCGTCATCAAAACCGGCGTGAGCTTCTGGAACCTCTCGTCGGCCTGGCTGGTGGTGCGGATCTGGCTGCCGAAGCCCTTGGGCAGGCCCAGCCACTTGCGGAAGCCGGTCTTCCCGGCTAAGACGTCCGGGTCTTGGGTCACGACGTAAGGCCGCGCCACGGACGAGGCCGTCCGGCAAGCCTGGAACTTCGAGGCCCGCTCACAGTATTGCCCGATGAGCTGGAACAGCAGCACCAGGGCGCAGGGGGCGAAGAAGGGCACGGCGCTCTCCCGCAGGGGGGTCAGCACCATGGTCACGCCGTCGGCCAGGGTGAACGCGGCGGCAAACAGGGCCAGCGTACTGCTGCCCGGTGTGAAGTTCGTCAGCTGGACCAAGCCATCCTTCAGCACATCCCAGGCCAGCGCACAGCAGACCACAAAGCCGCCCAGGCTGGCGTAGAGCAGGATGTCTTCCGGGACGAGGTCTGTGAGGAACGAGAGGATCCCCGTGTCCAGAAAGGCCAGCACCAATAGGACCACCGCCAGGACGGCTGCCCCAATGGTCTTGTTTTTCAGGGGCTTGAGTCCCACGCCGTACTCTAGGGAGAGCTGGGCCGGGGGGGCGTCGGGGGGTGGGGCCGCCTGGGCCTTGGCCTTGCGGTCCTTGAAGGGGTGGAAGCCCTCAAAGGCCTTGCTGAACTGTCCCATCTGGGCCTTGGGGCCGAAGCCCTTGAGGGGCTGCTGGGCGGTTTGGCCGGGTTGGCCCGCCGCCTGGGCGGGGCCGGGCTTTTTGGCGTTGGGGTCGGGCGTGAAGCCGATCAGATCCGGGCCGTTGTCCTGGGGGACGCCGGTCTGGGGCTGAGCCGTCGGCTGTGCTTGGGCCTGTGGTTGGCCGGCAGGCTGCGGGCCGCTGGGGTCAGCGGCCCCTACGGGCTCGGCTTTGGGTTGGGGTGCCCCTGGCTGTTGGGGACCTTGGGTCAGTTGGGCTTGGGCCTGGGGTTGGTCGGCAGGCTGCGGGCTGTTGGGGGCAGTGGCCCCGGCTGGCTCGGCTTTGGGTTGGGGTGCCTCTGGCTGCTGGGGCGCTTGGGCCGGTTGGGCTTGGGTTTGTGGTTGACCGGCGGGTTGCGGGCCGCTGGGGTCAGCGGCCCCTACGGGCTTGGCTTTGGGTTGGGGTGCCCCTGGCTGCTGGGGAGCTTGCCCCGCCGGGGCTTGGTTGGCCGGGAGCGGCTCCGTGGAGGGGGTCGGCTGGCTGGCGGGACGTTCCGGCTTGGGTTGCTGGGGTGGTTGCTGACCGGCAGGCTGCGGGCCGCTGGGGTCAGCGGTCCCTACGGACGCCCCTTTGGGCTGGGGTTGCTGGACCGGGGCAGGTTTTTGCTGCTGGGGCGCTGCTTGTTTTGACGGGTCTGGCTTTGGGGTTTGGGGCGGTGTCGGCTTCTGGGCCGGGCCGGGTTTGGGTTGTTGGGACGCTTGGGGCGGCTGGGGTGGGGTGGCCTGCGGTTTGGGTTGAGCCGCGGGCGGCTGCCCCTGGGCCGGTTGGGCCGCGGGCGCTTGGGCGGGCTGGGCCGGCTGCTGGGGCTGGGGGGAGGTGATCCCCGGCTGGCCCGTGGCGCCCTTGGGGGCCAGGGGGGGCGCCGCCGGACGCTTTGCCTTGCCGGCCTTCGGCGGGGTGTAGTCGGCGTACTCCCAGAGAATATCCCCTAAGCTGAATTTGTTGTCATCGGACATAGAGATCCCTCACAGGTCTAAGATCACAGCCGCTGCCGCACGGCCTCATACAGCAGGATGGCGGCGGCGGCGCTGGCGTTCAGGGAGTTGAGCTTGCCCTTCATGGGAATGCTGACCAAGAAGTCACAGTTTTCCGTGACGAGACGGCTCATGCCCTCCCCTTCCGAGCCGATCACGATGGCGGCGGGGCCTTTCAGGTCGGCGTCATACAGGGGCGTGGTGCCGTCGGCGGCGGAGCCGAAGATCCACAGCCCCGCCTTTTTCAGCTCCTTGAGCAGAGAGGGCAGGTTGGCCACGCGGGCCACGGGGATGTGGGACACGGCCCCGGCAGAGGTCTTGGCGACCACGGCAGTCAGGCCCGCGCTCCGGCGCTTGGGGATGACGACTCCGTGGGCCCCGGCACACTCCGCCGTCCGGATCACGGCCCCCAGATTATGGGGGTCCGAAAGCTCGTCGCAGATGACCAGCAGGGGCGGCTCCCCCTTGTCCTTGGCTGCTTGCAGGATGTCCTCAATGGAGACATACTCCCGCACGGCGGCCACGGCGATGACGCCCTGGTGGGCGTGGGTGCGGCTCATGCCGTCGAGCTTGCGCTTGTCCGCGTCGGCGACGACGATGCCCCGGCTCCGGGCGGTGGAGGCGATGTGGCCCAGGGCGGTGTCCACCTCGCCCTTCATAATAAAGATCTTGTCGATGTTGGTCCCGGCTCTCAGGGCTTCGATGACCGCGTTGCGGCCCTCGATGATGCCGTCGGCAGGGGCTTCGTCCCGCTCACGGGTGGGGCGGGGACGCTTTTCTTTGGGATTTGGATTCTGTTTCAAAGTAAACTCCGATCTCGGCGCGAAGGCCGCAGGAAGAAATTGCAGGACAAAAACCCGGCGCTTCTGCGCAGGTTAGTATCAGGTTCATATCCAATGATTATAACATACTGGGCGGGGAAGAGAAACCCCTTTTTTCCCAGGAAATGTTCTCGCCCATTCACAATTTCTTAACACCTGCGACACACCCCGTTTCTTGCAATGGATGGGGAAATATGGTACCATAACGCTACAAGAATCGGGGAAATTCCCCCGGAACGGAGGGACAAGACCGTTGAATCCCAATCAAGACAACAAAAATAATAAAGGCGGCCAGGGTCCGAAAAAGCGCGGCTTTTTCGTCGGTGCCCTGGTTTGGGCTTTGGTGCTGGTGATCATTTTCAACTTCATCGCCGGGGAGATCGCCAACGCCGGGACCAAAGAGGTGACGTACTCCGAGTTCATCCAGATGGTGGAGAACAACGAGGTCGCCACGGCAGAGCTGGCCAACAAACAGATCACATTTTATTTAAGCAAAGACCTGCCCGCCGGGATCACCCAGCCCAGCGGTCAGAGCAGCGACCAGGACCTGGCAAAAGTCCTGGCCGAACAGATGGAAAAGGGTGGGGCCACCTGCTACATCACTGCGCCCCCCCAGGGCCAGGGCTATCGGGACGACGACCTGCTGCCCGTTCTGAAGCAGCACAACGTCGCCTATGCCTTCACCATGGAAAAAGAGACCTCCCTGCTCATGAACATGCTTCTGAGCTACGTCCTGCCCGTGGTCATTATGACCGGCGCCCTCATCTTCATCATGCGCCGCATGGGCGGCCCCGGCGGTCTTGGCGGCGTGGGTAAGTCCAACGCCAAGGTCTATATGGAAAAGTCCACCGGCGTGACCTTCGCAGATGTGGCCGGTCAGGACGAGGCAAAAGAATCCCTGGAGGAGATCATCGACTTCCTCCACAACCCCGGCAAATACACCGAGATCGGCGCGAAGCTCCCCAAGGGCGCTCTGCTCGTCGGCCCGCCGGGCACCGGCAAGACCCTGCTGGCCAAGGCCGTGGCGGGAGAGGCAGGGGTTCCCTTCTTCTCCATCTCCGGCTCGGACTTTGTGGAGATGTTCGTGGGCGTGGGCGCGTCCCGTGTCCGGGACCTCTTCAAGGAGGCCAACAAAGTCGCCCCTTGCATCGTCTTCATCGACGAGATCGACACCATCGGCAAATCCCGTGACAATCGCATGGGCGGCAACGACGAGCGCGAGCAGACCCTGAACCAGCTCCTGGCGGAGATGGACGGCTTCGACCCCTCCAAGGGCGTCATCCTCCTGGCCGCCACCAACCGCCCGGAGGTCCTGGACCAGGCCCTGCTGCGTCCCGGTCGGTTCGACCGCCGCATCACCATCGACCGGCCCAACCTGGCGGGCCGTCTGGCCACCCTGCAAGTGCACACCCGCCGCATCCGTCTGGCCGAGGACGTGGACCTGAAAAAGGTCGCCCTGGCCACGGCCGGGTGCGTGGGCGCGGACCTGGCCAACCTGGTCAACGAAGCCGCCCTGCGGGCTGTCCGTCTGGGCCGCCGGGCCGTGAAGCAGGAGGACCTGCTGGCCGCCTTCGAGCTGGTCATCGCCGGCACCGAGAAGAAGGGCAGTGTCCTCACCGAGTTTGAGAAAAAGCTCGTGGCCTACCACGAGGTCGGCCATGCCATGGTTGCTTACAAGCAGAAGAACACGGAGCCTGTCCAGAAGATCACCATCGTCCCCCACACGCAAGGCTCTCTGGGCTACACCCTGCTCATGCCGGAGGAGGACAAGACCGAGCTGCGCACCCGCGATGAGCTTCTGGCCCGCATCGCCGTCTCCATGGGCGGCCGCGCCGCCGAGGAAGTGGTGATGAACACCATGACCAACGGGGCCGCGCAGGACATTCAGGACGCCACATCCGTGGCCCGCAACATGGTCGCCATGTACGGCATGAGCGACCGCTTCGGCATGATGGCCCTGGCCTCCAAGCGCAGCCAGTATCTCGACGGCGGCTACGGCATGGACTGCGCCCAGGACACCGCCGCTGCCCTGGACGAGGCCGTCCGCGCCATCCTGGACCAGTGCTACGCCGCAGCGGTCCAGATCATCCGGGACAGCCGCCAGGAGATGGACGCCGTCGTGGCCTATCTGCTGGAAAAGGAGACCATCACCGGCGCGGAAATGGTCGCCATCATCGAGGGCCGCGACCCCGCTGCGGCAGACTCCCCCCTCCGGGCCGAATCCACCGCCACACCAGCGGCCCCCGCAGAGGACAAAACGGAGGATCCGCCCGCAGAGGACAAGCCTGCGGAAGAGCCGCCTGCAACAGACGCCCCCCAGGCCCCCCCTGTCACCCTGGAAAAGTCCCAGGAAGACGAACCGCCGAAGGAGAAACCGTAATGCTGGAGATCGTGTTTAACGAGAGCGTTTTGGGCAGCATGGAGCAGGCCGCGATAAATGCCACCCACCGCAAGCCGGAAAATCTCTTCTGCTTTCCGCTCCCGCTGGACCGGGGAGACATTCAGAAAGATTTTGCGGTGGCCCGCGAGCCTCTGGCCGCTTTGCTTGCCCAGGCCAAGGACACGCCGCTTCGCATCTGGAGCAGCGATGCGCCCCAGGAAAAATGCGGCCTATACTGGCTGGTTGCCCAGTTGGAACCCTTGGGCTGGGAGAACTTAGATGTATCTTTGGTCGAGCTTCCCGCCTTTCTGGAACGGGAGGACGGCGTTGTGGTCCAATACCGTGCGTGGGGCGAAGTGTGCCCGGAGGAATGGAGCCGCTGGAAGACGGCGGGTGTTCGGCTCCCCTCTCCCCTGCTGCGGGCCATGGCCGACCGTTGGAAGGAGTTGCGCCGGGAAAACGCGCCCCTCCGGGCCGTCTTAAATGGCCGCCTGGTCAGCGCCCCGGAGACGCTGTATGACTTCTTCCTTTTCCAGGAGATCGCTGCTCAGCCCGAAGAATTTCGGGAGGAAGAAGTCATTGGCAGGGTCTTGGGTGTCACGCAAATGCCCATTTCCGATGAGTTTTTGGCCCTGCGAATGGAGCAGTTGATCCGGGATGGACTGCTGGAAGCCGTCACCCAGCCAGAGCCGGGGAAGGCATCCTACCGCCGCGTCCTGCGAAAAGTCACGCTGAAATAAAGCAAAAACAGGCCCCGTCCAGTCGGACGGGGCCTTGGTCTGTTTCAGGATGAAATTTTACACGACATCTTCCCGCATGACGATCAGGTCCAAGAACTGGGCGTTGCGGACGATGTAGGTGGCCACGGAGCCCAGCTTTTGCAGCGGGCCGCGGCTGGAGCGGGTCATGACCAGGGTGTCGTATCCGTGGTCTCTGGCGTACTGCACGATCTCCGGGCCGGGGTGACCCCGCAGGAGAACGGTTTTGACCTTCCAGCCGGCAAACTCCTTGGCGAAGTCGGCCAGCTCCTGGTTGGCCTGGATGGTCGCCCGGTCCCGCTCGGCCTGGGCGTCGGTGTAGCGCGGCTCCGGCAGGACCATGAGGAGAGTGATCTCCGCGTCCTGGCCGTGGAAGATCTGCTTGGTAATGGCAATGGTGCGCTGGCTGCGGGTGCTGCCATCGATGGGCAATACGATCTTTTTCATGTTGGTTCCTCCTTGTCCCTGGGAATCGTTTCTATCTTGATGATACACCAGAGGGCGGGGGCTGTCAACGCGGAGCGAAAGCGATGGCGGTTATTTCATCGCAAATCTTGTCGAATTAAGACGATTCTGATATACTGTCTTTGCTGCCGACCCTTCGGCGAGGAGGGAGGTGAGCTGATGTGGTTGCGATGATAGCATCCTTCTTTCTGTCTGTCTTGGCAGGAATAGTTTCTTACTATATCTGCAAATGGTTGGATAACAGAAAGAACAGAAAGACAGATCGGTAGCCAGCCTAAGGCGTAGTATGCTCAGCGTCTTTGTGAAGTGACACAGAATAGAAATGAAGAATAGAAGACCTTGGAAGTAGCGGCTTCCAAGGTCTTCGTTTTGTAAGCTGATGTGGATGAAATATAGCATCACTTTCGTCCACTGTCAGTATAGTCTATTCCTGGTCCGATGTCAAGTATACAGTTTGCGTAGCATCCAGCGTGCCGCAGATGCCTCCTCCAAACTGGGAAGAGACGCGGATGCAATAGGTCCCGTTGCCGGGGCCTTCGTAGGTCCCATGCCCGGTCTCTCCGGGCTGGATGAGGATCGACTCTGTGACCTTTTTGTATCCTCCCAACAGGCCCACTTTATATAGGCTGACATAGCAAGCCTCCGTTCCGTTGTTTTGGAAGGCATAGGACAACTGGTCTCCGTTCTCTTTCACGCAGGCAAAGTGCTCGCTGGTATAGAAGCCGCCGCCCTCCCCGCTGAGTTGGATCGTGATATTCCCGGCGGGAAGCGGGATCCCAACGGATTCATAGCCCAGCTGGTTCGATACGGCAGCACGGGCCTCCGGGCTGAGCGCAAGAACCGCACCAAACGTCACAAGCAAAACCAAAAGGAAACAGGCGGCAGAGCGCAGCCATGCTTTCCAGCGGCTTGCTTCCCTGGGTTCGAACTTGCTGGCACGAGATCGTGCCTGTACGTCAGACCAACCACGTTCCAGATCAAAGGCAGAGGCGTTGCTTCGGCGGTCCAGCTCATCCAGGATCGCATGCACGGCATCTTGATCCGGGGCTTTTTGCTGGAGCAGAGATTCCAAGGCTTGGATCAGTTCCTCGTCACTTCCCGATAAGAATCGTCTATCGTTTTTCATAGAAACCCCCTTTTTCTTGCGTCAGATACTGTTTGCAGCGCTGCCTGGCCCGGTAGAGCAAAATCCAAAAAAACGAGAAAAAAGCTGCGACAGGGCGGGGTGTCCTGTCGCAGCTTTTGGGGTCGGTTGTTTAGCAGAGCTTCGCGCCGGCGGGGATGGCGTCGTTCAGCATGACCAGGTTCAGGCGCTCCTCGTCGTTTTCCTTGTGGACGGCGGAGAGCAGCATGCCCTGGGATTCCTGGCCCATCATCTTGCGGGGGGGCAGGTTCACGATGGCCACCAGGGTCTTGCCCACCAGGTCTTCGGGCTTGTAGTACATGGCGATGCCGGAGAGGATCTGGCGGTCGGTGCCGGAGCCGTCGTCCAGGGTGAACTTCAGCAGCTTCTTGGACTTTTTCACGGCCTCACAGGCTTTGACCTTGACCACGCGGAAGTCGGACTTGCAGAAGGTGTCGAAGTCCACGTCCTCCTGCCATGGCTCCGTCTCAATGGCGGGCTGGGCGGGGGCGGCAGAGGCCTGGCGAATGGCCTCCAGCTCCTCCAGGGCCTTGTCCATGTCGATGCGGGGGAAGAGGTTCTCGCCCTTCACGACGGGGGCGTCCTCCGGGCGGCTGCCCCAGACCTTGGCGGAGTCCCAGGTCTGCACGCGCTCGTCGGCCCCGATCTGGGCGAAGAGCTTGGTGCAGGAGTCCGGGATGAAGGGGGCCAGCAGGATGCCGCAGATGCGGGTGGCCTCCAGCAGGTTATACAGGACGTGGGCCAGGCGGGCACCGTTGGCGTCCATATCCTTGGCCAAGGCCCAGGGCATGGACTCGTCAATGTATTTGTTGGCCCGCTGGATGACCTTGAAGACCTCTTCCAGGGCCTTGTGGGGGGCGCAGGCTTCCATGTCGGTCTCGTAGCGGTCCCGCAGGCCGGAGGCCAGGGAGAGGAGCTCGGTGTCGTAGGCTTCGGGGGCGGCGCAGGTCTTGCAGCCGGCGGGCAGGGTGCCGCCGAAGTATTTCTGGACCATGGCGGTGGTCCGGCTGACGAGGTTGCCCAGGTCGTTGGCCAGGTCCACGTTGATGGTGTTGATGAGCAGCTCATTGGAGAAGTTGCCGTCGGAGCCGAAGGGGAAGGTGCGCATCAGGAAGAAGCGCAGGGCGTCCACGCCGAACTTCTCCGCCAGGACGTAGGGATCGACCACGTTGCCCTTGGACTTGGACATCTTGCCGCCGTCCAGCAGCAGCCAGCCGTGGCCGAAGACGTGCTTGGGCAGGGGCATGCCCATGCTCATCAGCATGGCGGGCCAGATGATGGAGTGGAAGCGGACGATCTCCTTGCCGACGAAGTGGTAGTCGGCGGGCCAATAGTGGTCATAGTCATGGTACTTGTCGTTGTACAGCCCCAGGGCGGTGGTGTAGTTGAACAGGGCGTCCACCCACACATAGACCACGTGGCCGGGGTCGAAGTCCACGGGGATGCCCCAGGAGAAGGAGGTCCGGGACACGCACAGGTCCTCCAGGCCGGGCTTGATGAAGTTGTTCACCATCTCGTTCACGCGGGAACGGGGCTGTAAGAAATCGGTGTTCTCCAGCAGGTCCTGAATTTTGTCTGCGTACTTGGACAGCCGGAAGAAGTAAGCCTCTTCCTCGGCGTCCTGGACCTCACGGCCGCAGTCGGGGCACTTGCCGTCCACCAGCTGGCTCTCGGTCCAGAAGGACTCGCAGGGCTTGCAGTATTTGCCGACGTACTTGCCCTTATAAATATCCCCGTTGTCGTACATCTTGCGGAAGATCTTCTGGATGGCGGCGACGTGATAGTCGTCAGTGGTGCGGATGAAGCGGTCGTTGGAGATGTTCATGAGCTTCCACAGGTCCAGCACGCCCTTGGGTCCGGTGACGATGTTGTCCACGAACTGCTGGGGGGTGACGCCGGCCTCGCGGGCCTTGTCCTCGATCTTCTGGCCGTGCTCATCGGTGCCGGTCAGGAACATCACGTCACAGCCCTGGAGCCGCTTATAGCGGGCCATGGCGTCGGTGGCCACGGTGCAGTAGGTGTGGCCGATGTGCAGTTTGTCCGAGGGGTAGTAGATCGGGGTGGTGATATAAAACTTTTTCTTCTGTTCTCTTTCCATATTGATCCTCCATCGGCGGACCGGGACGCAGAAGCGCCCCGGAAATGCCGGATTATTTTCCTGATTCGTTGGTTTTTTTCTTCGCCTTTTTCTTGTTCTTTTTCAGCGTGCCCATCGGGGCGCAGCCGTGGCACTGCTTGCAGTGCGCTGCGCAGGCGGGCAGACCGGGGGCGCGGTCGTCGTTGGCGATGAGAGCGCTGGCCATGGACAGCTGATAGAAGACCATACCCAGCAGGATCGCCGTATTGGCCCAGTTGAGCCCGTCGGCCAGAGCCATGATGCACACCGAGGCCCCGGACAGGGAGAAGGCCAGGGTGGTCGAGACGCGGGCCTTGTCAAAGCCCATGGCCCCGATCATCATGCAGCCCAGCATGGACAGGCCCGTGGCCAGCATGGGGATGGCATAGTGCCCCAGCACCGGCTCCTCGGCCCAGTGGTCATAGTAGTTGGCCACCACCCACAGACACCCGGCCAGGGTGGGCATGGCAGCCCAGGCCGTCAGGATCGGTTCTTTCCGGCGCATTTTCTGGGTGACGAAGTAGATCCCCGCCGCGGCCAGCAGGCAGAAGATACCGAGGTAGAGCCAAGTGACGCTCAGCTCCCGCCGCAGGGGCTTCTCCATCAGGCCCAGGGAGGGGCTGCTGAACCAGTTGGCCAGGGCGAGGAAACCACCCACGCCCAGCAAAACGGCTCCGGCCAGCATCCCGGCGATGCAGACGGTATGTTCGGAATAAAAGGCCCCAGTGTAGCACTGGGTATAATTCTTATGCTTGCCGCAGCTCAAGGCAACGAGCAGGCCCAGCACGACGACGGTCACGATGGCCATCGCCCACAGGCTGGGCGCCCCGGCAATGGGCAGGCCGGTGCCGGCCTCAAAGCCGTTGGCGAGATAGACCCGGCGGACCACCAGGCCCACCACGCCCCCCGCCACCGCCGCAGCAGGCAGCAGTACGGATTTCCGCATAGAAACAGGACTCCCTTCGAGAAACTTGCGGGCGGACGCCCCTCCCGCAGGTCAATTCTCTTTATCTTACCACATTCTCCCGCAAAACGCACGGAGATTTTCTGTTTTCCTGTAAATTTTCTGTTGCACAAAGATCTGCTCTGGCAGGGCGGTGGGCTGGACCGCTCTGCTCAAAGATGAAAGCATTTTCGCAGTGCCTTATATTCTCCCAAGGCCAGAACGGAGATGTCTTTTGTTAGAATCGTCTCAGGGGTAACAGAGACATCTGTTTTTCCGTCGCGTTTTATACCAAGAATATTCACGCCAAACTTTCGGCGGATATCCAATGCGCCGATGCTTTTCCCCACCCAGGTCTTGGGTACCTCCACGTCCAGGATCGCATTCTGCTCGTCGAGCTTGATATAATCAAAAACATGATCGGTAGAGTAGCGGATCGCGGCCCATTTGGCCGTTTGCTTCTCTGGATAGACGACATGGTCTGCGCCATTGCGGAGCAGAAACTTGGCCTGAACATCCTGCTCTGCGCGGGAGACAACACAGGCAGCGCCCAATTCTTTGATGAGGGAGGTCGTTTCCAAGGAGTTTTGGAAGTTGCCGCCGATGGTCACAAAGCAGACATCATAGTTTCCGACGCCCAGGGAACGAAGGAATTCTTTGTTTGTAGCGTCACCGATTTGCGCACTGGTGACAAAGGGCAGGATCTCGTTGATCCGATCCTCTCTGCTGTCTACTGCCATGACCTGGTGGCCAAGCTGCGCCAGCTGTACGGCGATGTGGTGCCCAAAATGCCCTGTGCCGATCAATAATATATTTTTCATTTCACTTTGCTCCTTCTTCTGATGGTTGAGAGGATCATCCGACGGTGATTTTTTCCAGCGGTAGTTTTGCAACGCTCGGCTCCCGGCTGGACATCGCTGCGTAGACCAGGGTCAGACCGCCTACCCTGCCTAAATACATCAGGAGGATCAAAAGCAGCTGAGAGGGGAGATGGAGCTGGGGCGTGATGCCCAGCGTCAAGCCCACGGTCCCCACGGCAGACGCCGTTTCATACAGGCAGGTAGACAGCGGCAGGGCCTCATAAATGCTGATAAATAGCCCGCAGCCAAAGAATAGCATGAGATACATGCTCAAGATCGTTGCAGCCGTTTTGACGGCCCCAGAGCCGACTCTGCGTCCAAAAAACTGCGGGCTCTCCCGGCGGCGGAAGGTCGCAACGGCGTTGGCAAGCAGAACCGCCAAGGTAGTCGTTTTCATTCCGCCTGCGGTAGAGCCTGGCGAGCCGCCAACCAGCATCAGTAAGATCATAATGGCCCGAGACGCTTCTGTCATTGCAGTAAGATCCATGGTGTTAAAGCCGGCCGTCCTCGGGGAAACTGCCTGGAAAAAGGAAGCCAGGAGCCGTTTCCCGATGGGAAGCGCGGAATAGTCCGCCAGGAAGAAAAAGAGCGCTGGCAGGAGGATCAGGCATAACGTTGTGACCAGGATCACCTTGCTTTGCATCCGATAGCGTCGGATGTGCAGACGATTCTCCCAAACGTCATCCCAGGTCAAAAATCCGATGCCGCCCAGCACGATCAGCAGCATGATCGTGAGGTTGATCACCGGGTCTGCTGCGTATCCGGTCAGCGAAGGGTAGGGGCTGCCGCTCTGCCCCAAGAGATCAAAGCCGGCGTTGCAGAACGCAGAGACAGAATGAAACACCGCCATCCACACACCGGACCACCCGTAGTCCCGGCAAAACACCGGCAGCATAACAAGGGCGCCCAGCAGCTCGATGAAAAAAGTTCCACGGAGAAAGAATTTCGTCAGCCGGACGATCCCGCCGACCTTCGGCGCAGAAATGGCATCCTGCATGGTGCTTCGCTGCATCAGCGAAATTTTTCGCTTGGACAGCATGACAAAAAAGACGGCTACCGTGACAACGCCAAGACCACCGACCTGAATGAGCACCAAGAGGATGGCCTGCCCAAAGACAGACCAATAGCTGCCCGTGTCTTCGACCACAAGCCCGGTCACGCAGACGGCAGAGGTTGCCGTAAAAAGTGTTTTAGGAAACGGCGTCACGCAGCCCTCCGTCGATGCAAGCGGCAGCATCAGCAACAACGCACCCACCAGGATGACGCCGGCAAACCCTAAGATAATGATTTGAAAGGAGGAAAGACGCAGCTTTCGTGGTAGGACTTCTTCTGACATGATCACAGCTCCCCCCATGGATACAGTCCGTAATACATAATTTTCCACTTCTGGCTGACAGACATTATAGTGTGCCAAGAGAACGAAGTCAATCCAAATTCCCATAGAAAGGCTGGCTTGCTGTGCGCTAGAGCTGCGCGCTAGATAATATATAACTCAAGATGCTATGAAAAATAGGTTCTTTTTCTGGTTGTCTCTGCCTTTTTCCTGTGTTATACTTATTACAAATGGGCTGCTAGGTCCGATTCGTTCTAATATACTACAATGGGAGGACCGGTCTTCGGTCCGGAAAGAGAGAAACTATGAGCTACGACAAGGAGCTGATCGCCCACAAGCTCATCCGGTGGGAGCATTATTTGAACAACTACAAGCTGCCCGCCTGGAAAGAGCTGCCGGACATCGGCCTGTACATGGATCAGGTCATCGCCCTGCTGGGCCAGTACCTGGACTTCATCCCCATGGAGGACTCGAAGGACAAGCCCGTGACCCCCACGACCATCAACAACTACGTCCGCCTCAAGGTCATGCCCGCCCCGGAAAAGCGCAAGTATTACCGGGTCCACATCGCCTTCCTCATTATGATCTTCACCCTGAAGCAGGGCATCAGCATCAACGGCCTGCAACAGCTGCTCCCCTCCACCGCCAACGAGGAGGAGATCAAGAGCTTTTACACCGGCTACATCGCCCAGCTGCAAGAGGTGGGCAACTTCTACACCGCCCAGACCCGTGCCGCCGTCCAGGGCATCTTAGACCCCCAGGCGGCGGACGATGGCGCGGTGGAAAACGTCATCATCCAGAGCATTTTGCAGTCCGGCTTCTCCCGCATCATGGCGGAAAAGCTGCTCCACCTGCAAAACGCGGACCCGGAACGGGTCATGGAGCTGGAAAAAGTCAGCGACAGCCGGGGGCGGCATCCCCTGGTGCAGATCCCGGAAAAGGAGGACTGAGCCACCATGCTGTTTGATACCCACGCCCATTATTACGCCGAGCAGTTCGACCCCGACCGGGACAAAGTCCTCTCTGCCCTGCCCGCCGCCAACGTCGGCCTGGTCCTGTGCCCCGGCTGTGACCTGGAAAGCTCCCGCCAGTCCATCGCCCTGGCCGAACAATATCCCTTCCTTTACGCCGCCGCCGGGGTCCACCCCGAAGACGCCCTGGGCCTGCCGGACGACTGGCTGGAGCAGGTAGAGGCCATGACCCACCACCCCAAGGTCAAGGCCGTGGGGGAGATCGGCCTGGACTATTACTGGCAGGAGGTCCCCCGCGATCTGCAAAAAGAGGTCTTTCGCGCCCAGCTCGCCTTAGCGCAGCGCTTAGATATGCCCGTCATCGTCCACGACCGGGAGGCCCACGGGGACAGCCTGGCCATCGTGAAGGAGTTCCCTGGCGTGCGCGGCGTGTTCCACTGCTACTCCGGCAGCGTGGAGGACGCCAAGACGCTCATCAAGCTGGGCTGGCACCTGTCCTTCACCGGCACCATCACCTTCAAAAACGCCCGCAAAGCCCCGGAGGTCATCGCCGCCGTGCCCCTGGACCGCATCATGGTCGAAACAGACGCCCCCTACATGGCCCCCACGCCTTACCGCGGCAAGCGGTGCGATTCCCGCTACGTCTACCGCATGGCCGAAACCATCGCCCAGATCAAGGGGCTGACCACGCAGGAGGTGGAGAAAGCCACCACAGAAAACGGCAAGCGGCTGTTTGGGATCGAAGGGTGAGCCGTGACCGCCTGCGGAGCGGGAGAAAAGTCGGCTCGTTCTACTTGACAGCAGACCGGGAATAGACTATACTGATGATGGACGAAAACGATGCGAAATTTCATCCATATCAGCTTACAAAACGAAAACCCTGGAAGCTTTCTCCTTCCAGGGTTTTCTATTCTCATTTTTATGCTGTGTTACCTCACAGGGACGCTGAGCTTATAACGCCCCAGGCTGACTGCCGCGCTATTTCTTTTTCTTTTTGTCGTCCAGCCATTTGCAGATGTAGTAAGAGATTACGCCTGCCAAGATAGACAAAAAGAACGATGCGATCATTGCACCCATGTCAGCTCACCCCCCTTCTCGCCGAAGGGTCGGCAGCAGGGATAGTATAACAAAAACAACAGCGTTCGACAAGATTTGCGGGGAAAGAAAGCCTGGTACTGCCTCCATTGGATTCTCGCTGTAATTCCCTGCATACTGGACACGGGTAGCGGGATATGGTACAATAAGGCAACGGATGGGAAGGCTTGCCCTTCCCCTTATTTTTGAAACGAACAAAGGAACGAATCACCATGCTGAAAACCTATGATACCGTGATCCTGGGTTGCGGCGAGGCTGGCGTCTTTGCCGGGTACGAGCTGATCCACAGGAACCCCGGCATGAAGGTGCTGATCGTCGATCAGGGCCAGGACATCTACCACCGCAGCTGCCCCATCGTGGCCGGAAAGGTCAAGAGCTGCATCGACTGCAAGGTCTGCCACACCATGTGCGGCTTCGGCGGTGCGGGCGCTTTCTCCGACGGCAAGTATAACTTCACCACGGCCTTCGGCGGCTGGCTGACCGACTTCATCCCGGAAAAAGAGGTCATGGACCTGATCGACTATGTGGATGAGATCAACACCGCCCACGGTGCCACCAGAGAGGTCTTCTCCACCAACACCCCTGAGGCCCAGGCCCTGCGTAAGCGGGCGCTGGAATCTGACCTGCACCTGCTCCAGGCCCGCGTGAAGCACCTGGGCACCGAGAACAACCTGCGTATCCTCACGAATATTTATGAGGACCTGCGGAAGAACATCGACTTCCAGTTCAACACCGCCGTCACGGAGATCCGTCAGGCCGAGGGCGGCTATCTCCTGGAGACCGCCAACGGCGACGAGTACCTCTCCAAGTATCTCATCGCAGCCCCCGGCCGCTCCGGGGCCGAGTGGTTTGCCCACCAATGTCAGAAGCTGGGCCTGCCCATGACCAACAACCAGATCGACATCGGCGTGCGCGTGGAGCTGCCCGCCCTGGTCTTTGAGCACATTACCGACGTGGTCTATGAGTCCAAGCTCATCTATCGCACCAAGCAGTACGGCGACCAGGTCCGCACCTTCTGCATGAACCCCTACGGCCATGTGGTCTCGGAGAACGTGGAGGGCATCCACACCGTCAACGGCCACAGCTACTCCGACCCCAAGCTCCGCAGCGAAAACACCAACTTTGCGCTCTTAGTCTCCAACCACTTTACCGAGCCGTTCAACGAGCCGTATCGCTACGGCAAGCACATCGCCTCTCTCTCCAACATGCTGGCCGGCGGCGTGCTGGTCCAGCGCTTCGGCGATTTGATCCGCGGCGTGCGCTCCAACGCCCACCGCATGAGCAAGTCCACCACGCACCCCACCCTGACTGCCGCCGTCCCCGGCGACCTGTCCCTGGCCCTGCCCAAGCGGCAGCTGGACGACATCATTGAGATGATCTACGCCCTGGACAAGCTGGCCCCCGGCACCGCCAACTACGACACCCTGCTCTACGGCGCTGAGGTCAAGTTCTACTCCGCCCGCCTGAAGCTCACCAGCGACCTGGAGACGCCGCTGAAGAACTTCTTCGCCGCCGGCGACGGGGCCGGCATCACCCGCGGCCTGGCCCAGGCCGGCGCCTCCGGCGTCCGTGCCGCCCGCGCCATCGCCAAGCGCATCGAGGAAGAGGGCTGAGACGCCGTTTTTTCCGTTCATTTCCGGCCGCCCCAACATCCGGGCGGCCGGTTTTGCACATTATCCACAGAGTTTTCCACATCCCTTCCACAGGGGGTGGAAAACTGCTTCTTCGTTACTTCTCAAATGGATCGAATAGGAGGGCCAGCCCATGTCCGAACTCATTGCAGCCATCGCCACCCCGCCCGGACCCGGCGGAGTGGGGATCCTTCGTCTCTCCGGCCCCGGCGCGGCCCAGGCCGCCGCGCACATTTTCCAGCCCCTCGGCAAAACGCCGCTTTCCGAGGCGCCCGACCGCCAGCTGCTCTATGGCCGGGTCTTTGACCAAGCGGGAGATCTGCTGGACACCGGCCTGGCCTTCGTCAGCCGCGCCCCCCACAGCTACACCGGAGAGGAGACGGCAGAGATCCAATGCCACGGCTCCCCCGTGGTCCTCTCCCTGGTTTTAGATGCCCTGTGCGCGGCCGGGGCACGCCTGGCCCGACCCGGCGAATTCACCCAGCGGGCCTTTCTCAACGGCAAGCTGGACCTGACCCAGGCCGAGGCCGTCATCGACCTCATCGATGCCGAGACCCCCGCCGCCGCCCGGCAGGCCGCCGGGCAGCTAAACGGGGCGCTCTCCCGCCAGATCGACAGCATCTACTCCGCCCTGACCGATCTCATGGCCCATTTCTGCGCCGTGTTAGACTATCCCGACGAGGACATCGACCCCTTCCAGGCCGAACAAATGGGACAGATCCTCGCCCGGCAGGAAGCGGCGCTGCAAGCGCTCCTGGCCACCAGCCGCCGGGGGACGCTGCTCCATCAGGGCATCACCTGCGTTTTGATCGGCCGCCCCAACGCGGGCAAGTCCTCTCTGCTCAACGCCCTGGCGGGGTACGAGCGGGCCATCGTCACGAACATCCCCGGCACCACCCGCGACACCGTCGAGACCAAAGTCACCCTGGGCGGGTACCTCTTCCGCCTCGTTGACACCGCGGGCCTGCGGGACAGCGACGACCCCATCGAGCAGCTGGGCGTGGCCCGCAGCCGCCAGGCCCTGGCCGAGGCCGATCTGGTCCTGGCCGTGTGCGACGGCACCCAGCCCCTGACCGAAGAGGATCACGACCTGCTCCGCGAAGCCCTGGCCCAGGCGGACACCATTCTGCTGGCCAACAAGCGGGACCTGCCCGACTTTACTCTGCCCCAGCCCGCCGCCAACGATGCCCCGAACACCCTGACCGTCATCCCCCTCAGCGCCAAGACGGGGGACGGCCTGGACACCTTAGAGACCACCCTGGCCCGGCGGGCCGAGACCCTCCTCCCCCAGGCGGCCCAGTCCGCCGCCGGGGAACTGCTCACCAACCAGCGCCAGATCCAGGCGGCCCAGCGGGCCTTGGACGGCGTGACCCGCGCCAAAGACGCCCTCGACCTGGGCATGACCCCCGACGCCCTTCTCACCGACGTGGAAGCCGCCCTGGAAGCCCTGGGCGAGCTGACCGGCCGCACCGTCCGGGAGGATATCACCGCCCGCATCTTCTCCCGCTTCTGCGTGGGGAAATGAGGGGAAACACCAAAGTGGTGCAGTTTAGTGTGATTTTTTCAGAAAAAGTCCTTGATTTTTACACGACTTTTCTTCTATACTGAACACAGAACGCAAGACGGAGAAGACAAGGAGGGAGACTATGGAGCGAAAGATCACACGATTTTTGAAGACCTGGAAAGACAGCCCCTATCGGAAACCCCTGATCTTACAGGGGGCTCGGCAGGTAGGGAAAACCTATTCTATTTTAGAATTTGCCCGCACAGCATATGAAAACGTTGCATACTTTAACTTTGAGACCGACCCGAAGCTGAGCCAGACCTTTGAGGAGAATATCAGCCCGTCCTACCTCATCCCCATCCTTTCCCATATTGCCGGTGTCAGCATCGTCCGGGAAAAGACGCTCATCGTGTTTGACGAAGTACAGCTCTGTGAACGTGCCTTGACGAGCCTGAAATACTTCTGTGAGGAAGCCCCGGACTATCACATCATCGTGGCCGGGAGCCTGCTGGGCGTTGCGGTGAACCGGGCGCAGTTTTCGTTCCCTGTGGGAAAGGTGGATATCAAAACCATGTATCCCATGGACATGGAGGAATTCTTACTGGCCGTTGGAGAGGAAGCGCTGGTGGAGCGGATCAAACAATGCTTCGCGGAGGACAGCCCCATGCCTGCTGCCCTGCATGAGGCGGCGATGCAGCGTTACCGGCAGTATCTTGTGGTCGGCGGGATGCCGGAGTGCGTGATGCAGTTTGCCCAGACGCAAGACTACATCCTCGTCCGCCACACCCAGGACACGATCCTGGCCAGCTACCTCAACGACATGAGCAAGTACAACAATCTCAACGAGATCAAAAAGACCAGACTGGCCTACGACAACATCACCGCTCAGCTCTCCAAGCGGAACACCCGGTTTCAATATAAGCTCATCAAAAAGGGTGGCCGGGCTTCCGAGTTTGAGAACGCCATTGAGTGGCTCTGTCTGTCCGGCATCGTGTCACAGGTCTACCGGGTGGAAAAAGTGAAGAAACCCCTGGAAAATTACCGAGATATTGACGCCTTCAAGATCTATGTCTCGGACCTGGGCCTGCTCTGCGCCAAAAAAGACCTGCTGGCCAACGATGTTCTCTATATGGTGGAAGAACTGAACGATTTCAAGGGCGGCATGGCAGAAAATTACGTCCAGGTGCAGCTGACCATCAACGGCTACCACACCTATTACTGGGAGTCCGAGCGCGGCGCAGAAGTGGATTTTATCATCCAGCGGGAAGGCCAACTGATCCCCATTGAGGTCAAGTCCGCGGATAACACCCAGGCCAAGAGTTTGAATCTCTACATCCAGACCTATCACCCTGCATACGCCATCAAGCTCTCCGCCAAAAACTTTGGTTTTGAAGACGGCAAGAAGACCGTCCCCCTGTATGCCGCGTTCTGCATTTGAACCTGCAAAATGAACCCACGAAAAGAAAGCCCAAAGCACTGCCGCAGCAATGCTTTGGGCTTTGGTTATTGGGGCATCTCCACCGTCAGATCCCCGATGGAGATGCTTTTGACGCTGTCCATGGGAGTGATTTCGGAGAACACAAGGTCTTTTCGGCCCTGCATCTGATCGCCATCCGAAGACGAACGCAGGCCACTGACGGCGTCTTTCTGCACGCAGGATACCGTACCATCTGTTTTGGTCAGGGAGACAGGCAGAGCCTGCAAAAAGGCGTTCTCATCCGGGACCTCGGCGGCGTCCACGGTGTACTCCACATGGAGGGAGAGGGGCGAGAGGGACATGCGGGTCAGGGTGCAGTCGAGGCCATCGACCTGGAACTGCTGTCCGGTGGGCAGGTCTATGGAGGACGCTTTGGGGGTGAAGTCAAAGCGCAGTTCCCAAGGCCCATCTCCCAACGGAACGGTTCGGATCGTGCCATCCGCCTGGACCTCGTCGATCATTGCGGCCCGGAAGACCGCCGTCATGCGGCCGGCCTGGAGGGGCTGATCCATTTGGCAGACCTCCAAATACTGCACGGTCTGGTCGGATGCGTCCTCATCATAGGGGCGAAGTGTGGAAGAAGTACGCTGGGCCTGCTGAGGCCACTGCATCGTGTACTCCTGGAACGAAACACTCTCGCCTCGGCCATCAGCCCGGAGGGAAGTGCCGTCCTCCCGCTGGATGGAGTAGAGGATGGCGTAGGTATACTCATCGGCCAGGATCGCATCGGCCGTAATCGTCAGGCCGTCCTGGGTGCAGCTGACGCCCAGGGGAGTGCCCAGCTGTTCCAGCAGGCTGGCTTGCTCCTGGGAGGACCCGAACAGGTTGGCAAAAACTTCGCTGGCCGAACGCAGCGCTCCCGACGCGCAAGCGGCGCAGAGGGCGGCGGCAATTATAGCGGCGATGAGGACGTGGACGCGCTTTTTGTGAGACGCCCGCCGACGGGCCTCCGGGGCGGCGGCCAATAAGTTCTCGACCATGGCCTGCTTCTCTTCAGGGGAGAAGCGCAGCTCATCATACTGTTCCCGATAGGTCTTCATCGCGCTCCCTCCTCTCCGTCAGTTTCCTGGAGCAGGGCTGCGACGGTCCCCGGAAAACCACCCATCACACGAGCGGCTTCCCGGTGGGACAGGCCCTCCCCTTCGCAGAGGAACCAGGCCACGCGGCCCTTGGCCGCTGGGTCCAGCGTGGTGTGCTTCTGGCAGGCCCGGAACGTGGCCCGCAGGAACCAAAGGCGTTCCTTGGCGGGATCGTCCAGGCAGGCACCCTGTTCTAACCTCTGCCGCAGAATAGTCTGGCAGAGAGCTTGAGCGCCCTGCGTGTCGCCCAGGCAGGCGTAGGATAGGCGGAGGATGCTGTCGGCGTAGGTGTTCACCAGGCGCTCCGCTTCCCGGCGGTCTAAGGTCGGCCGCATAGACTCACTTCCTTTCGGTTAGGACTGGGGCACGGGGATGGTCAAGTCCCCGATGGAGATGCTTTCGATGGTGTCCAGAGGGATGATTTCAGAGAACGCACTTGATCGTGTTTCTATCTTGTTTTCAGAATCCCTGTCTCCATTGAAACCCGTGTCTTCTCGGGTTCCGTCTTTGAGATTTAGAAAAATAGCTGTTTCCACGTTCTGACAATCTATCTCATTTTTAATCCACTCTTCCTTAGGTTCCACTGTCATGGCGGGATCATAGGCTTCCGCAATTTTCTCTTCGTCGATCTGATAGGAGTACGTGACGTAGAGGGACAGGGGCGACAAGCGAAGCTCTTTGATCTGTCCTGTCAATGCCCCGTTGGTTCCCCCGTGGAATGTCTGACCGATCGGAAGCTCAATGGAGGAATCTTGATACGTCATCTGGAAGTCAACGGTCCAGTTTCCTTCCACAGCAACTTCTTCCTTTTCTATTTCCATAGAAACAATTCCTGCACGGAAATTCTGGAGAGAGACTCTTGCCGGACCGTTCATCTGTTCCATATTAGGGCCAATCCACTCTTCAAAGAAATGGATGGCATTGTCTGTCGGACGGAAGGCCGTAAAGAGAGGGTCACACACAGGGGATATATAAAAGTTATCGCTGTCTGGGTCTATGGTGAGCAATCCATCATCGAAGTGTATATTGTATAGGTTTGCGTCTGGGTCTACGTTTTGGAGCAAAGGTCCGCCGTCATCCCGGCTGAGGGTGTAGAGGATCGCGTAGCCATTCTTGTCGCCTAAGACGGCATCGACGGTAAGCGTCACACCGTTGTCGGTCACGCTGGCCCCGATGGGCTGGGCCATTTCACCCAGGACCTGGGTCTGCTCCGGCTGATTCCCCAGGAAAAAGCTGAGGGACTGGATCGCGGCCTGCAACGCCCCGGACGCACAGGCGGCGCAGAGGGCGGCGGCGATGACAGCGGCGATGAGGACGTGGACGCGCTTTTTGTGGGACATCCGCCGACGGGTCTCCGGGGCGGCGGCCAATAAGCTCTCGACCATGGCCTGCTTCTCTTCGGGGGAAAAGCGCAGGGCATCGAACTGGCTGCGATAGTCTTTCATGGGTACCCCTCCTTTTCCAATAGAGTCTTGAGCTGTTCCCGGCCCCGGCGGAGCTGGGTGTTGACGGTGGACGGCAGGCGGCCCAGGAGTTGGGCGATCTCCGGGGCGGTGTAGCCCTCGTAGTAGTGCAGGTAGATGACCGCCCGGTACTTGGGGGGCAGGAGGTTCACGGAGGCCAGGATGCTGCCCGGCTCCGCCGCCGGGGCGGGGACGTGCCGGGCGGCCTCGATGGGGACGGTGGTTTTTCGCCAGTGACTTTTCAGGTGGTCCTTGCAGGCGTTGATGGTCGTGCGGATGATCCAGGCCTTCTCATGCTCCGAAGAGGCGAAGGCCGGGCGGCGCTCGATCAGCTTGAGAAAGACCGTCTGGCAGATGTCCTGGGCGTCGTGGGTGTGGCTGAGATAGGTGTAGCTCAGGCGGAGGATGAGGTCGGCGTAGGTGTTTACCAGCCGCTCCGCCTCTTGGCGGGTCAGGCTAGGGGGCATGGGATCACTTCCTTTCGGGGGCCTTCTATCTGGAATACGATCCAGCGGCCTGAAACCATTCACTTTTTTTCAAAAAAATTTGCCGAACAAGAAAAAAACCGGGCGTTCTGCGAATCGAGAACGCCCGGGGGTGGGTGTGGGGGGGAACGTTATTGCTGGGCCTGGGAAGCGCTGTCCCCGGTGTCCTGGGTGTCGGTGGTGTCCGCGGCGTTGCTGGCGTCGGACTTGTCTGCGTCGGCGCTGTCGGTCTGGGCGTCGGCATTGGCGTCCGCGCCGGTGTTGGCATCGGTGCCGTCCCCGGCAGCGTCTGTGTTGCTGTCGGCGGCGTTTTCGTCGCCGGTGTCCTGCTCGACCTGCTGGTTTTCTTTCTCAGCCTGGTCTGCGTCGGTGTTCAGGCTGTCGCGGTAGGCGGTGAGCTTGTCGTAAAAGTCGGCCACGGACAGATTATCGTAGGTCTCGGTGGTCTTGATGTCGGCCTCGTCCACCCACTGCTGCTCCATCTCGCTGAGCTTTGCGGAGGAATAGTTCTCGCGGAAGGCCTTGCTGGTGGCAGGGTCCAGGCGGAGGATGATGTGGTAGCCGAACTCACTCTCCACGATGCCGCTGAGCTGACCCGGCTCCAGGGAGCGGGTGGCGGACTCGAAGGCCTCGACCATCTTACCGGCGGAGAAAACGTAGCCGTCCGGGCTGCTCTCCAGGCCGGTGTCCTCGCTGTTGGCCTTCATGAGCTCGTCGAACTTGCTCTCCAGCTCGGTGGGGTCGGTGATGGCCTGGAGCTGCTTGAGCAGGTCGTCGGCCTTGGCCTTCTTCTCGGCCTTTTCGGTGTCGGAGAGGTCTTTCCCGGTGGTCATGTCCTTGGTCAGCAGGAGGATGTGCTTGGCCACCAGCAGGTCGTTGTCCTCGGCGTACTGGGTCAGGTCCTCGGCGGTGGGGGCGTTCTCCTTGCCGTCCTGGAACATCCCGTCGACCATGTGGCTGTGAATGAAGCTGACGGAGCTGAGGTGCTCAAAGCCCTTGTTGGAGATGCACATGCTCTTGAGGTACTTGGCATAGGCGTCCTCGCCGCCCAGCTGCTCCTTGGCGGTGGCCAGGTCCTCCTGGTAAGAGGCCTTGTCCTCGCTGGTGTAGGAGTAGCCCTCTTCCTTGCCCTTGGCCTCGACCACGCTGTACATGGCGGCGTAGTTCTGGGCGGCTGCTTTGACCTGGTCAGCGATGGTCTTGTCGCTGTTTTCGTCGACCTTGGTGTCCCAGAAGCTGGTCTCGCTGTCGTCGCTCTGCATCATGCTGGCGTAGGAGTAGGTGGTGTCGGCCTGCTGGGCCAGCCAGAAGAGGTACTGCTCGGCGGTCACGTCCTGGCCGTTGACGGTGAACAGGACGGTGGAGCCCTTGTAGCCCATGATGTCCTTCACGGGATCATAGTCGCTGCCGCAGCTGCTGAGCAGGCCGGTGGCCATGACCACCGCCAGCGCGACGCCCAGGCCGCGGCGGATGAGATGTTTCATATTCGTTTGTCTCCTTTGATGGTATCGGAATACACCCGGCAGGCCGCCGCACGGGCGGCCATACAGATAGCATTATTGTACCACGCTTGTCCTGTGCTGGCAACTAGTTTCATCAACCCGGGGAAAACGGGATTGACATTTGCGGGGGGCCAGACTATAATGATAACTGTGAAGGAGATGCAGCCTTCATCTATACAGCGATGCAAAACGAACCCCCCAGGAGTGGCGTCTCCTGGGGGGTTCTATTCCCATTTTATTTTGCAGTTGTTTGCAGAGACGTGGGCTTACTTCGCCTCAGGCTGGGGTGCTGACCGACGGGTCATTTTTTCTTCTTCCACTCGTCCAGCCATTTGCAGATGTAGTAAGAGATCACACCTGCCAGAATAGAGAGGAGGAAGGATGCAGCAGCATCCATACAGCGACACCCCCTTCCACTCCGAAGGCGTCGGCAGCAGAAACAGTATAGCAGATATTTGTCGAACCGACAAGATTTAAGCGCAGGCGCGTTCCGGGAAACCTGGGGCGCGCTTGCGCTTCTTTTGACAGCGAAAGCCTTGATTTTTCTTCGGATTTTCTCTCACTTGTTCACAGATTCCTCTTTTTTCTTGCGTGCAAATATGGTATAATACCATGACCATGGAGCCGTATGCCCATGTGTTTCCCGTAAATTCTGCGGAAATCCGCTTTTTGAAAGGATCTATACCTATGGGTTTTTTAACCAAACTGTTTGGAACCAACATGGCGAAGGAGATCAAGCGCCTTGATCCCATCGTCCGCAAGATCGAAGCCCTGGAGGAAGAATACAAGGGCTATACCGATGCCCAGCTCCAGGCCAAGACCCCGGAGCTGAAGGAGCGTTATAAAAACGGCGAGACCCTGGACGACCTGCTGCCGGAGGCCTTTGCCACCTGCCGTGAGGCAGCCGACCGTGTGCTGGGCCTGCGCCCCTACCGGGTGCAGCTCATCGGCGGCATCATCCTGCACCAGGGCCGCATCGCCGAGATGAAGACCGGTGAAGGTAAGACCCTGGTGGCCACCCTGCCCGCCTACCTGAACGCCCTGAGCGGCGAGGGTGTGCACATCGTCACCGTCAACGATTACCTGGCCAAGCGCGACAGCGACTGGATGGGCAAGGTCTACCGCTTCCTGGGCCTGTCCGTGGGCCTGGTCATCCACGGGGTCGACCCCGCCGGCAAGCGGGCTGCCTACAACGCCGACATCACCTACGGCACCAACAACGAGTTCGGCTTCGACTACCTGCGTGACAACATGGCCATCTACAAGGCCGAGCTCATGCAGCGCGGCCACGCCTTCGCCATCGTCGATGAGGTGGACTCCATCCTGATCGACGAGGCCCGGACCCCCCTGATCATCTCCGGCATGGGCGAGCAGTCCACCCAGCTCTACACCCTGGCCGACCGCTTTGCCGCCGGTCTGACCGGTCTGGTCAAGGCCACCGTGGACGACAAAGAGGAAGAGGACGAGGATATTGACGCCGATTACGTCGTCAATGAAAAGGCCCGTGCCGTCACCCTGACCGCCCGCGGCATCGCCAAGGCCGAGAAAGCATTTAATGTAGAGAACCTCTCCGACCCGGAGAACACCACCCTCTCCCACCACATCAACCAGGCCATCCGCGCCAGAGGCCTCATGAAGCGGGACATCGACTATGTGGTGAAGGACGGCGAGGTCATCATCGTCGATGAGTTCACCGGCCGTCTGATGTATGGCCGCCGCTACAACGACGGTCTGCACCAGGCCATCGAGGCCAAAGAAGGCGTGACGGTCGCCCGCGAGTCCAAGACCCTGGCCACCATCACCTTCCAGAACTACTTCCGCCTGTACAAGAAGCTCTCCGGTATGACCGGTACCGCCCTGACCGAGGAGGAGGAGTTCAGCTCTACCTATCAGCTGGACATCGTCGAGGTCCCCACCAACAAGCCCATGATCCGTGTGGACCACCCCGATGAGGTATATAAGAACACCACCGGCAAGTACCACGCCATCGTGCGCCAGATCGTGGCCTGCCACGAGAAGGGCCAGCCCGTCCTGGCTGGTACCACCTCCATCGAGAAGTCCGAGATCCTCTCCCGGCTGCTGGATAAGGAAGGCATCAAGCACAACGTGCTGAACGCAAAGAACCACGAGAAAGAAGCAGAGATCATCGCCCAGGCCGGTAAGTTCGGCGCCGTCACCGTCGCCACCAACATGGCCGGCCGTGGTACCGACATCATGCTGGGCGGCAACGCCGAGTTCCTGGCCAAGAACGACCTGAAGAAGGCCGGCTTCACCCCCGACCTCATCGCCGAGGCCACGGGCTTTGCCGAGACCGACAACGAGACCATTCTCAAGGCCCGGAAGATGTTCTCCGACGCCGAGGATAAATACCGCAAGGAGCTGGCACCTGAGGCCGACAAGGTCCGCGAAGCCGGCGGCCTGTTCATCCTGGGCACCGAGCGCCACGAGTCCCGCCGCATCGACAACCAGCTGCGCGGCCGTTCCGGCCGTCAGGGCGACCCCGGCGAGAGCCGCTTCTACCTCTGCATGGAGGACGACATCATGCGTCTGTTCGGCACCGAGCGGATGCAGAAGATGATGGAGACCCTCAAGATCGACGACGACACCCCCATCGACGCCAAGATCCTCTCCGGCGCCATCGAGAACGCCCAGAAGAAGGTCGAGTCCAAGAACTTCCAGGCCCGGAAGAACACCCTGGAATACGACGACGTGATGAACGTCCAGCGTGGCGTCATCTACAAGCAGCGCCGCCAGGTCCTGGACGGTGAGATCATGGGCGACTTCATCCGCGGCATGATCCACCGCTGGATCGAGGATTCCATTCGCGGCCACCTGGGCGAGAACAAGCACCTGACTGCCGAGAGCTGGCAGCTGGCCTCCGAGCCGTATCGCGGCCTGTTCTTCCGCACCGATGCCTTCCAGTTCACCGATGAAGAGCTGGCGGCCAAGTCCGTGGACGACCTCATCCAGGAGGTCAACGACTCCGCCCTGGCCCTCTACAACGCCAAGCAGGAGAACCTGGGCGACGAGCTCATGCACGAGCTGGAGCGCGTGATGATGCTCCGCGTGGTCGACGAATACTGGATGGACCACATCGACGCCATGGAAGAGCTGAAGAAGGGCATCCAGCTGCGGGCCTATGCCCAGACCAACCCCGTCGACGCCTACAAAAAGGAAGGCTTCGAGATGTTCGAGGGCATGATCGAGGCCATCCAGCAGGAGACCATCCGCCGGATCCTCGTGGCCCGCGTCCAGACCAATGAGGTCCGCCGCGAGCGCGTGGCCAAGGTCACCGGCGAGTCCGGCGGCAGCGAGGACGCTGCTTCCTCCGGAAAGAAGGAGCCGGTCCGCAAGACCATCAAGGTCGGCCCCAACGATCCCTGCCCCTGCGGCAGCGGCAAGAAGTATAAGAAGTGCTGCTATCTGAAGGATAAGGCCGCGCAGTAAGCCCGTTTTATGGGCCTGCGGCAAGCCTGATCCCAATGGGGTCTGCGGCAAGCCCAAGCGCAACCGGGCCTGAGACCCTTTCCGGAAAGGAGACTGCCGCCTATGTCATTCACCCAACAAACCAACCAGGGCGTGGTGTTCCACACCGCCGACACCTTCTCTGCCGCCGGGGGCATCGCCCATGGCTTTGCCACCCGGATCGGCGGTGTGAGCAAACCGCCCTTTGACCAGCTCAACCTGGGCATGACCCGGCGGGATGATCCCCAGGATGTGCTGGAAAACTACCGGCGCTTCTGCGCCGCCCTTGGGACGGACGTGGAGCATCTGGTGATGACCCACCAGGTCCACCAGGATACGATCCTGGAGGCAAAGCCGGAGCATGTGCTGGAAGCACTCCTGGAGCCCATCGGCTATGATACCGACGGCCTCATGACCGACATTCCTGGCCTGTGCCTGACGATCTATTACGCCGACTGCATCCCCGTCCTGCTCTACGACCCGGTAAAAAAAGCCATTGCCGCCGTCCACTCTGGCTGGCGCGGTACCAGCCTGGGCATCGCGCCCCAGGCCGTGCAGAAACTGGCCGCCCGGTACGGCAGTGACCCGCATGACATTCTGGTGGCCATCGGCCCCGGCATCGGGTCCTGCTGCTTCGAGACCCACGACGATGTGCCCACAGCCATGGCCGAGCGGCTGGGCGAGGGCGTGCAGCCCTTCTGCCAGCCTTTGCCCAACGGCAAGTTTTCTGTGGATCTGAAAGGCATCCTCCGCTGGGAACTGACCCAGGCGGGGGTGCCGGATGAGAACATCGACACCCTGCCCCTCTGCACCGCCTGCCACCCGGAGCTGTACTGGTCCCACCGCAAGATGGGCGACCGGCGCGGCAACCACGCGGCGATGATCCAACTGCTGTAAGTTTTCCACATTCCGTTTCGCTTTTTTAGAAGGAGACGAGTCCCTTGCACACAAAGAATCATTCTAAAAAATCACAAAGCCGCCGGCGAAACTGGGAGCTTCGCCGCCAGCGGCGAGAAGAGAAACAGGCGGCCCACCCCATCCGCTCCGCGCTGCCCTTCCTGGGGATCACGGGGGTGGTGATGGCGGCGGCCATTACGGCGGCCTCCTGCACCCTCTGCTACCAGGTCCAGGTCCAGGGACAGGGCACGGTCTTCTTCCAGGATCAGGAGACCTATCAGACTGCCGTGACCCAGGCGGAGGACCGAGCTTCTAAGATCCTCTCCACCAATTACTCCCTGAACCAGGAGGAGGTCTCCACGACCCTGGCCCCGAAAAACCAGGTGGAGACGTCCCTGTCCTCCGTGACAGGCTCCCTTTTGGAGAGCATCCCGGAGCTGGAGCATGTGTACACCCTCACCGTGGACGGCACCCGCATCGGCGTGGCGTCTGACGCAGAGACCATCACCCAGGCCCTGAGCCTGGTGAAGGAGCAGTACACCACGGATGAGACCCGTTCCCTGCACATCGACAGCCAAGTCGACATTCGCTATGAATATCTGCCCGCCGGGACCGGCGAGCAGACCGCCGAGGAGATCGCCGCGCTGCTCTTGGCCCAGTCTCCCCGGACCTTTGCCTACACCACCCAGGCCGGGGATACCCTGGAATCCGTCACCGCCAACTTCGGCATGACGGAAGAGCGTTTCCGGGAGCTGAACCACGACCTGATCCTGGAGGAGGGCACCCCCACCGCCAGCGCCCCGGAGGAATACCCCGACGGCGACGCCGCCAACCCTCAGAGCGATGCCCAGACCCAGGACCCAACGCAGGACCAAGCCCAGGCCCAGGACGCAGCGGCCCAGACGACCCAGACTCAGGATGGGCAAGCTGATCAAGCCGCCCAGGCCGAGAGCGACCAGACCGCCAGCGACAGCGACCTGGCCGACCTGCTGGGCATCGAGGTGCGCACCCCCCTGGAGACGGGCCTGGAAATTACGGTCGAGCAGTCCTGCCCGCTTCTCATCGTGACCACGGTGGAGGAGGTCAATGAAGACCGCGAAGTGACGCCCGCCCTGCAAACGGAGGACGACGCCACCATGTTCGTGGGCCAGCAGCGGATCATCCAGGAGGGCGAACCGGGCCAGGCCAGCGTCCTCTCCCGTGTGGTCAAGCGCTGCGGCGTGCCCGTGGCGAACAATGACCTGAGCGCCGTGACCAAGACCGAGGCCACCCCCCTCATCGTCGCCACCGGGACCCAGGCCATGCCGGAGGTGCCGGAGGGCTGCCTGTACTTATGGCCCGTTCGCGGCCCCATCACCTCGGACTTTGGCTACCGCTACATCTTTGGGGAGAATAACTTCCACCGAGGCATCGACATCGCGGCTTCTGCCGGGACCGCCATCAACGCGGCGGCAGACGGCACGGTCCTCTTTGCCGGGGTGAAGGGGACCTACGGCAACCTGGTGATCCTCTCTCACTCCAATGGCTTTTTGACTTACTACGCCCATTGCTCCAAGCTCTTGGTCAACGTGGGCGACAGCGTCACCCAGGGCCAACCCATCGCGGCCGTTGGCTCGACGGGCCGTTCCACCGGACCCCACTGTCATTTTGAGGTGCGGTACGAGAACAAGCCCATCGACCCGCTGTGCTACCTGCCCGGCACCAACAACGCCCCGGCCCGGACGCAGATCCCCCTGGACGATGCCAAGAAGGACGAGGAGACCACCACCCCGGAGACTCCCGACGTGCCCGAAACGCCGGTCACTCCCGTGACCCCGGAGGTCCCCGCCGAGCCGACCACCCCGGAGGACCCGACCACACCGGACGAGCCAACTGTTCCCGCGGACCCGGCTGCCCCGGAGGATCCCACCGATAACCCGAACCAATCCACCGGGGACACCCCGGCGGACAGCGCAGCCCCCACCACCGGAGACGGCCTGACGGCCAACACCCACCGGACGGATGCTGCGGCAGACGGTTCGTCGGAGGACACCGAGGAGCTTCAACCTGCGGAGCCTTGGACAGAGGAAATGATGTATTTCCCCAGTCACTTCCTGATCGCCACCCGCCCCTGCATAGCCTTTTTGTAAAATCAACTGATTCCTGGCATAGGCAGAAAATAGCAAGGAAAATTTCTGCGGTTGGAAAATTTCGGGATAGAAAGCGGATTGACAAGTTCGGAAAAGTAATCTATAATAAAGACGGAAGAAAAATGATGCTACTTTTCATCCATACTTTATCACCAAAACGAAACCCCAGGAGCTGCGACTCCTGGGGTTTCTATTCCCTATTGTGGTCTTGCGATCACATCGAAAGGCGTGGGCTTACTCCGACTTAGGCTGGTCTGCAATCGTCCTGATTCGACAAGATTTGCGGAATATTTTGCAAAAAGAGAGCACCCGGTATTCGGATGCTCTCTTTTTATAGTCTGGAGCAGGTAAAGGGAGTCGAACCCTCCTATCAAGCTTGGGAAGCTTGCGTTCTACCGATGAACTATACCTGCATGTTCACTTTCAGCGTTTTTTAGTATAGCACAGCCCAAGCCAAAAGGCAAGAGAAAAGTTTTGTCTGCTTCTGTCTGCCCCTGTCCCAAAGGAACCCCTGCCCGGCCCCGGCATAGAATGGGGTACCAGGCGCCGGAGACCCGTGTCTGCGGCTGCGCCGGTCTGATGAGATCCAAAAGGAGGTCAATCACTATGAACGAAAGGGTCGTACCCGGACCCGTGCAGGACAGCTGCGGCATCCGGGAAGCCGTTTGTATCCACACCAAGAAGATCTACGACAGCTGCCGGGATAAGGACTGCATCGAGGACCTGCGGGTCTACCCCACCCGTGCCTCCCAGGCTGTGATCGACCGCGCCCTCAGCGTCCGCGGGGGCCGGGCTGAGCTGTTGCAGGCGTACATCGACGTAGAGCCCGCCAGCTACAACCGGGGCTTTTACAGCGTGGACATCCGCTACTACTACCGCATCACCGCCGAGGCCTTTGTCGGCGGCTCCCGCCCGGCGGAGATCTGCGGGCTGGCCGTGTTCGACAAGCGGGTGCTGCTCTTCGGCAGTGAAGGCAGCGCAAAAATTTTCTCCTCCCGCTATTACCCCGATGGAGCGGACTGCCAGGTCCTGGGCCGGAGCAACCTGCCAGAGGCCGTGGTGGAGGCCGTGGACCCCATCGTGCTGAACCTGAAGCTGCTGGATCCCTGCGATCTGGTCTGTCCGCCCCCCTGCCCGCCCCCCGGCGGTCCTTGCGGGCCTTGCCCGCCCCCTCCACCTCCCTGCGGGTGCTGCGCGGAGAACGAGCTGACCGAGATCCCCGCCTGCATCAGCGCCTGCTTCGACTGTGACCTGGCCTTTGACGGCGGCTGCCGCCGGCTGTACGTCACCCTGGGGCAGTTCTCCATGGTCCGCCTGGAGCGGGACTCCCAGCTGCTCATCCCCATGTACGACTACTGCATGCCCACCCGCGAGTGCGCCGGCGGCGACGAGGAGGGCGACGAAGATCCCTGCGAGATCTTCCGCCAGATCCGTTTCCCCGTGGGCGAGTTCTTCCCGCCCAGCACCCTCCCCGGCATGACCGAAGAAGAGGCCCCCGCCGCCAGCTCCAGCTGCTGCCGCTGACCTCGTCCTGATGGTTCCCCCGGCAGGTTCCCCTGCCGGGGGTGCTGTCGATTTCTGGGGGTTCCTGCGCTTGAAAACAGGGTGGGAGTATGCTATCCTTTTTTTATCAATTCCTCACGGTTTCACCCAGTATGTTTGAACCAGGAGCTTGCCTATGAAGCATAAATTTTTCGAGAGACGCCTGCCCTGCCGGTCTCCTCTCTTCCGCGTCCTGCGGGCGGGGCTGGTGCTGGGGGCGGTGTGCTGCTTGGTGCTGGCGCTGGGCAGCTGCGGCGGGCAGACAGAGACCGAGACTGCGCCCCACAGCGACCTGCCCGTGATCCTGGTGGGCAGCGACAACTACCCGCCCTTTCACTACGAGGACGCCAACGGCCAGCCCACCGGCATCGACGTGGACCTGGCCAAGGAGGCATTTCGCCGCATGGGCTACCAGGCCATGTTCGTCACCATCGACTGGGAGGACAAAAAGGACCTGGTGGAGCGCGGGGAGATCGACTGCATCTGGGGCAGCTTTTCCATCGACGGCCGGGAGGACCAGTACCTCTGGACTGAGCCATACCTATACAGCCGCCAGGTAGTGGCCGTGCGGCAGGACAGCGACATACAAACGCTGGCTGACCTGGCGGGGAAACGGGTGGCCGTGCAGAGCACCACCAAGCCCGAAGAGCTTTTCCTTGCCCACACGGACCCGCGCATCCCCCGCGTGGCGGAGGTCTTTTCCCTGCAAGATCGGGAGCTGATCTATCCCTACCTCAGCAAGGGCTACGCCGATGCCCTCGCGGCCCACGAGACCGCCATCCTGCAATGCATGTCCGACTACAGCCTGGACTACCGGATCCTGGACGAGCCCTTGCTGACGGTGGGGCTGGTCGTGGCCTTCGCCCGCACGGACCAGCGAGGCTTGGACAAGGAACTCTCCCGGACCTTTGAGGAGATGCGGGCCGACGGGAGTCTGGAACAGATCGTCGGGCGGTATCTGGACGAGCCACAACGCCTCTTGGAGGTGACGCCATGAAGCCCAAGCATCCCCTGACCCAGTTCGCCGCCAAGCACCAGTCCCTGCTCCTGGTGCTGATCGGTCTGGCCGTGCTGATCGGGGCCTTCGTGGCCGCGACCAAGTCCAATATGGCAAACATCCAGAGCACCCTCTCCAACACCACCAGCTACGTCAAAGAGCAGTGCAACCACTACGCCCGCATCCAGCTGGCTTCCGAGACGAAAAGCCTCATGCGGATGACGGAAAGCTGCAAGCAGATCGTCCACCAGCTGGCAGAGAGCAACACGGCGGCAGACGAGACCGCCTTACAGCGCTGCGCGGAAAACGCCTACGTTTCCGGCGTCCTCCTGCTGGACCCCCAGGGGGAGATCCTGGCCCAATACCACGCCGAGGGTCAGGCCCCGGCCGATCTGGCGGACTACCTGGCCTCCCCCGCCTTGCGGGACACGGTCTCCTACCCGGAAAAACGCTACGCCGCCCGCTTTTACTGCGAGGACGGCAGCGAGGTGGACCTGACCGCCGCCCGCCGCCAGGACCAGGCGGGGCTGGTCGTGGCCTATTACCACACGACGGTGGAATACATGGATTCCTTCAGCCTGTCCATCACCTCCATGCTCTCCGGCTACGACCAGGAGAACAACGGGATCATCGTGGTCAGCAACGGCAGCGACATCATTGCCAGCAACGACCCCACCCTCATCGGCTCCAGCACCGATGACCTGGAGATCCTGCGGAAGATCAAGGCCGAGGGGGTCAGCGACAAGCTGGTCCAGGCCAAGCAGGGCGACGGGACCTTTGCCCGCTACCTCGGCCTGATGGAGCGGGGGCGAGACTGCTACGTCTACGCCTTCCTGCCGGAGCAGACCGTTTTCCGCAGCACCCCTCGGACGATGGTGTATGCCCTGGTGGCCTACCTGATCCTCTTAGCCGTCACCAATGCCGTCCGCTGGAGAACGGCCCAGGTTTACCACGATGAGCAGATCCAGGCACAGATCAAGCATGCCAACAACCTCCGGGAGAAAAATGAACAGCTCATCCGCGCCGTGGACCAGGCTGACCGGGCCAACGCCGCCAAGACCAGTTTCCTCTCCCACATGAGCCACGACATCCGCACGCCCCTCAACGGCATCCTCGGCCTGTTACAGATCGATGCTGCCCACCCGGACGACACCGCCCTCCTCAGCGCCAACCGGGAAAAAATGCGGGTGGCGGCAGACCATCTCCTGGCCCTCATCAACGACATCTTAGAGATGAGCCAGCTGGAGAGCGGAGAGATCGTGCTGGCCAGAGAACCTCTGGACCTGGAAACGCTGACCTCGGATGTCTTCACCATCATCGAGCAGCGGGCCGCTGAGTCCGGCATCACCATGGTCCGCGACGAGCGCTCGGACCCCATGGAGCTGCCCTACGTCTACGGCAGCCCCCTCCACCTGCGGCAGATCCTGCTGAACATCTACACCAACTGCATCAAATACAACCGGGTGGGGGGACGCATCACCACGCGCTTCCAATGCCTGGGGATGAAAAACCAGGTGGTGACCTATCGCTGGACCATTTCCGACACCGGCATCGGCATGAGCGAGGCGTTTCTGGAGCATATCTTCGATCCCTTCTCCCAGGAAAACGTTGCCGACCGAAAGGGCACCGGTTTGGGCATGACCATCGTCCAGAACCTGGTGGAAAAGATGCACGGGACCATCGAGATCAGCAGCACCGAGGGCGTCGGCTCCACCTTCGTCATCACGCTGCCCTTTGCCGTCTCGGAGCAGGCGGTGGCGGCGCCCCCGCCCTCGGACCCCACGGCCAGCCTCCGGGGCCTGCACCTGCTGCTGGCCGACGACAACGAGCTCAACGCCGAGATCGTGCGCATCTCCCTCTCCGACGAGGGGGCCACGCTCACCATCGTCAGCGACGGGCAGGAGGCCGTCGAGGCCTTCCGGACCCATCCGGCGGGCACCTTCGACGCCATCCTCATGGACATTATGATGCCGGTGATGGACGGCCTCACCGCCACGAAGGCCATTCGGGCCATGGACCGGCCGGACGCCAAGACCATCCCCATCCTGGCCATGACGGCCAACGCCTTTGAGGAGGATGCCCAGCGCTGCTTCGCCGCCGGGATGAACGCACACCTAGCCAAACCCCTCCAGATCGACAAGGTCAAGCAGACCATCCTGGTGCAGACCAACCACGACCCCTGCGCCGACCCCACCCCATCTCAAAAGGAGGACGTTCCCAATGACCGGTGACATCATTACCTATGATTACTATGGCAGCTTATACATCAACCTCACCAACCGCTGCGACTGCCGGTGCGTGTTCTGCATCCGGGACCAGGCAGACTCGTCCCTGGGTGGGCTGTGGCTCCAGGAGGAGCCGAAGAAAGAGGACGTGCTGGCGGAAATTTTGGGCCAGGACCTGACCCAATACGCCGAGATCGTCTTCTGCGGCTACGGGGAGCCGACGTGCCGGCTGGATGACCTGCTCTGGATCTGCGACCAGCTCCACGCCGCCCACCGCCCCGACCTGCCGCCCATCCGCCTGAACACCAACGGCCACGCCAGCCTCATCTGCCACCGGGACGTGACGCCGGAGCTGCAAGGCCGGCTGGACGCGGTGTCCGTCTCCCTCAACGCCTCCAACGCGGCCGATTACCTCGCCATCACCCGCCCCGGCGCAGGCGAAGCCGCCTGGCAGGCTATGCTGGACTTCGTGCGGGACGCCCAAAACTACGTCCCCAAGGTCATGGTCTCCATCGTGGACTACGAAAAAACACCCCAGGAGATCGAAGCCTGCCGCCACCTGGCCGAAAGCCTCGGCGCCATCTTCCGCGTGCGCCCCTTCGCCGGGTGAGAAAAAGAAAGGTCGTGTGACAGAAAAGAAGGGTATCCGTCAAAGATACCCTTCTTTTCTATCATTTCTTATAAATTTGCTTGAAAAATGATTGAAATTATTCATAAAATCGGTTATAATGACGATGAAAAAATTCTTAAATCAAAAAAACGAATGGAAGTGCAACACAAAAGAGGCGCTTCCATAAAACGAAAACGATTAGCCATCGCCGCTGTATTTGCTTTGGAAACGATTCTCTTATGGATGGACGGTGAGTTAAAAGCATGAACATAACCAGAAAACATCTCGGTGTGCTTGTGGCCTTTTTGGTTGGGGTGGCAGTGGTGTGCAGTATCATCCTCGCTGTTGCGCATCACGCGCAAGGAAAAGCAGAGGAAGAGGCCATCTTGCCGCTCAGTCTTCAATTCGACCCCAGCACAGAGAAGCTTACCTTTGCTCCGGCGGACGGCTTCTATTTCCACAGTATCACCGTCAACAACGGGAAATTTCCCGTGCCTTCCTACGACCAAACGACCCGGTCTGTGAGCGTTTCGCTCCGCGAATTTTTCTCGGAAAATGCAGAAACGGGAAGCAGCTATCTGGGACTCTACTTCGGACTGCACAGCAACGACACCGAAGACTGTCAGTATCTCCAATACTGCATCAGCCAGAGCCGTGAGAAGCAGGCCATCGTCGTAGACATCTACCCCTCCGGGGACGTTGCAGACCCCACAGGGAGCACAACAGAAGAATTTCCGTTGGGAGAAGCATAAAGACTAGTTATTAAAAAATGATTGAAATCATTCATAAAATCAGCTATACTGAGAGCGGAAGAATTTCCCAAATCAAATGCTCTACGGAGATACAACGAAAGGAGGGTGTCGCATGAAAAAAGCACGCGCCCTTGTGGCCCTTGTCGCTGCGCTTCTGCTGTGTTCGGTGGTTACGCTGGCCGCGTCGGGCGCTTTGGAGGGAGAGACGGCGGGGGAGCCTGCCGCGCAGCCGCCGGAGAAGGTGGACTTGGGCCTTGGCGGGCTACAAGGTGTTCCGCTCTCCGCGCAGGAGGGGGGTTGGATCACCCAGGAGGAAGCCATTGCCGCGGCCAAGCTCCAGACCTATGCCGGGGAGGACGCGGAAACGATCCAGGCTTCCTTGGTGCGGCTTTCGGACACGGAGTGCCCGGTGCTGCCGGAGACGGACATCACCCTGACCGACCGCCCCGCCTGGGTCGTGACGTTCCACAACGTAGGGATCATGCTCCATGGGCCTGCGAAGGGGGAACCCGTGCAGGCGGACGTTTACGTCATCGTGGATGCAGAGACCGGTGCTTGGCTGGAGACGGTGAGCGCTCCCGCACAAACATAAATTTTCCCAAATCAAACCCCGAATGGAAGTGTAACACAAAGGAGGATTCCCCATGAAACGAAAAATTTTGGCCCTGGCCACGGCGTTGGCCCTGGCGCTGTCTCTCAGTGTCTGCGTTTCTGCCGCCGGGCAGCAGGCCGGCAGCTGGACCAAGCTCAGCGACGGCTACACCGCCGACACGCCGGGGACCCAGCCGACCGCCGTTCCCCTGCCGGATAAGGATACTTACGCGATCACAGACTGGGTCGATGCAGACCACGCCCTGTGTACCAAGTCCCTGGGGGACAAGGAGAATGCTTTCGTCGTGGTCGGCCGGGACGGCAGCGAGGTCACGCTGCAATTTGCCACCCCCACCGCGCAGATCATCGCGGCAAAGGCCGGGCACATCGCCTACACGAACCAGGCCAACGACACGGTCTATGTCGGCCGGTTTGACGGCAAGGCCGCGCTGACGCCGGTGCTGGAAGAGAAGCTGGGCGGCACGCTGCGGACCCGGAGCGTCCAGGCGTTCAACGCGGACGCCAGCAAGCTGGCCCTGGTCTACGTCCCCAACGGCACCGCCAACGCGCGGAACGCAAAGCTCTTTGACCTGACCGGCGGCACCGCCAAAACGCTCTCTGCACCGCAGGCCAAGGCCGATATTCTGGAAGTCTCCTGGCTCTCCAACGGCGCACTGAAGGTCGTTGTGGAAGCGCAGGGCGACCAGCCTGTTTACACGACCTGGCAGTACAGCGAGGCCGCCCAGCCCCCCGCTGGGAGCGACCTGGCGTTGGCCCAGCAGCTGAACCGGCTCGGTCTGTTCCGGGGGGCCGGGACGAACGCCGACGGGTCCGTCAACTATGACCTGGACCGCCAGCCCAACCGGGCGGAGGGCATCACCATGCTGGTGCGGGCGCTGGGTGCCGGCGATCAGGAGGGGACGGCGAAGAACCACCCCTATACCGATGTGCCCAGCTGGGCCAACGGCGTCGTGAGCTACGCCCAGAAGAAGGGCCTGACCAAGGGCGTCTCCGCCACCAAGTTCGGCGCAGATTCCCCCGTCACGACTGCCATGTACCTGACCTTCATGCTCCGGGCCTTGGGCTACCAGGACGGCACGGACTTCTTCTGGAACACGCCTTGGGACGCCGCAGTGAAGGCCGGTGTCCTGCCCGCCCAGACGGATTGGACCACCCTGACCCGCGGCGAGATGGTCCGCATCACCACCGCCGCCCTCTTTGCACCCGTCAAGGGGACGAGCACCCCCCTGTGGCAGCAGCTGGTGAGCCAGGGCCGCTTCACGGCCGAGCAGTTCCAGGCCGCCTTCCCCGCTGACCCCTACGCCGCCCTGCACACGCAGAGCAAGTACCGCACGGCCCTGGCCGAGAAGCTCCAGGGCGTGAACAACGTGACCTGGATGGAGGAGACGAGTGCCTGCACCACCCTGGAGCGCGTCCAGAGCGGCCTGCCCCACGGCGGGTATCAGGATGAGCTGGTCCTGGTCTACAAGGCCGGTTCCCAGCCCGGCGAGGGCACCGTCGTCACCCTGCCCGGCGTGAAGACCACCGCCGTCCGCCAGGAGGCCCCGGCTTCCATCCAGTGCAAGGGCACGACCCTCACCTATACCTATCGCTTCGACAAGGCCGTGCAAGACGTGCATCAGGCAGGAACCTATACCTTTACCGTAGACCTCACCACCGGCAACGTGAGCAGCACGGTGCCGAACTGACTTGATTTTTAGGAAGGCTCCAGGGAGCAGACCACGCGAGCGGTGTGGTCTGCTCCCTTTTTGTCGGGGGGCGGTTTGTTGTACTTTTCCTTGCCTTTTTGACGTGCTCTGGTATAATAGGTCTTTACATACGCAAATTGAATGCAAGGAGATGACGGGACGATGAAACACAAGAAACTGCGGACGGTCCTCATCACGCTGGTGGTGATCGCGGCGCTGGTGGCGGCCTATATGATCGCGTTCATGCGGCCGCAGCCGCTGCTGGACTGCCTGGGCGGGACGGAAGCGCCCACCACGGGGACCCTCACGGTGTATGACCAGGCCCATCAGGAGGGGCAGAAGTGGGACGTGGCCGAAGGGTCGGAACTTGACGAAGTGTGGCAGGCCATGCAGAGCGCCCAGGTCCGCTTTTTGCGGGGCCACGGCGTGGTGACGCTGCCCGACGGAGGGGCCTATTATGAGGTAAAACTGGCCAACGCCGACGGCTCGTCCAGCTATGCCTTCGGGTGCAACTCGGAGGGGGATCTGATCATCGCCGGGTCCGATTACGTCCTGGTGGGAGACAGTTCGTTGCCCCAGGCCCTGGCAGACCTTGCCCAGGCTGCGGCGGAGTGAGCGGAGGCTCATTCAAAAAAGGGAAGAAAAATCAAAGGAAATTTCAAAAATACAGTTGATTTTTGCAGACGTGACAAGTATAATGTTGCGGTAAATGGCTGCTTTAATGCTACCCTGTTAAAATTTTTTGGAGGTACAATCTACTATGAGAGATGTTTATGTCATCAGCTCCTGCCGTACTGCTGTCGGCACCTTCGGCGGCACCCTGCGTGATGTTCCCGCTGCTGACCTGGGCGCTACTGTGATCGCCGAGGCTCTGAAGCGCGGCAACGTCAAGGGCGAGTGGCTGGACGAGGTTATGTTCGGTAACGTTCTGTCCGCTGCTCAGGGCCAGAACGTGGCTCGTCAGTGCATGGTCAAGGCTGGTGTGCCCCTGAAGGTTCCCGCCTACACCGTCAGCATGGTCTGCGGCTCCGGCCTGAAGACCGTCATCGAGGGCTCCCGCGCCATCCAGGCTGGCGATGCTGACCTGATCATGTGCGGCGGCACCGAGAGCATGAGCGGCGCTCCCTATGCCATCCCCGCTGCCCGCTGGGGCGCTCGTATGGGCGACATCAAGGCCGTGGACACTATGATCAAGGACGGCCTGTGGGACGCTTACAACAACTACCACATGGGCACCACCGCTGAGAACATCTGCGACATCTGGGGCATCACCCGCGAGGAGCTGGACGAGTTCGGCTACAACTCTCAGATGAAGGCTCTGGCTGCCATCAAGTCCGGCCGCTTCGAGGACGAGATCGTGCCCGTTACCGTGAAGAAGAAGAAGGAGACCATCGAGTTCAAGGTCGATGAGCATCCCAAGGACACCACCCTGGAGAAGATGGCTAAGCTGCGCGGCGCTTTCCCCAACTCCGCTGACAACACCGTGGACAAGGTCGAGATGACCTTCGAGGCCACCCACATGACCCCCTCCCCTGAGAACACCGGCGTGCAGCGCGTCACTGCTGGTAACGCTTCCGGCCTGAACGACGGCGCTGCTGCCATCATCCTGGCTTCCAAGGAAGCTGTCGAGAAGTATGGCCTGAAGCCCCTGTTCAAGGTCGTTTCCTGGGGCCAGGGCGGCGTCGACCCCAAGATCATGGGCACCGGCCCCATCCCCGCTTCCCGTCAGGCTATGGCCAAGGCTGGCCTGACCATCAAGGACATGGACCTGATCGAGGCCAACGAGGCTTTCGCTGCTCAGTCCATCGCTGTGGCTCGTGAGCTGGAGTTCGATATGTCCAAGGTCAACGTCAACGGCGGTGCCATCGCCATCGGCCACCCCGTCGGCTGCTCCGGCGCTCGTATCATCGTCACCCTGCTGCACGAGATGATGAAGCGCGACGATGCAAAGAAGGGTCTGGCTACCCTGTGCATCGGCGGTGGCCTGGGCGTTGCTGCCATCTTCGAGAAGTGCTAATTTGCGCTTGACGAACTGAATTCACGCAATTCATGGCCCCCGGCAGAGGTTTTTCCTCTGCCGGGGGTTTTTTGATGCACGATGTTAGCGTAGGCTAAAACAGAATATTCCAACCTTTTTGGAGAAAAACTTCGCCGCTCTCCGCAAAAACTCCGCCAAAACCGAACAGACGGGATACAGTTAGTTGTGGTAAACTACCGACGCCCGCGAGAGACCTTTGGAAACCCGCTGCGGGCAACGATTTCTTTCCCATAGGAGGTACCCCTGATGAGAGGTAAAAAAAGCCCCATGATCATGGGGTTGATAGGAGCGATGCTCCTATCAACCAATGCCTTCGCCGCCGTCCCGTCGGATTTTTCCGACTTTCCCACGGACTGGTCGGCACCGGCCATGACGCACGCCGTCCAGAACGGCCTGCTCAACGGGTCCGACGGCAAGATCCTGCCCAAGGGCCTGCTCACCCGCGCCCAGATGGCCACCATGGTCAACCGCGCCTTTGCCAGCAGCGCCAAGGCGTCCCTGACCAGCTTCACCGACATGGTCCCCGGCGTCTGGCATTACGACGAGATGGCCAAGAGCGTGCAGATGGGCGCCTTCCAGGGCGCGGACGGCAATCTCAGCCCCAACGACCCCATCACCCGCGAGCAGGCCTTCGCCGTGCTGGCCCGTGCCTTTGGCCTGGCCGATGGCAAGGCGTCCTCCCTGGACAAGTTCTCTGACGGCGCTCAGGTCTCTTCCTGGGCCAGGGGTGCCGTGGCTGCTCTGGTGGAGCAGGGCTATGTGAGCGGCGCGGACGGCGCTCTGAACCCCCAGAGCTACATCACCCGCGCCGAGTTTGCCCAGGTCATGGATGCCCTCGTGGCTGCCTACGGCGACCAGGACCTGAAGGACCAGACCGTGGAGGGCAACCTGATCCTCCGCACCAACAGCACCCTGGAGAACGTCACCGTGAAGGGTGACCTCATCCTCGCAGACGGCGTCTCCGCCGCCAGCCTCAAAAACGTCACCGTCACCGGCCGCCTGGTCGTCCGCGGCGGCACCGACGGCGTGAAGCTCACCAAGAGCACCGCCAAGGGCGGCATCCAGCTGGCAAACCCCAACGGCACGCCCAAGCTCACCATCGACGGCAAGGCCTATAACCCCAATGGCACGACCAACGGCGGCGCTTCCAACAGCGGGGGCGGCTCGTCCTCCGGCGGAAGTTCCGGCGGCAGCAGTTCCTCCGGCGGCGGTTCGCCTTCCGGCGGGAACAGCAGCACCACCCAGGGCACCATCGTGAAGGCCGACAAAACCAAAGTCATCACCACCGACGCTGGCACCTGGCTGCCTCTGGTGTTTGAAACCGGCTATAACAAAGGCAACACGACCGTGACCGTGGACGGCCAGAACGTGACCGCTTATGTCACCAACGTCACCACCGAGGGCACCATCGCCAAGCTCCCTCTGGTCGGTCAGCCCGGTACCGTCACCCTGACCAGCAGCGGAAAGACTCAAATGATCACCATTGGGACTGCTCCTACCTCCGGCAGCGCAGTCTACACCGGCGCTGATTATCTGCCTGACTACTATCTGGCACATGGCCCTGTGGCTCTGTGGGACTACTACCTGACCAACTACGACGACAGCGGCAACGCTCGTGTCCACGCTGAACGGACTACCTTTGACGTGTCCGCTCCCAAGGTAGAGCATCCCTCTTACTCTCCCGTGACTAAGTTGAATGAGAGCGGTAACGGTACGGTTGAGATCATGTTCAACTACACCACAGACGAGGATAAGGCTTGGTTCGACGGCATTGCAGCCTATAACGCCGAGGATAGTGAAGGCGCTGTTCAGCTGGCCTCCTATGACCAGTATAAGCAGACCTGGAACAAGCACTTGTCTTATACTAAGGGTTCTAAAGACCATCATGGCAACACAGTTGGAACCCTGAACATTCCCTTCAATCAGGATAACTTCCGCAACAATGGCCGTTACTATGTTCGTGTGGCCTCTGTGGTGAATGGAAAAACCACCTATGTAAACGTTCCGATCCATGTAGTGAACAACAAAGCTCCTACGATTAACATCACGGAGACTCCAAAGTCTGGTGTGAATCTGCATTTCAGGGTATCTGACCTGGTATACGGAATCACGGATCCCATTGAAAAAGTCACTCTGACAAAGCCGAATGGCAAGGTCGAGACTTTGAAAAAAATCGATGACTATTATCTGTTCAGCCAGGACCTGTTTGTTCTGTACAATGACACCACGGCGACAAACGGCACCAACCATTTGGATCAGAATGGCCAGTATAAACTTCATGTAGAAGCTACTGGATTCCAAGATTTTGAGGGAACATTTAATGTATCTAATGCAAACGGCGGCAAGAACACCACGACTGTTGCAATGAGAAGCTATAGTATTGATGCTTTATCTGGTTCCACCAGCAGCATCAGTTCTGGTGACAGCTCTTCCAGTGGCAGTTATGCCATTTCTGCTGACTTACTGTTCCAGAGTGACCTGCTGGCCAATGCATTAATCCTGGGTGATTTGGGCTATGCAAATGAGGATACCCCCCTCATCCCGGCGGCAGACGCTGTTCTGACCTGGGTGCAGAACACCACCTTTGATGCTGTGTTCGACACGGGCGACACCATGTATTTTGACAAGGGTGACTACATTGCTGCAAGCAACCCCAAAACCTGGATTCCTTTCTCTGAGTACCGTAAGATCGCAACTGCAAATGTGTATCAGCCCCACGCCACCAAGGAAGTCCTGGAGGACGGCCTGCTGGGCGATATTCTGGACAGCGATGTTTCCGGCAAGCTGGACTATGTCAAGGCTACCGTTTCCGGCAATCAGGAAAACAGCGCTGTTATGCTGACCTTTACCGGCGAGAAAGCAGAGGATTACCTGAACAAGATCGCGTCCCAGGGCCTGGTTTACCTGAATGGTGACTGGCGCGAGCTGGACAAGAGCTATTACACCATCAAGAACAACACCATCACCTTCCAGGCTCGTTGCTTCAAGGTGGGCAGCAACACCATTCAGCTCAAGGCCGCTGGCTATCAAGTCCAGAACGTGACCTTTGACTATGAGAAGGTGAACGAGAATGTCACTGGCCTGACTGTCACTCAAGAAAATGGTGTTGTGAAAATCGCTATTGATGACTCTACCAACGGCGACTTCCTGAAAAACCTGAAATCTATTACTCTGACTAAGGATGGTAAGGATGATCCCGTTTGGGCAGAGGGCGTCGAGGGTAGTGATGCCGTTTACTATGTTGTGGCCGAGAACTACAAGTCTGTGGACCTGTATAATGTGACAACTCCTGGTCAGTACACGGTGAATATTAAGGCGAACTATTATGAGGAAGCTGGCCTGAGCGCAGAGTTCACGGTGGCTGGTACTGTGGAATTGAAGCCGGTGCCTAATGCTAAGCCGACAGGTAGTATTAGCGACAATGTTTATACATTGGATTTTGGCAACTTAGGATATAACTCTTGGAAGTCAGATATTTCTGTAGAAGTGAATGGATCTTCCTATAAGCTGAATAAGTTTGTGTACCAACAGTCTATGATTAAGTCGGATGAGTTTGCTTGGTATAATCCTAGCTACAATTCTTCGATTCTGAATCTGGGCAAGTCAGCCTTTAAGAATAGTGGCGAAAACACGGTTGTTATCAGTGCTTCCGGCTATGAGACGTTAAAACTGAAAATTGATGGTAGCACTGGTTCTGTAATTACTGACGGTAGCACTACCGACCCTGTTGTTCCTCCTGAGACTGAAACAAAAGACGCACCTACTGCTGCAAATGTGACGAAGGATAACTACTTTGGTACCTACTACTACCGCGTTACGTTTGCAGGAATGGACAACAATACGCTGAAAGCATATCTGCCGTCCATCAAGTCTGTTATAGTTGGAACCAGCAACTATAACTATGCTAGCTCTCTGCTCAATGAAACCAATGCATATAAATGGAGTGCTACAGATACCGGCTACGGCATGGACAACTATGACTGCCTGGATTTGACCACGGATGGTTTCTCTACTACGGAAAACACTGTGGTCACAGTAAAGGCTGAGGGTTATGTTGACTTGACCTTCACGGTTAATAAGAACGGTCAGTTGGTGACTGGTGATAATTCCAACTCTGGTTCTGATGGTGAAGACTCGGGGAAATTGACTCCTCCGGGATTTTCTTCTGCGGAAAAGGTAACCCCAATTTTGGGTGGTAATTATACGCGGATTTCCTTTGCAGGAGATAACATTGTAAATTATTTGAAGCTAGTTGAAAAAGGAACTGTAACAGTTAATGGCAATACCATTACTTATGCTGGATCCTTCTGGAACTCGACCAAAAAATTTAAGTTTGGCAATGATCCGACTTACGGTGGAGAATATATTTACCTCGACATAACAGAAGATAGTTTCGATGCGAGTGGAAATTCTACTGTGGTAATCAGTGTAGATGGTTATAATGATTTAACTTTCACCATTGATGCAGAAGGAAATCCTGTAACTGAGTAACCCTACAATCAAAACGCTACGAGGGCACGGCCGAATGGTCGTGCCCTTTCTCTGTCTTGGAAGGGGAGGGGCTTCGCCGGACACCAGGAGAATCCATTCCGGCATCTTGCACCGCTTCCGCTGTCTATGGTATACTAAATACTAAAATAATAGAATCGCCGGAGCGGCTTTGTGTTTCCGGCTGTGTGGATAAAGGGGGCGAACGTCATGACCGTAGAGGAAATTCTCGCTGGAGAATCAAAGAACGTAGAGTTTAAGGTCCAGCGGCCGAAGGACAGCGGGAAATATATGAAAACGGTAGTTGCTTTCTCAAATGGAGAGGGAGGAAAAATCATCTTCGGTGTAGATGACAAAACACGGCAGGTCATTGGGATTCCGAAAGAATTCGTATTCTCTGAGATCGATGCGATTACTTCCGCCATCTCCGACAGCTGTGAGCCGCTTGTGATCCCAGATGTTTATTTACAGACGTTGGAAAACAAAACGATTATTGTTGCAGAAATCTCTCCTGGAAAACAGCGGCCCTATTATATTAAATCTTTGGAGATCCAGGATGGGACTTATATCCGCGTGTCCGGCACATCTCGCCCCGCAGGGCGAGACTTAACCGCGGAAATGTACTATGAGGATGAGGGCCGTTCTTATGACAATGTGATCCGCAACGATTTGACAGTAACAGAGAAAGAAATCCAAGACTTGTGCCAAAGAATGAAACAGGTCGCTCTTTGGAACAGTAAGTCTCAGGCCCAAAAAGACGCTGTGAAAGATGTCACGAAAAATGTTTTGCTGAGCTGGGGACTGCTGGCGGAGGGGACAGAGGGCAGGATACATCCCACCAATGGGTATATCTTTTTGGTGGGAAACGACCCGTTTCTTTCTCAGATCCAGTGTGGTATGTTCAAAGGAACGACCCGCGCCATTTTTGTGGACAAGCGTGAGTATGGCGGGGCGCTTTGGGAGCAAATTGAAGAAGCCTTTCAGTTTGTTCTGCGGAATATCCATCTCGGAGCGCAATTAGAAGGCGTATACCGGCAGGATATTTATGAGCTGCCGCCGGATAGTATCCGCGAACTGATCATCAATGCTGTGATGAATTGTAGTTTCCTGCAAAACTCCCATATCCAGGTTGCGATTTATGACGACCGCTTGGAGATCACATCTCCAGGGGGATTGATGCCTGGCGTAACGTTAACACGGATGAAGGAAGGATATTCCAAAATCCGTAATCGAGCGCTGGCCCATGCGTTTTCTTATATGAATCTGATCGAGGCCTGGGGCAGTGGGATCCCCAAATTGATCCAGGCTATGCACAGCTATGGTTTAAAGGAACCTGAATTTCTTGACCTGGAGATCGGGTTCCGAGTGAATTTATATCGTTCCAACGAAACGCCAGATACAACCCAAGATACTACCCAAGCTACCCAAGGTACTACCCAAGCTACCCAAGCTACCCAAGGTACTACCCAAGCTGACATATCAAGCGGTCCGTTGCTGACGGATGCGGACAAATCCATCTTAAGAATAATCCTCCAAAATCCTGCTCTGACCCAAAAAGAAATGGCGCTGGAACTGGGGTGGACCGTCAACCGTGTAAAATACTATCTCAGCAAGCTAAAAAAACGGGAGATTCTCCGACATATTGGGTCCAGCCAAAAAGGTCACTGGGACATCTTGCTGGACCCATTGGTATGGGATCGCTGAATCAAACAAGCCAATAAGGGGGGCGAACGGATGGAATTTATTATTATTTCCGGCATGTCCGGGGCGGGGAAGAGCTCCGCTGCGGCGTTTTTGGAGGACCTGGGCTTTTACTGCGTGGACAATATGCCCGTGGCCCTCATCACCAGCTTTGCCGGGCTGTGCATGGCCGGGGCCGGGACGGGGAAATACAGCCGCGTGGCACTGGTGACGGACATTCGCGGCGGGCAGACCTTTGACGAGCTGTTCCAGGCGCTCGACGGCCTGCGGGAGATGCACCTGGACTATCAGCTGCTGTTCATCGAGGCCGCCGACGAGGACATTATCCGGCGGTATAAGGAGACCCGCCACACCCACCCGCTGACCCGCCAGGGCTACGCCCTGCCGGAGGCGGTGAAGATGGAGCGCATGGCGCTGGAGCCGGTCCGTAGCCGGGCCAGCCATATCCTGAACTCGTCCGGGCTGAACCTGTCCAAGTTCCGGGGGGAGCTGCTGCGGCTGTTTGGCATGGGGGCGCCGGACGAGTCGATTACCGTGTCGGTCACGTCGTTTGGGTTCAAGTACGGCATCCCCATCGACGCAGACCTGGTCTTTGACGTGCGCTTTCTGCCCAACCCCTATTACATCGCAGAACTGAAAGAGTGTACAGGCTTAGAGGAGGCCGTGCGGGCGTTTTTGTTCGGCTACCGGCAGACCACGGAGTTCATGCGGCATCTGGAAGAGATGCTGTCGTTCCTGCTGCCCCAGTATGTGGAGGAGGGCAAGTCCAACCTGGTCATCGCCATCGGCTGCACCGGCGGGCACCACCGGTCTGTGGCCATCGCCCACGCTGTCACGGAGTTCATCAAGCAAAAGGGCTACCGGGTGGAGGAGACCCACCGGGACATCAGCCGGTAAGCAGAGCGCAGAGAAAAAGGAGGAAGCCACCATGTCTTTTGCGGCGGACGTCAAAGCCGAGCTGTGCCGGGCCAAGCTGGGCAAAAAATGCTGCACCCAGGCGGAGGCCTGCGGGGTGCTGCTGTACTGCAACCGCTTCTCCCTGCGGGAGGTGAAGATCGTCACGGAATCCCCCGCCTTTGCCCAGCGGCTGCCGGGATTATTTCACCGGGCCTTCGGCCTGTCCTTCGACGAAAAGGGCGACCCAGACGCGCCGGGGAAGCGCATCTTCCGCATCACCGCGCCGGACAAAGTGGCGGTGCTGTGGGAGCAGTGCGCTTTTGACCCCGCCGGTCCCGCCCACCACATCAACTTTGGAGCGCTGGAAGAGGAACACTGCCGCCTGGCATTTTTGCGCGGGGCGTTTCTGGCCGGCGGGTCCGTGACGGACCCGCAGAAGGGCTATCACCTGGAGCTGGCCACCACGCATCTGCGGGTCAGCCGGGAGTTAAATACCCTGCTCTTAGAGCTGGGCTACGCCCCGAAAGAGACCACCCGCAAGGCCAATTACATCACCTATTTCAAGCAGAGCGAGGCCATCGAGGACCTGCTCACCGCCATCGGGGCCCCCATCGCGGCCATGACGCTGATGAACACGAAAGCAGAGAAATTCCTGCGCAACGGCGTGAACCGCCGCGTCAACTGCGAGGCTGCGAACGTGGACAAGACCGTAGACGCGGCGTTGGAGCAGCGCCGGGCCATCCAGATCCTCCGGAAGAGCGGCGCCCTAGACGAGCTGACCCCTAAGCTGCAAGAGGCCGCCCAGCTGCGGGAAGCGCACCCGGAGCTGTCCCTCTCCCAGCTGGCCGCCCTGTGCGACCCGCCCGTCACCAAATCCTCCCTCAGCCACCGCTTGCGGAAGCTCATCCAGCTCAGCCAGAAAAGCGAGTAGAAAGCCAGAGCTTACAGATACTATCATCAACCAAACACAAAGGAGAACACGACTATGACCAGATATGAACGTGCTACTGAGTACCATCACAAGGGATTTAACTGCTGCCAGGCTGTGCTGGCCAGCTTCAGCGACGTGACCGGTTTATCCGAACAGACCAGCTTTGACATGGGCGGCGGCTTTGGGGCCGGGGCCCAGACGGGTGAGCTGTGCGGGGCCATTGCCGGGGCTGTGATGACGTTGGGGATGCTGACCCCCGTGGACGCAGAGGACCCCGTCGGCAGCAAGCGCCGGACCGGGGCGCTGGCGAAGGAATTTCAGCGCCGCTTCAAGGAGAAGTTCGGTGACCTGCGATGTCAGACCCTCTTGAAGAGCAAGGTGGAGGCCAACGAGGCCACCCCCGCCGCGGCGGACCTGGGCCTGACCAACCGCTGCGATGTGCTCATCGTGACCGCCGTAGAAATTTTGGAGGAAATGCGGCAGGAAGGAAAGTAAGTTTATGTCTTTTGTCCATCTTCACGTTCACTCAGAATACAGCTTGCTGGACGGGGCCTGTCGGATCCCCGGCCTGGTGGCCAGGGCCAAAGAGCTGGGCCAGACGGCCATCGCCGTCACCGACCATGGCGTTATGTACGGGGCGGTGGACTTTTACAAGGCGGCGAAAGCCGAGGGCATCAAGCCCATCATCGGCTGCGAGGTCTATGTGGCCCCCCGAACCCGGTTCGACCGGGTCCATGAGATCGACGACCGCCCCTATCATCTCGTCCTGCTCTGCCGGAACGAGACGGGTTACCGCAACCTCTCCGCCCTGGTCAGCCGGGGCTTCACCGAGGGCTTTTACAGCAAGCCCCGCGTGGACTGGGAGCTGCTGGAGCAGTACCACGAGGGCATCATCGCCCTCTCCGCCTGCCTGGCCGGGCAGCTGCCCCGGCTGCTGCTGGCCGGGGACTACGCCGGGGCGAAAGCCCACGCCCTACAAATGCGGGATTTGTTTGGCCCAGACAGCTACTATCTAGAGTTGCAGGACCACGGCATCCCCCAGCAGCGGGAGGTGATCCGGGGCCTCCTTCAGCTCCATGAGGAGACAGGCATCCCCCTCGTTGCCACCAACGACGCCCACTACCTCACCCGCCAGGACGCGGGGATCCAGGACGTGCTCATGTGTATTCAAATGGGCCGAACGGTAGACGACCCCACCCGGATGCGGTTTGAGACCCAGGAATTCTATCTCAAGTCCGAGGACGAAATGGCCGCTCTCTTTCCCGACTGGCCGGAGGCTTTGGAAAACACGGCCAAGATCGCGGAAGCGTGCAACGTGGACTTCCAGTTCGGGGTCTATCACCTGCCGGAATTCAAGCTCCCGGAGGGCTGGACGGACGGGGATGCCTACTTTGAACACCTCTGCCGCACGGGCTTCGCCCGCCGTTACCCCGACGGCAGCGAGGAATATGAGAAGCAATTAGACTATGAGATGGCCATGATCCGCCGCATGGGGTTCGTCGAATATTTTCTGATCGTCTCGGACTTCATCGGCTACGCCAAGTCCCATGACATCCCCGTGGGGCCGGGGCGTGGCTCTGCCGCCGGGTCGATGGTCGCCTACTGCATGGACATCACCGACGTGGACCCCATGAAATACTCCCTGTACTTCGAGCGGTTTCTAAACCCTGAGCGCGTGTCCATGCCCGATATTGACGTGGACTTCTGCTACCGCCGCCGGGGAGAGGTCATCGACTATGTGAACCGAAAGTACGGCAGTGACCATGTGGCCCAGATCGTGACCTTTGGGACCATGGCCGCCAAGGGGGCCATTCGAGACGTGGGCCGGGCGCTGGACGTCCCCTATGCGGACGTGGACGCCATCGCCAAGCAGGTCCCCAACTCCCTGCACATGACGCTGAACACCGCGCTCACCCTCTCCAAGCCCCTGCGGGAGATGTACGAGAAGGACCCCACGGTGCAGAAGATCATCGACACGGCCAAGGGACTGGAGGGCATGCCCCGCCATGCCTCCACCCACGCCGCCGGGGTGGTCATCACCCGGAACCCGGTGGATACCTATGTCCCCCTGGCGAAAAATGACGAGGCCGTGGTCACCCAGTACACCATGACCACGCTGGAAGAACTGGGCCTGTTAAAAATGGACTTCCTGGCCCTGCGAAATTTAACGGTGCTGGACGACGCCATTCAGATGGTCCGCACCCACACCCCGGATTTTGATTTACGGACCATCCCGGATGACGACCTGCAGACCTTCCAGATGCTGTCCGACGGCCGCACCTGCGGCGTGTTCCAGATGGAATCTGCCGGCATGACCGGTGTGTGCGTGGGCCTCAAGCCGAAAGATATCGAGGATATCACGGCCATCATCGCCCTGTACCGGCCGGGGCCGATGGATTCGATCCCCCGCTTCATTGCGTCCAAGCATGACCCGGCCAGCGTGCGCTACAAGCACCCGACCTTGGAGCCGATCCTCTCCAACACCTACGGCTGCATCGTCTACCAGGAGCAGGTCATTGAGATCTTCCGGCGTTTGGCCGGGTACTCGCTGGGGCAGGCCGACATGGTCCGCCGGGCCATGTCCAAGAAAAAACTGAAGGACATCCAGCGGGAGCGGGAGGCCTTCCTGCACGGGGACCCGGAGCGGAACATCGCCGGGTGCGCCGCCAACGGCATCCCCCAGGAGATCGCCGAGAGCATTTACGACGAGATCACGGACTTTGCCAACTACGCCTTTAATAAGGCCCATGCGGTCTGCTACGCCATCGTGGCCTATCAGACGGCCTGGTTCAAGTGTCACTATCCCAGGGAGTACATGGCTGCCCTCCTGACTTCCGTGCTGGACTCTCAGGACAAGATCGCGGAGTACATCGCCGAGTGCCGCAGCCTGGGCATCCGCCTGCTGCCCCCGGATGTGAACGAATCCGGCTCGGACTTCACCGTGGCCGGGCAGGATATCCGCTTCGGCCTGGCCGCCCTCAAGGGCGTGGGCCGGGGCTTCACCAAGTCAATTTTAACCTGCCGAGAGGCGGATGGCCCCTTTGTATCCTTCCTCGATTTCTGCAAGCGGATGCTGGAGCAGGACATGAACAAGCGAATGTTGGAGAGCCTCATCCGCGCGGGAGCCTTTGACGCCATGGGCCTGCGCCGTTCCCAGCTATTGGACGCCTACGAGCAGCTCCTCGACAGCCTGACCCGGAACAAGCGCAAGAATTTGGAGGGGCAGTTTGACCTCTTCTCCCAAACCGAGGACGGCAGCGAGCCGACGGTCGAGCTGGTCCTGCGAGACATCCCGGAATTTTCTGCCCAGGAGCTTATGACGATGGAGAAGGAAGTCACCGGACTCTATCTCTCCGGCCACCCCATGGACGCCTACCGGGAGCTGGCCCGGAACCACGGCGCGATCCCCATCGCAAGCGTCCTGGAGGACTTCGCCCAGCCGGACGGCCCCACCCGCTTCCAGGACGGCGAGCGCATCAACCTGGCCGGGGTCGTCTCCGCTGCCAAGACGAAGACGACCAAGAACAACTCTCTCATGGCCTACGTTACGCTGGAGGACGACACCGGCTCCATGGAGCTGCTGGCCTTCTCCCGCGTGCTGGAAGAGAGCGGGAACTACTTACAGGTCAACCTGCCCATCCTGGTCTACGGCCGCATCTCCGTCCGGGATGAAAAAGCGCCCCAGCTCATGTGCGACCGGGTGACCCCTCTGAACCAGGTGCCGGACCAACCCTTGCATCCCGGAAACCCGGCGGAGCGCAGCGGGAAGCTCTACCTCCGTTTTGACAACGAGAATGACCCCCGCTTCCAGCGGATCAAAAATCTGCTCATCCTCTTCCCCGGCAATCAGCAGGCTGTGCTCTACCTCTCCGACACCGGCCGCCGCCTGGGCGCCCGGTGCCAGCTCCACCCGGCTCTGTTAGAGGAACTGCGGGAGCTTCTAGGCGAGGAAAACGTCGTCCTCAAACAATAAACCATAAAGCTTTATTCTTCGCCACCCCCTGTTTGTAGGGGCCGCAGACCCCTGCGGCCCGCCCCTTCGTAGAAAGGTACCCTATGAAACAACCCAAACAAACCGTCAACAAAGTCTTTTCTCCCCACCACCAGCGGGTGCTGTCCGTAGCGGTGAGCATCATCCTGCAGTTTTCACTGTACGCACTGGTGCTCTTCCGCTTCTCTCGCTACTTCGTCTATTTCTACTGGACCTGCTTTGCCATCAGCTTGCTCGTGGCCCTGTTCATCTCCACCCGGAAGACGAAATTGGCCTATAAAGTGGCCTGGATCGTCCCGATCCTCCTCCTGCCAGTGATCGGCGGCATGACCTACCTCATGTTCGGCGGAGCGCGAAGGCCCCACTATCACCGGGAGGAGACCCGCAAGACCTTTCAGCGGGAGCTGCCTGCCACGCTCTCTACCACAGACCTGATGCGCTATGGCCCGGACGCCTTGCAGCAGGCCTGGTATTTGGGCAACACCGCCCTCTGCCCGGCCTACACCAACACGGAGACGGCCTATTTCCCCTCCGGCAAAGAATTTCTGCAAGACTATCTGGCCGAGCTGGAAAAGGCCCGGGACTACATCTTCCTGGAATACTTTATCATTTCCGAAGGCTCCATGTGGGATGAGATCTTAGAGGTCCTGACCCGGAAAGTCGCCCAGGGCGTGGACGTGCGGGTGATCTATGACGGAGTCGGCTCCGCCGCTACCTTGCCTGTGAAGTACCCGGACATTTTACATGCCCGCGGGATCCTGTGCCGCGTCTTCCAGCCCCTGGTGCCCGTCCTGTCCATCCACCAGAACAACCGGGACCACCGGAAGATCACCGTCATCGACGGCGTGACCGGCTACGTCAGCGGTCTGAACCTGGCCGACGAATATGTGGACCGGAAAGAGCGCTTTGGCTACTGGAAGGACAACGCCCTGCGCCTGCGGGGGGAGGCCACTTGGAGCCTGACCGTCTTCTTCCTGACCATGTGGGACCACCAGAACCCCCACTCCGACTTTCGCCTGTTCCGGCCCCGGCAGCTGCCGCCGCTGGAGACCACCGGAGGTATCGTTATCCCCTATGCCGACACGCCCAACGCCGACGACACCATAGGGGCGGACCTGTACCTGCAAATGATCTCTAAGGCCAAGCGTTACCTCTACATCACCACGCCCTATCTGGCCATCGACGAGACCATCACCTCCGCCCTCTGCATCGCCGCCCGGACGGGGGTGGACGTGCGCATCATGACGCCTCACATCCCGGACAAAAAAGGCGTCTTCGCCGTGACCCAGTCCAACTACCCGGTGCTGCTGGAGGCGGGGGCCAGAATTTTCGAGTTCACCCCCGGTTTCGTCCACACCAAGACGATGGTGGCGGATGACCTCTATGCGTCCGTGGGCAGCTGCAACCTGGATTACCGCAGCTTCTACCTTCAGTTCGAGAACGGCGTCTGGCTCTGCGGGGACCCGGCGGTGCTGTCCGTCCGGGATGACTTCTTGCAGACCATGGAGGTCTGCCAGGAGATCACGCTGGACGACTGCCGCACCCTCTCCTTCCCAAGAAGGATCGTGCAGACGGTCTATCGCCTGTTCGCGCCGCTGTTTTGATGCCATATATTTTGTTGGATATCGTGTTCGATAAAAATAAAAAATGCTTCGACGGTGAAAAATTTATCATAATTTTCATTTTTGCGTGAACAATTTATTGACTAAAAATCAAAAAGCGCATATAATATAAGCGGAGAAAATGATGCGATTTTCATCCAGAAAACTTCACCAAAACGAAACCCCGGAAGAGTGTCGGCTCTTCCGGGGATTTCTATTCCCTTTTTGATTCACGGTTTCCCGCAGAGACATGGGCTTAGAACGCCTCTGGCCAGATTACTGCCGGTCCTGTTTCTTCTTGTCCTTTCTGTGATCCAGCCATTTACAGATGTAGTAAGACACTACACCGGCAAGCACAGAAAGTGCGAATGATGCGATCGCATCCATCGACTCCACCTCCCTCCTAGCCGAGGGGTCGGCAGCAGGGATAGTATACCAGAGCCAGCAGGATTCGACAATATTTTTAACATAATTCCGCCAAAAACGATGCTTCCATCACTGCTTGCTGTTCTCCTCCCGCAGCTTGGCCAGGATGTAGGGGTAGCTCTCCAGCCCGTTGTGGGGGAGCAGGCAGTAGGAACAGTCTTTGATGCCCCCGCGCATCACAAAGCCACCCCGGCAGTCGGGCATCCGGTAGAGGGGGCAGTAGCAGAAGAGGCAGTTGAATTCCTCCTCCCGCACGCCCTTGTGGCAGGGGAAGTATTCACATTCTTTGTTTTGAAACCAGGTGTAGTGCTTGCCGGTCACGTCCATGGGGAATCTCCTTTCAAATGCAAACTCATGCAAACCGCCCCCGCCGGGAAACCAGCGGGGGCGGTCGTCGATGCGGAATTACTTGTTGCGGCCGGCTGCGGCGGTCTCCAGGACCCGCTGGTCGGCGCGGTGGTGCTCGATGGGCTTCCACTGCACCTTCCGGCTGAACAGCGCCACCAGGGAGATGGGGATGTAAGTCAGCATGAAGATGGGGAAGGTGAAGGTATACAGCACCTTTTTGGCCGGTGTGGTGTGGATATTCTTCCACTCGGTGATGGTGGTGAACAGCCCCACCACATACAAGGTGGCATACAGCCCCGCCACCATTTGGAGTACGTAGTGTACCATGGGTAAGACCGTTCCGGCCCCTGTCAGCCCCGTCACCAGATAGGCGACGATCAGGGAGACAGTCAGCACATAGGCAGGCATGACGGTCATGCTCATGTCATAGCAGGAGAAGTGGCCCTTGCCGATGCCCTTGAGCAGGCCAAAGCCATACTTCATAAAGACCTGCAAGAATCCTCTGGCCCAGCGCAACCGCTGCCGCCAGGACTGGCGGAAGGTCACGGGCTGCTCGTCGTAGAGGACGGCCCCGGCGCAGAAGCCGATCTTCTGGCCCTTGATGATCTGATCCACGGAGAACTCGATGTCTTCCGTGAGCAGATGGAACTTCCAACCGTGGATGCTCTCCATCACTTTCCGGCTGAAGAAGAAGCCGGTGCCGGAGACGGCGCAGCTGGTGCCCAAGAGCATCCGGGAGTTGTTTAAGTACCGGGACTCCCGGATGAACCACAGGGCGTAGCCTGCGGAGATCCAGTTGTCACCGTAGTTCTTGCTGTTTCGATAGCTGGTGATGACCTCGTAGCCGTCACAGTAGGTCCGGTTCATCTCCTCGATGAAGTGGCAGTCCAGCACGTTATCGGCGTCGAAGACGAAGAAGCCGTCGAACGTCTGAGGATAATCCTCCTCGATGTGTTCGATCAGGCGCTCCAGCGCGTAGCCCTTGCCCACTTTTTCTTTGTTAAAGCGGGTGTAGACCACGGCCCCGGCCTGGCGGGCGACCTCGGCGGTGGCGTCGGTGCAGTTGTCAGCCATGACAAAGATGGTGATGAGACTTTGGTCATAGGTCTGGCCCTGGATGCTGTGGATCAGGTCTGGTATGACCTCCTCCTCGTTCCGGGCGCAGATGAGGACGGCGAAGCGGTGGAGGACCTCTGGTTTATGAGGCTCCTGCTTCTTGGCGAACGGGACAGCCAGAAAAAACAGCTGGTAGGCATAGCAAGCGGAAAAAACCACGGCTATGACAAGATTGATGATCAGGATGGTATTCATTTTAACCTTCTTACACCCTTTTCTTTCTGTCATTCTACCCCCAGGGGGGCGGCAGTGGACGGCAAGAGACCCTTCATATCTCCCACCGTCAGGCGATCCATTGAAATCCTTACTACTTTAGACCATCTGCTCGAAAATTTCCATCGGCTTTCCAGACAAATTTCCCGGAATATTTTGCAAATCTTCGGGCAGGATGAAAAGAGATTTGCATGGCTGCCTGCAAATCGTTTTCTCTATTGTACGACATTCGCCCAAAAAGTCAATGAATTTTCTCTTAATTTTCAAGCGAGAGAAAGAAAATATTACCAATTTTCCGGTGCAATGACATTCTCTTCCCATTCCGGCGGAAATTTTAGAATTTCTTTTGGAAAAGGGGCTTGACAGGCCGGGAGAAATCAGATATACTCTCAGTAAAGTTAGCTTATGCTAACAACTGAAGCGATCTCACGCCTTCGCCGGAGCGGCCTCCGTGGCTCTCCCTGTTCGATCACAGCACCCCAGGCACCGCGCCCCTTTGTGGGGCGCAAAAAAAGCTCTGAGGGTTAGCGAAACCTAACGCATAAAAGCCATTGAAAGGAGCATCTCCCATGAGTGTTGTCATTTTAGGCGGAAACGAGTGTATGGTCCGCAAGTATAAAGATCTCTGCCGTTCTTACCAGTGTTCGGCCAAAGTCATCTCCAAGATGGGAGGGACGCTGAAAAACCGGCTGGGCAACCCCGACCTGCTGGTCATGTTCACCGACACCATCTCCCACAAGATGGTCCAGAACGCCCTGAACGAGACCCGCGGACAGGACACCGTCATCATCCGCTCCCGCTCCAGCTCCATGTCTGCCCTGGGCAACATCCTGGAGACCCACGCCGGCCCCAAGAGCTGAGCGCACGAAAGGAGACGCCGTCATGTCCATTGATTACGTCATCCAGCACGCCGCCCCCACTCTGGCCGGCATCAAGACGGGCAATCTCTTCCCCTGTACCTTTGCCTCCACCCAGGACATGGTGCGGGACCTGCGGGAGATCAACCGCGTCTTAGTGCCCCGCGGCCTGCGGCTGCTTCCCCTGCGCCGGAAGGACGACGGGGCGCTGCTCTATCTCTTTCGCCCCGCCGACCTCTCGCGGGATCTGGCCGGCCAGGAGGCCCGCCGCCTGCTGCGGGAAGCGGGCTACGGCGATGACCTGACCCACCTCGTCTGTCTCCGGGAACTGACCCGCCGCCTGCGGGAAGGGGAGGAGTTCCCCCACGAGATCGGCCTCTTCCTGGGATATCCCCCGGAGGACGTGGCCGGGTTTATGACCCACCGGGGCAAGAACTGCAAATGCGTGGGCTGCTGGAAGGTCTACGGCGATGAGTACGCCGCCCGCCGCCGCTTTGCCGCCTATCAATCCTGCACTGCGAACTACTGCCGCCGCCGGGCCGGCGGGGCCTCCTTGGAGGGTCTCACGGTTTCCCGTCTGCCCCAGTGACAGTTTTTCTGTTGTCATGCTGATCCATCCGATCCCCATCCAAACTCTATGCGAAAGTGCCCGCCGGCCTTCCAACAAACGGCGGGCGCTTTCGCCATCTTCTGCAATTTCATTGACAAGTTTCCCGATTTTCTCTACAATGAAGCTATCCTTCGGAAAGGAGGCTCTCCCATGCCTGAAACCAACAACTACACGCCCCCGACCCCGCCGAACGATCCTCCTGGCAAGAGCAACGCCACCGCCAGCCTGGTCCTGGGGATCATCGCCGTGGTCCTGTGGTTCTTCGGCTACTCGGCTATCATCTCCGTCATCCTCGGCATCGTCGGACTCATCCAGGCCAGCAGAGCCAAGGAGCTGGGCTATGAGGACACCACCCGCACGGCGGGCTTCATCCTCTCCCTGATCGGCCTGATCGGCGGGGCGCTGGCCTTTGTCGCCTGCGTTGCCTGCGTGGGCCTGTTTGCCAGCACCGGCATCGCCGCAGGGGGTCTCTATGCTTCCTGAGTGGAACCATATCCCTATGTACGCCGTCCTGGCCCTGTTGGGGGCCGGGGCGGCCTGGTTTTATGTTCACCACCGGCTCCGCCGGCGGGGCGAGAACCCCGGTCGGACGGAGCAGGCGTTCCTCTGGGGTGTGCTGGGGGCAATGCTAGGCGCGAAACTCCTCTATCTGCTCCCGTTGCTCCCCCAGCTGGCAGCTGACTTGCCGCTGCTCTGCACAGCCCCGCATTCCTTTATGGCAAAGTATCTCTCCGGGGGGTTCGTTTTCTATGGCGGCCTGCTGGGCGGTCTGGCGGGCGCCTGGCTCTTCTGCAAACAACGCCGGCTCTCCTTCGATACCCTGGGGCGGGACTTGGTTCCGGCCCTGCCGCTGTTTCATGCCTTTGGACGGGTGGGCTGCTTCTTGGCGGGGTGCTGCTATGGCATCCCGGCCCCTGCTGGCTGGCTGGGGGTGACGTTCCCGGCCAGCGCAATCGAAGCCCCCAGCGGCGTGCCGCTGCTGCCCGTGCAGCTCTATGAGGCTGCGGGGTGCGTTCTGCTGTTTCTCCTGCTGGACCATCTGACAGACCGGGGCTGGCCGGGCGGCCGCCTGCTGGCGCTGTATCTGGCTTTGTACGCTGTGTTTCGTTTCCTGCTGGAGTTTCTGCGTGGGGATGCGGTGAGAGGATCCCTTGGGCCGCTGTCTACGTCGCAGGTGATCTCTCTGGCGGTTCTGGCCGGGGTGTTACTCGCTGAGCTTCTGCACCACCGACGAAATATCCGTCAGCGCCCGTGAGATCTCCATCTCGTACCGTCCGCACTGGGCCAGGTCGCCCAGGGACACCATGCCCACGACGTTTCCGTCCGCCACCACCGGCAGCCGACGGATCTGCCGCCGGGCCATGAGCCGCGCCGCCTGGCGCACGTCGTCCTCCGGTGCCACCGCCGCCAGACGGCGGGACATGATCTCTTTCACAGGGACGCTCTTGGGGTCCGCCTCCGGGGCCACGCAGCGCAGGACGATGTCCCGGTCCGTCACCATGCCGCGCAGGATGCCCTCCGCCGAGCACACCGGCAGCGCCCCCAGGCCGTGCCGCGCCAGCAGACGGGCCGCCAGGGCGGCGCTTTCCTCCGGGGCGATGCTGACCACATGGGGCGTCATCACTTCTTTCACCAACAAAAACACCCACCTCCTCGATCCGTTTTCCCTTAGTTTGGACGGACAGGAGGTGGGTTATGTATTTTTGGGACTCACGGACCCAGGAGCTTAGAGACGGTGAGGAGGATCGTGACGATGAGCCACGCCCACAGAAAGGCCGACTCCTGCCAGGTCCCGATGTGGACGGAGGCCACATGGAGCTTTTTCCGCACGATGGGCCATAAGATCGGTACGCCCTTGTGGTTAAAGGCATCCGCGATGATATGGGTCACCCAGCCTACATTGAATCCGAGCAGCAGCTCCGGCACCACTGCCATGCCCTGGGCCTTCAGGCCCATCATCAGCAGGGTGAGCAGGACCGGGAAGAGCAGGGTGTGCGTCAGCCCCCGGTGGCGGAAGAGGTGGGAGATCATCCGCAGTTTCTGGCCCAGGGTGGAGTTTTTCAGGTCCACGTCCGGTGCATAAGACCCCACCACCACCGTCAGCAGACCGAGGGCCGGGGTGTAGGTCTCCGCCCCGATGGGCAGGCCGGAGCGGTGCAGGACGGTGAGGGCAAGCATGGTGGCCGCACCGCAGGCGGCGTGGGTCTTTCCGGTCATGGGTCGTTCTCCTTGTTCTCTTGGTGTGCGTTGGGGGACTGGGCAGCCTGCCACGCCAGATTGCGTTTGAGCGGGGCGATGCCCCGCCAGGAAAAGGCGCGGGCGGCGTACTGGCGGCGAAAGGCTTTGTTGCTCAGGCCTTCCAAGTCTTCCAGGGTCAGGGAAGGCAATAAGTCCTCCCGAAATTCCGGGAGCGGGGTCAGGGCCGCTTGTTTGTTGTGGGGGCAGGCCCTCTGGCAGAGGTCACACCCCCAGACAGTCGGGCTGTGGGTGATCTGGGCCGCCACCTCCGGGGGCAAGTCCCCCTTCTTCTGGGTCAGCTCGGACAGGCACTTGCTCAGGTCACAGCCGGTGTCTGTCAGCGCCCCGGTGGGGCAGGCCTTTTGACAGGCCCGGCAGTGTGCCCCGCAGAGGGTGCCCGGACTGGGGCCGGTCTGGGATAGGTCCAGATCCGTCAGGATCGTCCCCAGGAACACATAGGAACCATACGGGGGGACGATACGCAGGCCATGCCGCCCCCGCCAGCCCACGCCTGCCAGCTCGGCGGCGGCCAGCTCCGGGACGGGGTTGTTGTCCGCGCCGGGGATAAAATGGTGGTCTGGATGCTGCTGCGCCAACCCATCGACAACGGTCTGCAAGCGCCGCCCCAGGACCAGATGATAGTCCTCCCCCCGGCAGTAGAGGGAGAGGTTGCCGGGGGTATCCCCGGCGTAATAGGGGAAGGCCCCCACCAGGATCGTCTTGGCCCCCGGACAGAGGGCCTCTAATTTTGGGGCCAGCTCTGCCCAGACAGCTTCCCCCAAAAACGGCGGGAGGCCGCTGCACGCAGCGGCACCCCATGCCGCCGCGCCAGCGGCCTTCCAAAGTTCATTCATACTGCGTCAGAAAGAACCTGAGATCAGTTGTTGTGCTTCTTGGCGTCGCGGGCTTCCATGGCAGCGATCTCGCGCTGGGCATCCCGCAGGGAGAGGTTCACGCGGCCCTTCTCGTCGATGTCGGTGACCTTGACCCAGACCATGTCGCCCACGTGGACCACGTCCTCGACCTTCTCCACGCGGCGCTCGGCCAGCTTAGAGATGTGGACCATGCCGTCCTTACCGGGGGCCAGTTCCACGAAGGCACCGAAGTTCAGGATGCGGACGACCTTGCCGTAATACAGCATCCCGACCTCGGGGACGAAGACGATGGTGTCGATCATCTTCTTGGCGATGTCGCAGCAGGCGGCGTCGGGGGAGGCGATGTGGATGGTGCCGTCGTCCTCGATGTCGATCTGAGCGCCGGACTCGGCGGTGATCTTCTGGATGACGGAGCCGCCCTTGCCGATGACCTCGCGGATCTTGTCGGGGTCGATCTTCATGGTGATCATCTTGGGGGCATACTTGCTGACCTCGGCGCGGGGGGCGGAGATGCAGGGCAGCATGATCTCGTCCAGGATGGCCTTCCGGGCGTCGCCGGTGATGGCCAGGGCTTCCTTGATGATGGCGTGGGACAGGCCGTCGTTCTTGATGTCCATCTGGATGGCGGTGATGCCGTCCTTGGTACCGGCGACCTTAAAGTCCATCTCGCCGTGGAAATCCTCCACGCCCTGGATGTCGATGAAGGTGGTGAAGGAGCCGTCATCGTCCTGGATCAGGCCGCAGGAGATGCCGGCCACGGGGGCCTTGATGGGCACGCCGGCGTCCATCAGCGCCAGGGTGGAGCCGCAGATGGAGCCCTGAGAGGTAGAGCCGTTGGAGGACACGACCTCAGAGACCACGCGGATGGCATAGGGGAAGTCCTCCACGGAGGGGATCACGGGGTCCAGGGCACGCTCAGCCAGGGCACCGTGGCCCTTCTCGCGGCGGTTGACGCTCCGGGCACCGCGGGCCTCGCCCACGGAGTAGGAGGGGAAGTTGTAGTGGTGCATATAGCGCTTCTCTTCCTGCTCCCAGATGGTATCCAGCTTCTGGCAGGCGGAGAGGGTGTTCAGGGTCGCGACAGACAGGACCTGGGTCTGGCCGCGGGTGAACAGGGCGGAGCCGTGGACGCGGGGCAGCACGCCGACCTCGGCAGACAGAGGACGGATCTCGTTCTTCTGGCGGCCGTCCACGCGGTGGCCCTGGAGCAGCCAGGCCTTGACGATCTTCTTCTGGAACTTATAGGTGATCTCGTCCAGATACTGGTCCATGTCAGGGTACTCCTCCAGGAAGAGCTCGTGCCAGTGGTCGATCAGGGCGTTCCAGCGCTCCTCACGCACGTTCTTGTCGTCGGTGTCCATGGCGGCCTTGGCCTCGTCCATGGTGGCCTCGACGATCTTGTCGAACAGCTCCTGGTCGAAGTCGGCGTGGTCGTAGGTCATCTTCTCCTTGCCGATCTCGGCAACGATCTTGTTGATGAAGTCCACCTGGGCCTTGATCTCCTCGTGGGCCTTCACGATGGCGTCATACATCACATCGTCGGGGATCTGGTCGGCACCGGCCTCGATCATGACGACCTTCTCCTTGGTGGCGGCCACGGTCAGGTCCAGCTTGGAGCTGTGGCGCTGCTCCTGGTTGGGGTTCATGACGATCTGGCCGTCCACATAGCCCACTTCCAGGCAGCCGATGGGGCCGCCCCAGGGGATGTTGGACACAGCCAGGCAGGCGGACACGCCGACCATGGCGGCGGCCTCCGGGGAGCAGTCCCGGTCCACGCTCATGACGGTGCAGGTCACGACCACGTCGTTGCGGAAGTCGCCGGGGAACAGGGGACGGATGGAGCGGTCGATGACGCGGGAAGCCAGCACGGCGGGCAGAGAGGGCTGACCCTCGCGGCGCATGAAGGAGCCGGGGATGCGGCCCACAGCGTACAGCTTTTCCTCAAAGTCCACGGACAGGGGGAAGAAGTCGATGCCGTCGCGGGGACGGGCAGAGGCGGTGACGGCCACCAGCACGGAGGTCTCGCCGTAGCGGACCATGGCAGCGGCGTTGGCCAGCTCGGCCACATGGCCGAACTCCAGGGAGAAGGGACGGCCGGCGATCTCGGTCTTGTAGATATGGTTGTTGAATTGCTTCTTGGTGATGATCGTTGACATAAGAACAGTCTCCTTTCACGGTCAAATCAGTCAATACGGTGGTTGCATAAACTTGCCCGGAGAGCCGCCTTATTTAGCACTTGAACGCATGTCCGCCCGGCGGGCACAGGTTCAAAGGCTAAACTAGGGCGAGGCGCTCCCCGGATCAGGGCGGATGGGATGGGAAGCAAAGCTGGGGAAAAGGGGCGGTGCAGTTTTGGCCACACCGCCCCCATAAGAAACGAAATTACTTTCTGATGCCCAGCTTGGCAATGATCGCACGATAGCGCTCGATGTCCTTCTTGGCCAGATAGTCCAGCATCTTGCGGCGCTTACCGACCATCTTCAGCAGGCCACGACGGCTGTGGTTGTCGTGGATATGGACCTTCAGGTGCTCGGTCAGCTCCTGGATGCGGGCGGTCAGAATGGCGATCTGGACCTCGGGGGAACCGGTGTCGGTTGCGTGGGTGCGGTTTGCCTCGATCACGGCAGTCTTTTCGTCTTTACGAATCATGGGAAAAATCCACCTTTCAATGATATGCCTCTGACTGAGTGACGGGCGGGTGCAGCCCTGAAAGCAGGCAATATCCCGAAACTAAGTCAGGGTAGAACGTATGTCTTCGCACACGTATTCTATAGTATACCACCGAGCCGGGGGAAAGTAAAGAGAAATTTTACCGGCAGAGCATGCAGCGTTCTCCTTTCCCGGTGGGGGAATGTCAAACGCGCGGGTCTTACGCCTTGAGATTCCCGGCTTTGATATGTTCCTGGATGATGCCGTCGGCCACCGCGAAGAGCTTCTCGGAGCCGGGCTTGGTGCCGGACTGTCTTTGGTAGACTTGCGCGGCGGTGACGTTGTGTTCCTTCCAGTCCCCGCCGTGGTTGCTGTGGTTCAGGAGCAGCGGCTGCAGGTTGTCCATCGCGTGGGCGAACTTGGCCTCTGCCGTCTCTGCGGCTTCAAACTCATCGAACAGCGCGATCAGCTCCGCTTTCTGCTCCGCAGGAAGGAGGGAGAAGATGCGTTCCTTGGCCTTGTCTTCGCGCTGCTTCTGCGTTTTCAGGCCATCGGCATCGTAGGCGTAGGTGTCCCCGGCGTCGATCTCCACGATGTCGTGGATCAAACACAGGAGCATGACCCGGGCAATGTCGATCGTTTCGTTGGCGTATTCCTTCAGAAGGTAGGCCATGATCGCCATGTGCCATGAGTGCTCGGCGTCGTTTTCGTTTCTTCCGTTTCCGGACAGATGCGTCTGCCGGAAGATATTTTTGGCTTTGTCGATTTCCAAGGCAAACGCCAGTTGTTTTTTCAGTCTCTCATCCATGTTGCTCTCTCCGTTGTTGTTTGTTGCTGTGCTCTAATTCGCCTTCAGAGAAAATATTCCTAATATGTCTGGAAATTGTAGATTTATCTCTCTGAAAAAGTGCCGCTATCTGGTCGATGGAAAGCCAAACAGTATCTCCATCGAAGGCGGTTTCAACCTTTGTTAAGCCATCCCCTGTGGGGTAGATCATCATTTCAGAATGATTCTGCTCGTTTTTTATCCTTCATAAGGATCCCACTGTCTAACAACTTTTCCAGTTTCCAACTCTCGAACACAACTGAGCAGAGCTGTTTGGTTTCTCCATAGTTCCAGGTCAACGTGGAAATGTCCAAAGTACCAATGTTTGTATGTGACCTTCCGTTGGATTTCATCGAGAAAAATCGTCAGCTGCTGCTCTTGAACAACATCATTCTTGATGCCTAAACTGCGAAGTGTTGAGAGATAATATACTGTTTCGGACGGGGCTGTGTGTGTAATGATGTAATCGACCTTATAGTTTATCCTCTTAAGATTCTCAAGCGCATGATTGTATTCTTCCTCTGAGGGCATCTCCTGAGACCACCAGGAAATCCCTTCTGTGCGGAGATGCTTGTCAATGGAATAACCGCCACCCATAACAAAAATGGAGATATCTTCCATGCAATATACTTCACCACGCATAAGATGAATTACATTTTGACGAATCTTATGAACTCGACCGCCACACCATGTTTCAGTCGGATAGCTGTACAGTTTATCAAAATTTTCGTGATTCCCATCGATGAACAGCACAGTATATTTCTGTTCGCTAAGGAAATCGTAAAATGTCTCTTCCGACCAGTATCTTCCGTTCCAGAAACCCACACCGAAATCACCGCACACGAGTATGATATCGGCAGGGGATATCACCGATTCGATTTGCTCAACCCATTTATATTGATTTCCGTGGGTGTCCCCGGTAATGTATATCATTTTATATTCCTTGCTTAACATATATTATTTCTTATATTCAAGATGCCCGTCCGCTGTAGGTGTTACAATGACAATCCTACAAATTTTAAGCAACAAAACACCCCTGGAGAACAGCTCTTCTCCAGAGGGTTTCGTTTGACTGCATAGAGAAACGATCCTAGCCGGATGCTTTCCGCTCTCCTTATAGTTTATAGTATGAGTATGCCCTGTGCCGCCTTGTCAAGCATTTTGCCGCAGGGCCGCTTTCAGTTTTGGGAGCAAGGTCAGGTCGGCGGGGAGCCAATCGACTTGGGGCAAGGTGTCCCGGTCCAGCCACCGGGCGGCCTGGGCCTCGTTCAGGACGATCTCTCCCTCGGTCACGACGCACCAGAAGCAGTCCATGTGCAGGTGAAAGGCGGGGTAGTCATACTCGACCGTGTCGAGCCGTTCTCCCACCTGCACGGTGACGGAAAGCTCCTCTTGGATCTCCCGAACCAGGGCCTGCTGCGGGGCCTCTCCGGCCTCGACTTTTCCGCCGGGAAACTCCCATTGGCCCTTGTTGTCCCCGTAACCCCTGGCCGTGGCAAAGACTTGGGTGGGATGGTTCAGATCGTCGCAGATCACAGCGGCGACAACGCGGATGGTTTTCATAGCAGGACCTCTTTTATTTAAAAATGGCGAGACAGTTTTTCTTTAAACTTGAATTTATTTTAATAAATATTTTTCAAATGCTTTGTGCGTGTCA
>OLRG01000146.1_pt1 | contig 76374 bp, 67 predicted proteins | sample 1672331 | NCBI WGS metagenome assembly OLRG01 (sample SAMEA3136672, study PRJEB25190) | human gut metagenome
GACGTGGAAGCCGTCTTCATGAACTCACCAACAAAGTAGCCAAGCCGGCAGTTTCTTATGGTGGAAAATACCGCATCGTGGATTTCCCGTTAAGCAACTGTGCTAACAGCGGTGTAGACATTGTCGGAGTACTGACCCAGTACGAATCCGTTCTTCTGAACAGCTATGTGGCAGCCGGCGGACGCTGGGGCCTTGATGCAAGAGAAAGCGGAGTTTTTGTTCTTCCACCTCGTGAAAAAGCAGACGCAGATCTTGATGTATACAGAGGAACAGCAGATGCTATTTCTCAAAATATTGACTTTATTGACAAGTACTCTCCTGAGTATGTTCTTATTCTTTCCGGTGACCATATCTATAAAATGGATTACGACAAAATGCTGACCTATCATAAAGAAATGAACGCAGATGCTACCATTGCAGTTATCGAAGTTCCTATGAAGGAAGCAAGTCGTTTCGGTATCATGAATGCGGACGAAACCGGACGCATCCTCGAATTCGAAGAGAAACCAGAACATCCAAAGAGCAACCTTGCATCCATGGGTATCTATATCTTCAACTGGAAACTTCTCCGCAGGATTCTTCTTGCAGATATGAAGAATGCAGATTCTCATCATGACTTTGGTAAAGATATCATTCCTGGTCTTCTGAACGACGGTAAAACACTTGCTGCCTATAAATTCAAAGGCTATTGGAAAGATGTTGGAACCATCGATTCTCTCTGGGAAGCAAACATGGATCTTCTTAACAGCCATAACGAGCTGAACCTGAATGATCCCACCTGGAAGATCTATACAGAAGACAGTCCTGCACTTCCTCAGTATATCGGACCAAATGCCAATGTTGACAAAGCTTTCATTACACAGGGCTGTGTCGTAGAAGGCGAAGTTAAAGGTTCTGTACTTTTCACCGGATGTCGTGTAGGTGAAGGTGCCAGGATTATTGACAGTGTTCTGATGCCTGGTGTCGAAGTAGAAGCCGGTGCCGTTGTACAGAGAGCACTGGTTGCCGATAATGTAAAGATCGGCAAAGAAGCCAAAGTAGGTTCTGCTGACAGCGAACATATCGAACTGGTTTCCAAACGTGTAAAGGGGGTAGAATAATATGGCAAGAGCATTTGGAATCGTTACATCTTCCGGGACTCACATCAAAGTAGAAGGAATGCAGGACTATCGTCCTATCGGTGCATTTTCTTTCCTTGGAAGATATCGTGCCATCGATTTTCCTATTTCCAACATGAGCAACAGCGGCATTGACCGTATTCAGGTATATGTACGTCGTAAACCACGTTCCCTGGCAGAACACCTTGGAACAGGACGTCATTACAACATCAACTCCAAACGTGGTAAACTTCAGCTTCTTTTCAGTGAAAACAATGCCGAAAACAATATTTATAATACCGATATTGCAGCATTTTCTGAAAATCTTGAATTTATTGAGCGTATGAGAGAACCATATGTGATCATTGCCCCATCCTATATGGTATATGCAGCAAATTATGCTCCTCTTCTGGATGCGCACATTGAATCCGGAGCAGACATCACACTTCTTTACCATTCAGTCGATAACGCAAGAGAAGCGTTCCTGAACTGTGATGTCCTGAACCTGAACAAACAGAAAGGTGTTGAATCTATTGAGCTGAATCGTGGAAGTGCTCAGAAGCGCAATGTTTTCATGGATACCTATATTATGAAGAAAGAGCTCTTCATTGAACTTATTCGTAAGGCAAGAAAAATTTCTTCCATGTATACTCTTCCACAGATCGTCAATGCATCTGCCAAGGATCTGGATATCCGAGGTATTGCACACAGAGGTTATTTTGCACCTCTTACAGACTTCAAGAGTTATTATGATGCAAACATCTCTCTCATCAACATCAAAACAGCAGAAGGACTGTTCAGCAATGACTGGCCCATCTACACCAGAACCACTGACTCCTGCCCCACACAGTATTTTGACGGAGCAAACGTTAAAAATTCTGTTATTTCCAATGGTTGCCTCATCGAAGGTACTGTTGAAAATTGTGTAATCGGGCGTGGCTGCGAGATCAAACCAGGTGCTGTTGTCAAGAACAGTGTGATCCTTTCCCATACTGTAATAGGAAAGAACGCTCACATCGAAAATCAGGTAGTTGACAAATGGGTTCGTGTTATACACGAAAACGAAATCATCGCCCCTGAAAATCATCCTGGATACATTCGCAGAGATGACACCCTTTAATCCTTTTTAATACATAAAACAACCTCGGCAGAAGTTAGGATCAGACTCCTGTCGAGGTTTATTTTTTTAAGGGTTGCTACCAGGGCATAAGTTTCCGGCATTTCACAGAAACCTCACATCTGTAACACCTATCTGTAGTAGTTTCTTCCTCCGAAAGCTGCCATGATACAGTCAATACCTTCCAGAATCAGATACAAACCTACCAGAAATCCTATGGAGAAAATTGTAATAGCAGGGCGGAATACCAGAAGAATACCTGCGATCAACCCAAGGATATTAACGATCATGGTAAGATAATAATAGGTAGTTCCCAGTCTGAAACGCACATAATTCAGATGAGAAAGTCTGGAAATACAATGTGCAATGATCCATATAGGGAGTACCATTGCCAGTGCCCAGGTACCTGCTCCCGGATAAACAAGAAGCATAAATCCTGTCATAACACTTAAGATACCTGTTACAAGAGAAATTACAGGACCAAAACCTGTAAAACGCTCCATTTTTACATAAAGAATAATGTCACCGATTCCTGTAAAAATAGCTATAATGCCGCAGATCACCACAAGCCAGGTAAAAACACCTGCAGGCTGTCTCAACATGATCACACCAAAAACGATCAGCGCAAGACCAAATATAAGTTCGGTCCATCCGATATCAGTTCTTCTGTTCATTCTGTTCAGCCTCCTTTCTATCTTCATCTGCAGCATTTATTTCCAGCTTATTTTTATCTGTGTTATCTGTTTTTCCACCATTCAGGATATTCATGAACTCTTCCCCTGTAATCGTTTCTTTCTCATAAAGATACATAGCCAGCTCATCCAATTTCTGACGATTGTCCAGAAGGATTTTTGTGGCTTTCTCATGTTCCGCTTTCACAAGCTCTACCACCTGACGGTCAATCTCTTTCTGGGTATCTGCAGAACATGCCAGTGAAGCATCTCCGCCCAGATACTGATTGGTCACTGTCTCCATAGCCACCATGTCAAAATCATTACTCATTCCATAACGTGTGATCATGGAACGGGCAATCTTGGTTGCCTGCTCAATATCATTGGAAGCTCCTGTGGTCACTTCGCCAAAAACAACTTCCTCCGCAGCACGTCCACCGGTAAAGGTAGCAATTTTATTTTCCAGTTCTTTTTTTGTAAGAAGATACTTATCTCCCTGTTCTACTTGCATGGTGTAACCCAGTGCGCCGGAAGTTCTTGGGATAATCGTAATCTTCTGTACAGGTGCAGAATTGGTCTGCATGGCAGCTACAAGAGCATGTCCGATCTCATGATATGCCACTACTTTTTTCTCCTGATCAGAAAGCACTGCATTCTTTTTCTGATATCCTGCAATAACCACTTCAATACTTTCTTCCAGATCCGCTTCTGTGACTACTTCCCGGTTGTCACGTACAGCACGAAGAGCTGCTTCGTTTACAATATTAGCAAGTTCTGCACCGGATGCACCTGCTGCCATTCTTGCAATAGTGTGGAAATCCACATCATCCGAAAGCTGAACTTTCTTCGCATGAACTTTCAGAATCGCTGCACGTCCTTCCAGGTCCGGAAGTTCTACAGGAACACGTCGGTCAAAACGTCCCGGACGAGTCAGCGCCGGGTCAAGAGATTCCGGTCTGTTGGTGGCTGCAAGGATGATTACTCCGTTATTTCCCTCAAAACCATCCATCTCTGTAAGAAGCTGATTCAGTGTCTGTTCACGTTCATCATTTCCACCTGCCATCTGCCCGTCACGTTTCTTACCGATGGCATCAATCTCATCAATAAATACAATACATGGTGCCTTTTCCTTGGCCTGTTTAAAAAGATCCCGAACCTTGGATGCACCCATACCTACAAACATCTCCACGAATTCAGAACCGGACATGGAGAAGAAAGGTACGTTGGACTCACCGGCAACAGCCTTGGCAAGCATGGTTTTACCTGTACCTGGAGGGCCTACAAGAAGAACACCTTTGGGCATAGATGCACCAACTTTTGTGTATTTCTCAGGATTATGAAGATAGTCTACAATTTCCTGCAGATTTTCTTTTGCCTCTTCTTCACCTGCTACATCATCAAAACGAATTCCCTCTGTAGACTGTACATAAACCTTGGCATTGCTCTTGCCCATACCAAAAGCCATAGAGTTTTTGCCCCCGGCCTGTTCCATCATTTTTTTACCCATATACTGTCCCAGTGCAATAAAGATTACCAGAGGAAGTACTCCTGTAAGAAGGAAACTTAAAACAGGCGACATCTGGGCATCAATTTCTTTGGAAAATTTCGCACCGGATTCATAAAGACGTTCTGTCAGCGTAGCATCTTCCATTAAACCAGTCTTGTAAACTGTATTCTTGCTGTCTTTTTCTGTAAAAAGAATCTGATTGTCCTCAATCTGTACATTATCAATCTTTTTGTCTTCGATCCTGCTCATGAATGTTCCGTAGTCCACTTCTCTCACCTGCTTCATGGAAAGCACAGGTGCCAGGACTACATTAAACAGAACCAGTACCAGAAGTACAATGCCATAATAGTAAAGCAACGGCTTCTTTGGTGATTTCACTTCTTTCATTCCTACATTCCTCCATATCGTATTATATCTTTTCAATCAATATACATTATAGACATATGCTTTCTGTTTTTGGTATACCCAGAAACAAAAAAGTGTGGAGTTTTTCCACACTTTTCAGATTCTGTCCTATCTTTTTCCACACTGCTGCACAGCCTTTTTGTGGATCAGAACTTCCGGAACCTTTCATAACGGCGGTTCAGCAATTCGTTTTCGGACAGCTTATCATATTCTTTTATAAATTCTTCGATTTTTCCATCCAGAATACCGGTCACCTGCCAGAGACTTTCTGTATGGAATTCCTCAGGTTCCGGAATCATTTCTTCGATAATCCCTTTCTGATAAAGATCTGTGGCTGTCAGTTTCATCACTTCTGCTGCTTCTTCTGCCCTGGTACTGTCTTTCCAGAGAATGCTTGCAAACCCTTCCGGGGAAAGCACAGAATATACAGAATTTTCCAGCATCCACACCTGATCTCCTGCTGCCAGCGCCAGTGCACCGCCACTGCCGCCTTCTCCTGTAACTATAGAAAGCACTGGTGTTTTCAATCCGGACAGTTCCATCAGATTTCTGGCAATAGCTTCTCCCTGTCCTCTTTCTTCTGCTTCCACACCGCAGAAAGCTCCCGGGGTATCTACAAAGCAGATTACCGGACGGTGAAATTTCTCCGCCTGTTTCATAAGGCGAAGAGCTTTACGATAACCTTCCGGCATAGGCATCCCAAAATTATGATAAATATTTTCTTTTGTATTATTGCCTTTTTGCTGGGCGATCACAGTCACCGGCATTCCATGAAAAGAGGCGATTCCACCAATAATGGCTTTATCATCTCCATAAGTTCTGTCCCCATGAAGTTCCGTAAAATCATCAAAAAGTGCTTCAATATAATCACTTCCTGATGGTCTGTCCATTTTTCGTGACAGCTGCACACGTTCCCATGCAGAAAGGAATGGGGCATTTCCGATATGAGAACATTCCAGCTGATTTTGTCCCGGAACCAAATCTCCTTTTTCATGAAATGTAAGAATTTTTCCCAGAGTCTCTTTCAGATTTTCTCTTTTCACAATATCATCTACGAAACCATGCTCCAGAAGAAATTCTGCTCTCTGGAATCCTTTGGGCAGTTTCTGGTGGATGGTCTGCTCAATTACTCTCGGACCGGCAAAACCGATCAGTGCCCCAGGTTCTGCCAGAATCACATCTCCCAGCATGGCAAAACTGGCTGTGACGCCTCCTGTGGTAGGCTCTGTCAACACTGACACATAAAGAAGTCCTGCGTCACTGTGGCGTTTGAGAGCTGCGGAAGTTTTTGCCATTTGCATAAGAGAAGTGATCCCTTCCTGCATTCTGGCACCTCCTGAACAGGCAAAAATAATCACTGGAAGTCTTTTCTCTGTGGCATTTTCCACTGCTCTTGTGATCTTTTCCCCTACAGCCCAGCCCATACTGGACATCATAAATCTGCCATCACAGACGGCAAGCACGGTTTCTTTGCCATTGATCCTGCATTTTCCTGTAACAACAGCTTCCTGAAGTCCTGTTTTTTCCTGAAGCGCATGAACCTTTTCTTCATAACCTCTGTAATGCATGGGATTGCCCCCTGTCAGATCATGGTCCCACTCTTCAAAAGTATCCGGATCTGCCACCATCTGAATCCTGCGATAAGCATGTACTCTGAAATATCCTCCACATTTCGGGCAGATATATCCGTCTCTTTTTACTTCCTCTGCTATAATGGCAGCACCGCATTTGTTACACTTACGAAGAAGCCCCTCCGGAACTTCCGGGCGTGGTCCATGAACAGAACTGTGGCTCTGTATTCTGGAAATAATCTTTGTTTTTTTGAACATGTTTTCCAACTTCATGATCTGTCACTCCTGTTTCTGTCCACTGAACAGACAATCCTTTAAACTGCTTTTTTTTCTGTTCCTGAATTCTTTTCCATCCGTTCTATAAACTCCACATCGGTATTACCGGACTGAAAATCCGGATTTTCCAGTATTTCGTACTGATAATCCACGTTGGTATCAATTCCCTCAATGATCACCTCGCCCAGAGCACTCTGCATCTTGCGGATGGCTTCTCCCCTGTTTTTCGCCCATACGATCACTTTGGCGATCATGGAATCATAATAGGGCTGTACTGTATACCCACTATAAACTGCGGAGTCAATACGGATTCCTTTTCCTCCGGGAAAATACATATCTGTGATGGTTCCCGGAGAAGGGCGGAAACCTTTGGAAGGATTTTCCGCATTGATCCTGCACTCAATGGCATGTCCGGTAAGATGAATCTCATCCTGACCGAAACTTAAAGGCTGCCCTGATGCAATACGGATCTGCTCTTTTACCAGATCCACTCCTGTTACCCACTCAGTAACCGGATGCTCCACCTGGATTCTGGTGTTCATCTCCATAAAATAAAATCTGCCCTCTTTATCCAGAAGGAATTCTATGGTACCAGCATTTTCGTACCCTGCCGCCTTTGCGGCCCGGACAGCTGCCTGTCCCATTTCTGCACGTAATTCTTCTGAGATCACATCACATGGCGATTCCTCAATCATCTTCTGATGATTCCGCTGGATAGAACAGTCACGTTCTCCCAGATGAACCACATTGCCAAATTTATCTGCAAGAATCTGAAATTCTATATGTTTTGGATGCCGCACGAAATGTTCTACATACATGGTAGAATCTCCAAAAGCCATTTCCGTTTCCTTCTGTGCTGTACGGAAACTTTCGGCAAAATCTTCCGGTGTATCTGCCACACGCATGCCTTTGCCACCGCCACCCAGAGCTGCCTTGATGATCACTGGATAGCCAATAGTTTCTGCTTCTTTCTGCCCCTCTTCCACTGTATAGATGGGATTTTTTCCACCAGGAATAATAGGAACTCCTGCATTTGCCATGGTATTTTTGGCTGCCTGTTTGTTTCCAAGGCTGGCGATCACATCAGAAGATGGTCCGATAAAAGTAATATGACACTGCTCACAGAGCTGTGCAAAACGACTGTTTTCAGAAAGGAATCCAAATCCCGGATGAATAGCATCTGCACCTGTGACTATGGTTGCACTTATGATATTTTCCATGCTGAGATAGCTCTGAGATGAAGGTGCAGGACCGATGCATACTGCCTCATCTGCCAGCTGTGTATGAAGAGCATCTCTATCTGCTTCCGAATAAACAGCTACTGTTTCGATTCCCATTTCTCTGCATGCACGAATGATCCGCACTGCAATTTCTCCACGATTTGCAATCAGCACTTTTTTTATCATAGTGTATCACCTATCCAATCATAAAAGTCAGTTCTGCATCTACCACTACTTTGCCATCTACGGTAGCCACTGCATGTCCTACTCCTACCGGTCCTTTACATTTGATAATGGTAGTTTCCAGACGGAGTTTGTCTCCCGGAACTACTTTGCCCCGGAAACGGCAGTTTTTGATTCCACCAAAATAAGCAATTTTTCCTTTGTTTTCTTCCAGACTGAGGATTGCCACAGCACCTGTCTGCGCCAGGGCTTCCACCATCAGTACACCAGGCATTACCGGTTCCTGTGGAAAATGTCCTCTGAAAAAATCCTCACGAAAAGTTACACATTTATAACCTACTGCAAATTTACCCGGTTCATAATCCTCTATATAATCCACCAGAAGAAACGGATGTCTGTGCGGAAGGATTGCCTCTATTTCTTTTACACCTAATTTATTCATAATCTCTCTATACTCCCAGATTTCCAAGCAGATTCACTCTATACCAATCTATCCAATTCGGAACAGAGGCTGTCCATATTCTACAGCTTCACCGTTCTTTACATAGATTTCTTCTACTTTTCCATCAAAATCGCTTTCAATCTCGTTCATCAGTTTCATAGCTTCTACTATCGCCAGCGTCTGACCTTTCTTTACGCTGTCTCCCACCGTCACAAAAGGATCTCCATCCTCGGAAGGTGCTGCATAAAAAGTACCCACCAACGGAGATTTTACAATCTGTCCCGAAGGTTCCTGATCCATATCTCCATCCCCGGAAATATCCGAAACATTTTTCGTTGTTGCTGTCTGTGCTGCTGCAAGACCGGCAATCGGCACTCCAGAAGCGTCTCCGGAAACTACTACTGTTTCCTTTTTCTTTTTCAGGCAGATACTGGTGCCGTTTTCCTGATACTGAAGTTCTGTCAGCTGAGAGTCTGATACTGTTTTTATTAATGTAAGAAGATTTTCAAATTCCATAATTAATCCTCGTATTTCTTAACCAAAAGTGTTGCATTATGACCACCAAATCCAAGGGAATTGCTCATTGCGTAGCGAATCTCTTTTTCCACCGGAGCTCCGACAGCATAATTCAGATCACACTCTTCATCCGGTTCTGTAGTTCCTACTGTCTGATGGATGAAACCTTCTTCCAGAGACTTCACACAGGTGACAAATTCCACACCACCTGCTGCTCCCAGAAGATGGCCAATCATAGACTTGGTAGAATTTACTACCAGATCTTTGGCTGCATCACCGAAAGCCCTGTGGATAGCTCTTGTCTCAAAAAGATCATTGTGATGTGTACTGGTTCCATGAGCATTGATGTATTCTACCTCTTCCGGCTGCACTCCTGCTTCTTCCATGGCAAGGCTCATAGCTCTGGCTGCTCCTGCTCCGTCCTCTGCCGGAGAAGTAATGTGGAAAGCATCTGCTGTAGCGCCATACCCCACCAGTTCAGCATAGATTCTGGCTCCTCTGGCTCTGGCATGCTCCAGTTCCTCCAGAACCACAATACCAGCACCTTCTCCCAGAACAAATCCACTTCTGTCTTTGTCAAAAGGAATAGACGCTTTCATGGGATCTTCTGTTTTGGTAAGGGCAGTAAGTGCTGTAAAACCAGCTACTCCTGTAGGGCAGATACAGCTTTCTGTACCACCGGCTACCATTATTTCTGCATCTCCGTACTGAATGGCACGAAAAGCATCTCCAATGCTGTGTGTTCCGGAAGCGCAGGCTGTAACTACATCTGTGCATTTGCCTCTGAGTCCGAACTGAATGGAAATGTTTCCTGCTGCCATGTTGGAAATCATCATTGGGACCATAAGAGGATTGACTTTTCCGGGTCCTTTGGTAAGTATTTTTTCATAGTTATTTTCTACCTGGGGAAGGCTTCCAATGCCGGATCCTACAATGACACCTGCACGAAAAGAATCTTCTTTTGTCATGTCAATTCCTGCATCTTCCAATGCTTCTTTTGCTGCCACTACTGCATACTGACAGAAAGGATCCATACGTCTTGCAGATCTTGGATCCATATGCTCTTTCGCATTGAAATCCTTTACTTCTGCTGCAATCTTTACTTTGTAATCAGTCGTATCAAATTTGGTGATTGGTCCGATTCCTACTTTCCCCTGTCGGATTCCCGCCCAGAAATCTTTTACATTATTTCCAATAGGAGTAACTGCACCAAGTCCGGTGACAACAACTCTTCTTTTACTCATATTACCATTCCTCCGTCAACCTGGATCACCTGTCCGGTAATGTATCTGGCATCCTCTGATGTAAGGAAAGCCACTGTCTTCGCCACATCTTCCGGTTTACCAAAATATCCCAGAGGAATCTGGCTTGCAGATGCTTCTTTTACTGTATCCGGCAGCACCGCTGTCATTTCTGTTTCAATAAATCCAGGTGCCACAGCGTTTACTGTGATTCCTCTGGATGCCAGCTCTCTGGCTGCTGTCTTGGTAAGACCAATCACTCCTGCTTTGGAGGCAGCATAATTGGCCTGTCCTGCATTTCCTGCGATCCCGACAACAGAGGCCATACTGACGATCCGTCCACTTCTCTGACGGAGCATCTGTCTGGAAACAAAACGCATCATATTAAAAGTACCTTTCAGGTTTACATTGATAACACTGTCAAAATCAGCTTCGGACATTCCCATCAGAAGTCCGTCTTTGGTGATACCTGCATTGTTTACCAGGATATCAATACTTCCCAGTTCTTTTGCAATGGCTTTTACCGCCTCTTCGCAGGCACTGTAGTCCGACACGTTCCACTGTCTGATCACTGCCTGTCCGCCATTCTCTTCGATTTCTTTCTGGACTTCTTTGGCACGTTCTTCAGAACCGTTATAATTGATCACTACTGTTATATCTCTTTTCGCCAGTTCCAGAGCAATGGATCTTCCGATTCCTCTGGAGGCACCGGTAACAATGGCTACTTTTTTCTTATTCTGCTCTGCCATTTCTCTATCTCCTTCCGGATTCTAATTCTTCACATACAGACAGGGCTTCTTCCCAGGTTCCGATATGATAAGATCTGACATTTTTATCAATCTTTCTCAGAAAACCTGTAAGAGTTTTACCTGGTCCAATCTCTACAAAAGTATCTACACCTTCCTGGATCATAGTCTCCACACTTTGCTGCCATCTTACGGATCCACTTACCTGCTGCACCAGAAGATCTTCGATCCTGCCACAGTCGGTGATCACTTCCGCATTAATATTTGCCACATAGGGAATCAGAAGCGGGTTCATACTTACAGAAGCAAAAACTTTCTTCAGCTCTTCTCCTGCCGGTTTCATCATAGGGGAATGAAAAGGGCCACTTACTTTCAAAGGAAGAACTCTTCTTGCACCAGCTTCTTTCAAAGCATTGCCTGCCTCTGCCACTGCCTCTGTTTCTCCTGTAATAACAATCTGTCCCGGACAGTTATAATTGGCAATAGATACTCCTTCTCTGGCTTCCAGAACTTCTTCGATCACAGACGCTTCCAGTCCCAGTACTGCTGACATTGCTCCTGTACCCTCAGGTGCTGCATGTTCCATAAAAGCTCCTCTGGAACGGACAGTTTTTATAGCGTCCAGATCGCACATGCCACCTGCCACTGCAATGGCGCAGTACTCACCAAGACTTAAACCTGCCGTCATATCTGGATAAAGTCCCATGGCTTTTATAGCCCTGGTCATTGCCAGACAGGCAGTTACCATAGCCACCTGTGTATATTCTGTTTTGTCCAGAAGATCATTTTTTTCAAAACAAAGCTTTTTCAGATCCAGATTTACTGCCTGGGATCCCTGATCAAAAACTGCTCTGGAAAGTGGGCTTTTTTCATAAAAATCCTGTCCCATTCCTGTAGACTGGGCACCCTGACCCGGATAAATAAATGCGATTTTACTCATTTGTGCTGACTCCCATTAACTCTTCTGCTTTCTTTACAGTAGTTATGATAATATCCTCACAGGAACGTTCTTCCTTTACAAGTCCTGCAATCTGACCTGCCATAAGACTTCCATTTTTGGCGTCCCCTTCCTGGACTGCTCTGCGGAGGCTTCCCAGAGTAAGTTTCTCCATTTCCTGAAAATCTGCTCCTGACTGTTCAAGTTCCAGATATTTACGAACCATATCGTTACGGAGAACTCTGATAGGATGTCCGGTACTTCTTCCTGTTACCCTGCTGTCAATATCTTTGGCTTTCAGAATGCTGTTCTTATAATTTTCATGGATAACTGATTCTTTGGAAGCTGCAAAAACAGTTCCCATCTGAATGCCTCTGGCACCAAGCATAAAGGCTGCTGCCATTCCTCTTCCATCTGCAATACCACCTGCTGCAATTACCGGAATGTTCACTGCATCCACTACCTGAGGAACCAGCGCCATAGTGGTGATCTCACCAATATGTCCGCCTGCTTCTGTTCCTTCTGCTACTACAGCATCTGCTCCACAACGTTCCATACGTCTTGCCAGAGCCACAGATGCAACTACAGGGATAACCTTTACGCCGGCTTCTTTCCATGCAGCCATATATTTTTCCGGGCTTCCTGCTCCTGTAGTAACGACTTTTACCCCTTCTTCTACGATAACTCTGGCAACATTATCAGCTTCCGGACTCATCAGCATGATATTTACGCCAAAAGGTTTGTCTGTCAGTTCTTTTGTTTTGCGGATCTGCTCTCTCACCCATTCTGCCGGTGCTGCTGCTGCCGCAATCAGTCCTAAGCCCCCTGCATTGGAAACTGCTGCTGCCAGATGACATTCTGCCACCCAAGCCATACCGCCCTGGATAACCGGATATTTGATTCCTAATAATTCTGTGATCTCTGTTTTCATGTGAACCCTCTCTTACTTATGCTCTTCCAGATATTTCATAGCATCTCCGACAGTTGTGATCTGTTCCAGATCTTCACTTGGGATCTCTACAGAAAATTCTTCTTCCAGTGCCATTGCCAGCTCAAAAAGATCCAGAGAATCTGCATGAAGATCTTCCATAAAGGATGTCTCTGCTGTAATCTGTGATGCTTCTGCTCCTAAAGTGTCTGCGGTAAGTTCAATGATTCTTTCTAACATGATTTTTCTCCTTAAATTCTGTATTATGTGTTTTTATATACACCGGAAATTCCGGTTGTTTTGTCAGATATCCCATTCCAGAATACTGGCTCCCCAGGAAAGCCCCGCCCCAAATCCTGCAAGTACAAGCTTCTGTCCTTTAAGAAGGACACCTTTTTGATTCAGTTCATCAAGAAGAATCGGAATGCTTGCAGAAGAAGTATTGCCATATTCCTGAAGGTTCATAGGAAACTTCTCTATATCTACTTTCAGTCGCCTGGATACTGCATCTACAATCCGGCTGTTTGCCTGATGAAGAATGAACCAGCGAATTTCTTCTTTTGTAAGATTATTTTTCTGTAAAACTTCTTCAATAACCTGTGGTACTTTGCGGATTGCAAACTGAAAAACTTCTTTCCCATTCATATGAATGTAAGAGAGATTTTTCTCTGGCTCTGCATCTTTGTTGAATGGATGAATATCTGCTGTTCCATTACAGGTCAGTGCCATACCTCCACTTCCATCAGAATGTGTTGCCGGAAGATAAAATGTGCTGTTTTTTGCTTTCAGCAGAACTGCTCCTGCCCCATCTCCAAAAAGAATACAGGTGTTACGATCTTTCCAGTCAACCAATCGTGAAAGGCTTTCTGCGCCGATTACCAGCACTGTTCGAAAGATGCCGGAACTGATGTATGCCTGGGCTGTATTGTAAGCAAAAAGAAATCCACTACAGGCTGCATTCAGATCAAATCCTGTTGCATTTAATGCACCAAGCTTCTCCTGTACGCTACAGGCAGTACATGGGAAAATCTGGTCTGGAGAGGCAGTTGCCAGAAGGATCAGGTCAATCTCTTCCGGGCTGACACCAGCGCCTTCCATAGCCTGACGTCCAGCTTCTGCTGCCATCGAAACGGTAGTTTCTTTTTCTGCAATATGCCGCCTGATAACACCAGTCCTTTCCCGGATCCACTGATCACTGGTATCCACAAACTCTGCAATCTCATGATTATCCATAACTCTCTTTGGCACACAGGCGCCGGTCCCACAGATCACTCCTGTTATGGTCTGTTTCATATTCATATTATTTTCCTCATATTCTTATTACTTTGATTTTAGAATATTTTGATTATCAAAGTATATATCCAAAAAAACTGGTTGTCAAGAAAATTTTTCAGTTTTTCCTGAACAACCAGTTTGCCAGCTGATAAATCCCATACCCTAGGCAGCCTCCAAGAACGTTCATCACTACATCATCCAGCTGACAGAATCCTCTTCCTGTAAAAAGCTGGACGCTCTCAATAAGTATGGATAAAACAGCACTTATAAATAATATTTCCCGGAAACGTACATGACGTCTGCCAGACATGGGAATCAGAATTCCCAGCGGCAGAAACATGATCATATTTTCTATTACATAGGCATGTGCCTGCCAGGTCACACCCCAGGTAGAAAAAAAGCCAAGATCTATACCACTTCTGGAGCCCGGTTCTCTGGAAAAAAATGTCTGAATGATCACTACCACACTGTAAATACACAAAAGCCAGATTCCGAGAAGTTTCCGAAATCCCATCTTCTTTTTCGTTATTTTGTTAATCAGCCCGATAATTCCTGCCAACAGGATCCCGACCACAATTCCTGCCGGTATATAGGTAATCGGCTGTTTCATATCTTCTATCAGGTAACTAATAAGTTCTTTCATTAAAATAAGCTCCCTTCCCGGAGCTTATTTTAGCAAAATCTGTTCTGTTATTCCATGGTATACTTTATTTTTTAAGAATTTTTTTAGTAGAGGTAATTTTTATTCACATAGCCAATACGGTCATATTTTGGCGAATATACAGACCAGTAAGTACAATCACTGGTATCCAGTACAGTTACGGTATCCCCTGTATAAAGTTCACCGATCTCGTTGCTGTCATCATATGCTTTGGCTGTTCTCAGTGCCAGATATCCTTTGGTTACGCTGACCGTGTAAACGTTTCTGCTGTAATCATTAGAGTAAGTATATGGCTCATAAGAAGGTTCGTAAGAATACTGGTTGTACTGCGGTACATGAGTATAAGCCTGATAATACAGATAATTTTTATTAACATACCCATACATGTTGTGCTTTGGAGAATATACATACCAGTAAGTACAGTCGCTGTAATCGCTTACTTCTACAACATCTCCTGAGTATAACTCACCGATCTCATTGCTGCTGTCATATGCTTTGGCTGTTCTCAGTGCCAGATATCCTTTGGCTACGCTGACTGTATAGGTATTCGGGGATGCCTGACAATTTTTTCCCATCAGTAACACTGCAAAAATAAATACTACTGTAAATGCTGTTGCCCATTTGGCGATGATGTTCATCTGATCATTTTCTTTTCTCATAAGGTTCTCCCTCTCTTTTCTATTTATTTTCTGATCACATCATAACCCGGCAGCTTTACATATTTGTTCCGGAAACTGAAATCTTACAAAAAATACTGTTATATTTCATGCACTTTTACTCAATTCCCTGATTGTTTATTGAATCCCAATATGGGATATGCTATATTAAAAATCAGTTATCTACATATTACATAAGGGGGCAAATTATGCGAAACAAAATCATCACAATGGCACTTGCACTTACTGTTTCTATGAGTGGTATTCCTTTTGCAGGGTCAGTACAGGCAGATGCTTTTGAAAATGAAGCAATCGTTACCGACGCTGTTGACAGCCAGTCCCAGGACACTGATCTGACAGCAGAAACTGATTCTGAAGAAGCCACTTCCCATGAGGCTGAAACCAGTGAAATAGATTCACAGGAAGCCTCTGTGGAAACAGACGAAGAAGACTCCGATGAGACTGGTGTTGCTGTAGAATCAGAAACAGAGGACACTGTCGAAGCTACAGAAGATACCGAAGATTCCCAGTTCACCGCAGGTGACAGCGAAACAGAAGTTACTCTGGGTACTAATGGCCAGAAAGTAAAAGATACTTATGGGATCACTACCATTTATCAGGTTACCGGTACCGGAAATGTAACGGAAGAAGTATCAGGTTATATCCGAAAATGCCACAGTCTTTCTGCACCGGTAATGATCTATTTCCCATCCGGTTCTTATACAATCACAGATCTTCTGAGAATTTACGATAATCTCTTTATTGTAGCAGAGGCAGACAGCAGTTTTTCAGGAGTTTCTGTCAACATGTCCGGTTCTTACAATATGGTAAGCGGCGGTGTCTGGAAAAACTGTCCATTCCGGGTAGCAGGTAAATCCAGTCGCGTAGAAAACTGTACCATCGAGAATGCTCCGGAAAATGGTATCAGCCATGGACATGGCATTGGTATTTATGACAGCAAAACTGTCACCATCTCCAACTGCAATATCATCCGGAATCCGGAATGTGGCATCTCTTTATTCAACGGTTCTCATGCAGATGTAAGCGGATGTACAATTTCCAATAATGGTCATAATGGTATCGGTGTCCGTCAGAACGCATCTGTTACTGCATCCAAATGCGTCTTCGACAACAACAAAAATGACGGTCTTGGTATAGCAGATGGGTCCAAAGCAACAGTGACAGATTCCACAGTAAAGAGAAGCGGTGTGGCTGGTCTGGCTCTGTCTGACGGTTCTTCTGTCAGCTTCAAAGGATGTACCATCACCACCAGCAAATCCGCCAACATCACCATTTCCAACACCAAAGGCAATACCAAACCCTCTACAGTAACCCTCCAGGGCAAAAACACTATTTCCGGCTCTGCCAGATCCAATGGTATCAATGTCACCGGTAAAGGCAACACTGTTATCATCAATGGCAACACCACCATTTCCGGCAATCATAACTACGGCATTTCCGTCAAAGCGTCTGCTGTACTGAAACTGACAGGTGCGGCATGTATCTCTGATCATCCATCCTATGGTATCATTGTGGACAATGCTTCTGCTACTATCCGCAATGCCACCATTAAAAACAACAAACGCTGCGGAATCATTGTAAAAAACAAATCCAAAATAAGTGAGATCAGCAACAACACTATCACAGGCAACAAACAGTATGGAATTTCTCTTCTTAATTCCACTGTCAGCAAAGTAAGCAAAAACAAACTCAGTAATCCTGCTGCACCTGCCGAGATCAATGTCAGCAGATGCAAAACCAGTGTCTCCAACCTTGCCAAAGTGACAGTAAATAAAGTAACTGCTTCTTCAAAAAAAATAAGTGGAACAGCCCAGAAAAAAGCTTCTCTTACCATCACCGGAGGAAACAAAACCTACAAAGGCAAAGCAGCTGCCAACGGCAAATACTCTGTAAAAATATCCAAACAGAAAAAAGGCAAAACTCTTCGTCTTGTAGTCAAAGACAAGAACCGGAACGAAGCATACACAACCACAAAAGTAAAATAAATTTTCACATAGCAAACAGGGGGATATTGACCTATTCATATATGACATGAATCCTGTATTTTTTTCATAACAGAATATCCCCTGGGGAGGCTTGTTTTATGCCATATCTTTGATAAAATATAGCTATAGCATGACACAAGACGTTGTGTTATGTTTTACCCTATCTGATAAAGTTATTGAACCTCCGCTGATCAATAACTGATAAAGTGTATGGACCTCCTTCCTTATAAACACTTTAGATAGCTCACTTACCCATATACAAAAAGGTACTTTTCCCGACCAGGAAAGTACCTTTTTGTATATAAGCATATATAGTTTTTACGTAACTGTGAGGGTACTGAGCAGTTACATTTTTACATTACAAAATCTGATTCACTTTCTGAATCCCAGCTGTATCCAATTTTCTCAGCAATACTTTCGGCCATGGAAACATCTACCATATCACTGATTAATCCCAGAGTCATATCTATCGCAGCCATAGTGTTATTGCATGAATAATATTTGCCATCAGCACACCATCTGATACCATTCATATAATCAATGCCTACTGTAAACATTCGTTTCCAGTTTTCATCATAATTATAATCTGCAATCTGTCTTCGGAATAAAAGTCCACTCTTTGCCAAAAAAGCGGAACCATTCTGAACCATCATACAAAATTCAGCTTCTTCCACTGCCTCTTTTAACAGTTTACAGCCATTTTCCCCTTCCATATGAAGAAAACTTTTAACGCCTTTTCCACCTGGCAGCAAAAAAACATCCTCTATTTCTATCGGATTTAAAGGCTCTGTCCAAACCTTAACTCCCTGCTTTCCAGTAACCAAACCGCCGCGCAAAGACAAGTAACGTACATAAAATTCATCTGGTCTGCTCCCGAAAATCTGTGCAGGACCAAATGCGTCCATTATCTCAAAATCGTCAAACAGAAAAATATTTACTACCATAACTCCTGCCCTCCGGTTATCCCCATAATATATATTTTTTTTTACAATACTGAATCTATTAAATTTTTTGTATATTCCATTTTCGGATAATTGATGATCTCATCCGGGGTTCCACCTTCTACCACTTTTCCCTCATATAAAACCAGGACTCTGTCGCAGAACATCTGAACCAGTGCCAGGTTATGACAGATAAAAATAAAAGACAGTCCCTGTTTTTCTTTCAGTTCCTGAAGAAGTTCCATAATCTGTTTCTGAATCGTTACGTCAAGTGCACTGGTTGCTTCATCACAGATCAGTACCTTTGGATTTACTGCAAGTGCTCTGGCTATAGCGGCTCTCTGACACTGTCCTCCACTCACTTCATGTGGATATCTCTTGGCATATTCACAGTCAAGCCCACATTGCTCCAGAAGCTCTGCGACTCTCTTTTCTGTTTCTGTTTTTTTCATTCCGCGATTACGAAGACTTTCTCCGATTCCATCACCCAAAGTCCTTCTTGGATCAAAGGAACCAACCGGGTTCTGAAAAATCATTTGAATATTTCCATATACCTCTCTGAGCTGATTTTGTTTTAATCTGGTTATATCATTTCCATTGAATTTCAGAGTGCCTTCTGTTATATCAATGAGACGTGTAAGCATTTTTGCCAGTGTACTTTTACCGGAGCCGGATTCTCCTACAATTCCCAGAGACTCTCCCTCTTTCAAAACAAAACTTACATCATCCACCGCTTTAAACGGCTCTTTTCCCCTCTGTGTAAATATTTTTGTTAAATGTTCTGCCTCTAAAAGTATACTCATGCCTGAACCTTTCTTTGCAATTTTGGTACTGCTGCCAGTAATTTTTTTGTATATGGATCTTCAGGATGTTCCAGTACCTTCACGGCAGAACCATATTCCACTGCCTTTCCGTCTTTAAGAACAAGAACTGTATCAGCCATCGCCCGGACAACCCCAATATCATGTGTTACAATAATGATCGCTGTTCCAAACAGTTCTCTTAACTTAAGCATTTCTTTTACCACCTGACGCTGTACAGACACGTCCAGAGCACTGGTCGGTTCGTCTGCAAACAGAATCGGCGGATTCATAAGCATGGCAATAGCAATACCGGCTCTCTGGTTCATTCCTCCGGATAGTTCAAAAGGATAACTGTCCCACACCCTCTGACTGTCTTTGAAATTGAGTTTCTCAAACAGCTCCATTGCCCTGTCCTTTGCTTCACTTCTGGTTGTTTTGACATGGGCACGCATACTTTCATAAATCTGCTCTCCAATTGTACGGATGGGGCAAAGAGATGCTTCTGCATCCTGAAAGATCATACCGATTTTTGCACCTCTGACTTTTCTTTTCTCTTTTTCCGGTATATCAAGTATATTTTGTCCCATATACCGGATATCTCCCTTTGTAACAAGCCCGTCAGAGCCAAGAAGCCCCATGGCCGCTTTGATCAGAGTACTTTTTCCACTGCCTGATTCACCTACAAGTCCCAGGATCTCTCCTGATTTAAGAGAAAAGTTTACATCTTGAACCACTGTCCTTCCACCAAATGATATCTCCACAGACTCATATGTCAGTATCTTGTTTTCTGTTTTGTTAATGGGGTCAGACACCATAAATTCTCCTTAATACTTTTTTAATAAAATTTTAATGGGGTCAGACCCCAGAACTTTTATTCAATATCCAAGTCTGCTGTTAATTCATAATAGTCACAGGGATGAGCAACCAGTCCCGTTACATTTGACTGCATGATCATACTCATTCTCAGATGAGAACAGAAAACATATGCATTATCATCCAGTATAGTCTGCTGCATCTGGATACCCAGTTCTGAACGTTTATCTACGTCAAACTCATTTTCCATCTGCTTTGCAAGTTCTTCCAGTTTATCGCTGTGATAATGTCCATTGTTACTTACGGAAGAATCAAGACAACAGGAAGTGAAGAAATACTGAGGATCTCCTGTAGGTGCTGTTACCATGGCACTTGCGTATACATCCCACTGTGTAGGGTCTTTACGGATTGTATTGTTGTCAGCTGTACAGTTTATCTGAACATCCATACCGATATCTTTTAAAGTTGCCTGTACAGACTCAGCCAAAAGCGGAAGCTCCTGACGACTTGGATAAGTAAGCCAGCGAATCGTCAGCTTCTGTCCGTCTTTTTCACGAATCCCATCACCATCAGAATCTACCCAGCCGGCATCTTCCAGAACTTTTTTTGCACCATCCGGGTCATAACTTTCTGTTGTCAGGTTCTGACCGCCAAAAGAGAAAGTATCCGGAAACGCCCCAACTGCAGGATATCCATAACCATTCAGCAGCACTGATACAAAATTCTCTTTATCAATTCCCATGGCAATTGCCTTGCGTACTGCCGCATCAGATGTTACAGGGCTTTCGTAGTTCATCCATGCATAAAATGCACGACTTGTTGCTGTACTGGAAAATGTATAGTCGTCATTTTCAAACAATGGATAACTTGCATATGCCATACCGTATGCTGCATTAATTTCACCAGACTGAAGAGCAAGCGCCAGAGTATCACCATCAGAAATAGTACGTACTGTGATTTCGTCTATATTTACATCTCCATTCCAGTAATTTTCATTTTTCTCAAGATTAAGATGATCATCTGTTACCAGCTCAGTGGCTACATAAGGACCTGTTCCAATTACAATCCCATTATCTGTGATTCCTGCCTGGGTATCAATAATACAGCCATAGGGATCGCTGAGATAATTGATCAGTGCCGGTTTCGGCTCTGTTGTTTTGATCGTGACAGTATTTCCATCTGCTTCAATACTGTCAATGCAAAGGTCTCCTGCAGCACGTTCATTATTTGCCACCAGTTCTTCCAGACTTTCTTTTACAGCTTCTCCGTCACAGGCACGTCCATTGGAAAAAACGACACCATCATTCAACGTGATCTTCCAGGTCAGTTCATCTATATTTTCATACTCCTTTGCCACCCATGGCTCGATTTCCATGGTATCTGAATAACGAAACAAAGTTTCTCCTACGCCATAGCGGATACATGCCCATCCTGCGTAAGTGTTCTGTGGGTTGATATCTGCTTCTTCATTTTCTGCATTAAAAGTAGTATCGCCAAATACAAATGTTTTTTTGTCAGCTGCGAACGTTGGCACCGTCGTCGTTCCTGCAATAAGACCAAGACTGATCGCTATTGCCATAATTTTCTTTACTTTCATATTAATCCTCCTATTATAAAGCATGTTGTGCTTTTTATCCTCTGTTTCTGTGACTATTTTTGGGATCCAGATAATCTCTTACGGTATCTCCCAGTAAATTAAAAACTGAAACTGATACAAATATTGCAATTCCAGGTGACAATACAATCCAAGGCTGTGTCTGAAGCATGCTTCGTCCATTGCTCATCATACTTCCCCATTCTGCCATGGGAATCTGTGCTCCCAGACCAAGAAAAGATAACCCGGCCAGTTCCATCATCATAGTTCCGATATCCAGCATGGCAGTTACGAGAACCGGTCCCATTATGTTCGGAAGAATATGCCGGAATATAATCTGCCTGGAAGTGTCTCCTGCCAATATGGAGGCATGAACATATGCCTCGTTTTTCAATGCAAGTGTCTGGCTTCTTGCAATCCGGGAATATTTCGGCCAGCTGATCACTGCCAGTGCAATAATAGCATTCTGAATACCCCCACCAAGGATCGCAGCAATAGCCATGGCAAATACCAGTCCTGGAAATGCCAGACATATATCCGAAATTCTCATTACAACAGAGTCAACAGTCCCTCCGTAATATCCGCACCATGTGCCTACTGTAGTTCCAAATATGGAAATAACGGCCACCAGGATAAATGTAGAAAAAATACTTGCTCTGGAACCACTGATCACCCTGGAAAGCATGTCCCTTCCATAAGTATCTGTTCCCATGGGATGTTGTATGCTGGGTGGCTGTAACGCACTGGAAAGATCCTGAGCATATGGATCATAGGGACAGAGATGGTCTGAAAAAACAGCCAGTATTACCAGTGCCGCCGCCAGCATAAGAAAGAAAATCAGTTTTTGCTTTATATGACTTTTTTTAGTCTTCTGTGTTCGCACAGTTACGTTTTTATTTTTTATTTCGCTCACTGTTCCATACCTCCCAGACGGATTCTTGGATCCAGAAACCGATAGGACAGGTCTGTAAGAAGATTTACCAGCACATAGATAATTGCCATCCACATAACATAAGCCTGTATGATCGGATAATCACGCATGGAAATGGCATCTACAGCCATCTTCCCTACGCCATCCCACATAAAAATCGACTCAACAATTGCAGTTCCTCCCAACAGGTTTCCTACTGACAGCATCAACAACGTAATAACTGTTACAAGGGAGGCTTTCATGATGCTTTTCCACAATGTAACAGAAAATTTAACTCCACGAGCCTTTGCCCCTGCCACATAATCCTTACTTAATTCATCAAGCACTGTTGCACGCACCTGTCTGAGATACTTGGCAGACATGGCAATTGCGAGGGTAATGGCAGGCATAGCCACACTCTTTAATCCTATATCCTTTGCTATAACCGGAAAAATTCTCAGTTTGATCGCAAGAAAATACATGAGCAGAAGAGACACAAAGAAATTCGGCAGACTGTTTCCTACAAAACTGCATACCCTTATCAGATAATCTGTAATTGTATTCTGTTTAACTGCTGACAGAATACCAAGAGGAATGGATATAATAATGGTAAGCAGAATTGACGTCACTGTCAGAAGCAATGTTGCAGGAAGTTTTGATATAAAAGTATCAAAAACTGGAAATCCTGAAACATAACTGTTTCCCATATTTCCACGAAGCAGCCTTCCAAGCCATACAAAATATTGTGTAAGAAATGGTTTGTCAAGTCCCAGCTGCTCCCTTGCAGCATCCATTGTTTCTTCTGAAACCACACCTCCTGTATTTTCCATTTTCTTGGTTACAACATCACTTCCTGCTATCCTCATCATTCCATAAGACAAAAAGGTAATTGCGAACAAAATCGGGATTAGCTGAAGTAACCGTTGAAATATATATTTTTTCATTTAGTTATCTCCATCTTTATTGATCTGTACTGTCTCAACAGTCAAAGTTTAGCAGACATAAAAAAAGCTCACAACCCTCCCCCCGGGTTATGAGCTATTCTCAATTCGCATACATTATGGCTGTTTTGGAATAAGTCGCTTTTAACTTTTGGGAAGACATTTCCGGAGAAATTTCAGAAACTCTTCTACACTTTCATCCAGCTGTTCATCTTTGTGGGTAATGTACCCGAAAATAACTTTATTCTCGTTCATATCCAGAGGAATTCCCGGTGTGGTGCCCTCCTTGTTTTCGGAGAGATAACTGCCGCTTACATTGGAAACCCGGCTGTTTTTCAGCATTTTTTCCATAATATAGTCACTGTTGGTAAGCACAGAAATATCCAGGTCCTTCCACTGAAAAGAATCTTCCTGTACAGAACCAATATCAAAAAATTCATCCTGATAATTCTGTATAAAACGGCTTCCCTCCAGATTTTCCAGAGACACCTGCTCTTTATCTGTATTATAAAGTTCTGTCAGCCTTCCAGGATAAAATACCACATCTGTCTCATGAAGAGCAACAAACTGCAATTTATTTTTGGCCAGTTCATAAAGAAAATTCTCTTTCTGATGACTGAGGATATATACAAAACCGATATCATCCATGTAGTCCCGCACTCTCTCCATAACGCTGCGGACACCGGCTGTGGTCAGCTGAAAATGATAGTTTTTGTCATAAGTCTCATTATAAAAATCCACAAACTGATCGGCAAACCAGGAACTGGGATTCATAGATATCCGAATCCATTTTGTCATTCCTCTGGAAACCATATTTTCCAACACATCAATCTGATTCGTGATCTTACAGGCATAATGATAGACTTTCTGTCCCTGTACCGTCAGACATATTCCTCTGGGAAGTCGCTCAAAAAGCTGCATTCCCAGCGTATCTTCCAGAGATTTGATCACTTTACTGACGCTAGGCTGTGTGGAATACAGGACCTTTGCCGCATCACTGAAAGATCTTGTCTGTGCACATGCCACAAAATACTGTAACTGTTTTAAATCCATATTTTCTCCGCTGTTGTTACTGCTGTCCCTGCAGTTTATTTTCTGGTTCGCAGCATAAACATCGGAGTCGGATTATAGAACGCATCTTTTTCCAGATAAATTCTGCTGCTGATACCAAGGTCAACCTGAAATTCTTCCAGATTCATTGCTCCCAGAGTCTCCAGATCCCACGCCGGACGACTGTAGGAACTGATAGGAAGCTGACGTTTGATCTCTTCACATTCTCTCATCATTTCGTCTCCAACAGTATGATGAGCATGAGTTTCCGGAAGATCGCTCACATTAGAAAAATCAGCTTTTCCGTAGTTGGCATCAAAATTCAGAAGGACACCGCCTTTTTTCAGGACACGTATCCATTCTTTATAAGCATGACTTACATGAGGCAGGGTCCAGGTAAGATTCCTGGAAATGATCACATCAAAAGTTTCATCAGGGAAATCCGGATTTTCTGCATCCATTACCTGGAACTGACAGTCTGCATTCTCCTCTTCTGCAAGAAGCCGGGCATTTTTGATCATATCCGGTGTCAGGTCTATACCAGTTACCTGATGTCCTTCTTTTGAAAGAAGTACAGTGAAAAATCCTGCACCGCATCCTACATCAAGAATACGGAGATTTTTACCTTCCGGAAGCTGTCTGCGGATCTCTTTCAGCCATCTCTCAGCCATGGTGCTGTGAAGTTCCTGACGTCTCTGCTCCAGAAAACTGTCGCTTCGTTTTTCCCAGTAATTGACGATTCTTTCTTTACGTTCATCATAAGGGCTGATGATCCTTCCATAAGTAATCATCGGTCCGTTTTGCAGAACCTGCAGAGTACTGCACTGATAGAGGATCACTCCGTCATATTCCGCAACACTCATTTCTTTCATGTTACCTTCGTAATCTCTTACTTCACCAAGAATGTCACCCTTTTTGAATACATCTCCGGCTTTTTTGAAGGGATACCAGAGACCGTTTTCTTCTGCTGCCTGATAGCAGAGATCTGTCACATCCAGAGGATAATAGGTACGAAAATCCTTCTGTCCCAGATAAATTCCCAGATGACAGAGAATATTCCGCACATCTCTTCTTGTGGAACGTGCCTCCTCGTAAGTCCATTCACCCATTCCGCCTCTTTCAATAAGAATACTTGGGATTCCCTGAGAAGCTGCGTAGTTATAGGAACCGCCGGATGCTACATTGGATTTTACCATATAAGGTACATCCACCTGTTCTGCCATTCTTCGGGATTCTGCCACAGTTTCTTCCGGCGCAACCCCTGCATAATAAACATATGGTGTCAGAGTCTCATAATCATCTCCACTGTGAAGATCAATATAGTAATCTGCTACCGTCTGCAGTTCTCGTGAAACTGCCCATGCCAGACGCTCCATTTCTGTTCCATCCGGGCATCCAGGGAACACTCTGTTCAGATTTTTCTCATCGGTAAGTCCCATACTTCCTTTTCTTTTTTCAAAGGCAGGACGATTGACTACTTTTACAAGGATCACTGTTCCTGCAACTTTCTCAATCTTTAATTTCTGGGAAAGTTCTATTGCCGCCTGAATTCCTACATATTCACCGGCATGAACTCCTGCTGTGATCAGTACTGTTTTTCCTTTCTTTTCGCCATGAAGAATGGTCGCCGGAAGGCAAATCTGTCCTTCACTTAACTCCAGTTCACCATTCCAGATGGCGCCTGGCTCCACTTCTGCATTATTAAGGATAAAATTCTCTCTTTTTTCTACCATATTCTGTCTCTTTTCTGTTACTGCAAGTCTCCGCATAATAACTGTTTTCGTAACTATTCAGCACCCTCGCGAGATACTGTTTTCTTTTTATTTATGACCTTCCAGCAGGAAAATCGGGGAAGTGCTGTTATTCAGGATTTCTTCTTCTGTCCAGACTTCTTTCCATACCTGCTGATCGCAGACAATATTCTGAAATCCTGCATTTTTCATAGCTTCCATGTCCCACTCCGGACGTTTCAGCTGACTTAACGGAACCTGTCTTGCGATCTCTTCCATTTTTTCAATGTCCGTTCCTTTATAATAGTCCTCTACGTTCTCATCTTCTGTATGCTGACGGTCTTTTTCATAACTTTCTCTCTTCTCTTCATCAAAAAGATGACCGTACCAGTCTGCATCAAAATTATAAAGAACACCGCCTTTTTTCAGAACCCGTTGCCATTCCTGGTATGCTTTTGCAGGGTTCGGAAGATTCCAGGTGACGTTTCTGGTAACAATAACATCAAAACTGTCACTTTCCACATCAAGATCCTGAGCATCGCCTCTTTTCCACACAATAGACTCTGCCAATGGACCGGCGTTTTGCTGTGCTTCTTTCAGCATTTCTTCGGTATAGTCTACAGCAGTCACTTTGTATCCTGCTTCTGTAAGCAATATGGCAAAAAATCCAGGACCGGTTCCCACATCAAGAATCTGGATCTCCTGAGGGGTTTTCTCCGGGAACTGCCCATCCAGAAGGCAAAGGAGCTTATCCCTCCACATGGTTCTTCTGGCATCTGCCATTTCCTGCTGATTATATTCAGAATATCCTCTGGCTCTGTTAGTCCAGTAGTCATAAATTTCATTTTTCAGATCGTTCATAGTTAGTTGTTCTCGCTTTATGTAGTTTTATGGTATAGTACCTGCAAATTGTTTCGTGCAATACACTCCCACAATTCTGCTCTTTGTATTGTATAAAAAAACTATCCCGCCCACAAGCCTCCTGGGGGGATAGTTTTTATATATGGATTTCTTTTTTACCGAAGAAAAACACTCCACAGACAGATTGTCGGCAAAGACAACAAAGTAGAAAAAATAACCATTTTTGTTGCAAAAGCCGGATCTGATTCATATTTTTCCGCAAGAATACTGGTGGTAGCTCCGGCAGGCATTCCTGCCAGAAGTACACTGATTCCCATTACCATGGGATCAAAATGAACAGGAATTAATCTGAGCACAATGTAGACCAGTGCCGGGATCACTACCAGTCTGTGTACTGTATATTTCACTACTGTCCAGTCCCAGAATTCCTTCAGGTTAATGTCTGCAAGGATCATCCCGATAACCATCATGGACATGGCTGTGTTGCAGTTGGATAAGGCATTTACTGTACCACTGATTCCTGCCGGCAGTCTCCAGTTGGTGATCATCATCAACACACCCAGTACACAGGCAATAATACAGGGATGCGTCACAACTTTTTTCAGAGTTTTCATTCTGTTACTGGTCTCTGTAAAAACAGAAAGACCGGAGGACCACATCATGATTCTCTGAGGAATCAGATAAAAACTGGTAAGCACCAGCCCCTCTGCACCATAAATCCCCTCTGTGACAGGATTTCCAAGAAATCCCGCATTAGAGCATATAGTTCCATATCTCAGGCATTTATACCGATCCTTCGATTCCTTTCGGAAAATAACCTTTCCATAAATCACACAGAAAATCTGAATACCTATAGATATAAGCAATATCTCCAGATACTGTACAAATACCGAACCATCTGCGGTTCCTTCTGTAAATGCATGAATGATATTGCATGGAAGAATCACATAGATTACCAGATCATTCAGGTTCTTCTGACCCTGGTATCCGACAATGTGCATTTTTTTTACTACAAATCCCACTGCGATCAGCAGAAACAATGTGATCTGTAAAGTCAATACTGTTTTCACTTTCTTATTTCTCCGTCCTTTAACACTGAATTATACGTTTCTGTTTGCTGAAACAATGATACCATAGCCCCTGTATTCCTGCAATATTTCCCGGCTCCGTTGACTGTTTGTTACTGTTCACAGCAACGACTGTTTTTTATATTTCCTATAATATAGCATTTATTCTTGACGACACGCTTCTCTTCATGCTACAATTCCGTTGTCATCCGATATGACTTATTATTTCCAAAACAAAGTGTGGATTTTTCTAGCCAGTCTATTTTTCGCCACACAATTACCATTACGGTAGTTGTGTGGTTTTTATTTTGCATTTTTTACGAAAAGGAGGAATCAATTATGAACCAGTCTTTTATGAAAGAAAAGCCCGTTTTTCCATTATTGCTTTCTATGGCACTTCCTATGGTCATCTCCATGCTGGTAAACTCACTGTATAATATTGTGGACAGTTTCTTTGTGGCACAGATCAGCGAAGATGCCATGACCGCTTTGTCCCTTGTGTTTCCTGTGCAGAACTTTAACAATGCAGCTGCCATCGGTTTTGGCATCGGTATCAGTTCTCAAATTTCCATTTCTCTGGGTGCCGGTCACCCCGGCAATGCCAACAAAGCAGCTGCACATGGACTTATGTTATCTGCCCTTCATGGAGTACTGCTGACAATCGGATGCATCCTGATCATGCCTGGATTTCTTGGACTGTTTACATCCGTTTCCAATGTAATCCAGCTGGGCTGCCGCTATTCCACTATCGTCTTTCTTTTTGCCATTGTCACCACTTTGAATCTTGCCTATGAAAAAATCTTTCAGGGTGTAGGGCAGATGAAAGTCACCATGATCGGACTGATGGCAGGCTGTATTTCCAACATTCTTCTGGATCCTCTGCTTATTTTCGGTATTGGTCCTTTCCCTGCCATGGGAATCGAAGGTGCTGCTCTTGCTACCGGTCTTGGACAGGTATTAAATTTAATTTTCTACCTGATTGTTTATAAAATTCACCCCATTCCTGTAAAGATCCATAAACAGGATTTTCACTTTGATCCCAAACTGGCTGGAAGACTGTATTCTGTGGGTATCCCGGGAGCATTGAACCTGGCGCTTCCATCTGTACTGGTGTCGGCACTGAACGGGCTACTTTCTGCCTACTCACAGAGCTATGTGGTAATCCTTGGAATCTACTATAAATTACAGACATTCCTGTATCTTCCCGCCAGCGGTATTGTACAGGGAATGCGGCCGGTTATCGGATACAATTACGGCGCAGGAGAACATAAACGTGTACGTAGGATCTATATGGTAACACTGGGTATGAGTGGCGTGATCATGTTAGTTGGAACCATCATCTGTCTTACTGTTCCAGATCAGCTTATCGGTATGTTTACCACCAATCCGGAAACCATTTCTGCCGGAAAAACAGCTCTCCGTATCATCTGTGCAGGTTTCCTGGTATCCTCTGTTTCCGTCACTTCCTGCGGTGCACTGGAAGGACTGGGTAAAGGTACTGCCTCACTGGTTGTATCCCTCTGCAGATATCTGCTGATCATCCTTCCCGCAGCATTTATCCTCAGCCGGCCTTTCGGTGCTGTAGGCGTATGGAATGCCTTCTGGGTGGCAGAAGCACTCACCGCATTGGTATCCTTCCTCCTCAGCCACAAAATAATAGGAATCTGAAAGGTGAATCAATAATAAGAGAATCTGATATTCAGCGAATAATTTTTTAATTCACGCAGCATACATACAAGAAAACAGCACTTCGCTGCTGATATTACAAGAATTAACAGCCTGTATTCCTTCTCATTGTTATTTCTTCAGTGCTTTCAGACAAGACTGCCGCACTGGACCGCAGGTCGCAGACCTGTTGGCAATCCCCCACACGAAAGAAGATGGGATGAAAAGGGGAAAAATAACAACGGAGTTGTATTTATCTGAAACAGCCAGCAAACAGGCAGCTATTCAGGAATTCTGTGAGAGAACACTCTGCAGGAATTACTCAAAATACTTGATGAGGGAAATCTGTGTTATGAATAAAAATCATACTGTCTGAGCGAAGCGAGTTTATGATTTTTATGAATGCCCTTAACAGATTGATCGAATCTTAGTATTTTTAATTCCGAAGCCCGTTCTCCTCACAGATGCCTGAGATAGCTGCCATCCTTCTGGCTAATTCAATAAATTACACTCCGATTTTTATTTTTAACCCTAAAAATCACAAACTTTCAGGATTTACCTCTTGACAAATACCCGGGCAGGGTATATATTTTTGCTCATACGGATACCCCTATAGGGTATTTCTCATAACTTATTAGCAACCCATACCCAGGCATCTCACACAGAAAGGAATCCTTATGGAAGAAAATAAAGAAACTACTCAGGAAGCCTGTTCCTGCTGTTGCGGCACACCAGGTACCAAACACACCGACCGCACCGAAGCAGAACGCAAGAAACTCATCAACCGTCTGAAGCGTATCGAAGGTCAGATTCGGGGAATCATAGGAATGCTGGAAAACAATGCCTACTGCAACGATATCCTCATTCAGTCTGCCGCTGTCAACGCTGCGGTCAATGCCTTTAACCGGGAACTTCTCTCCAACCATATTCACAACTGCGTGGCAAGAGATATCCGTCAGGGTAAAGATGAAACCATTGACGAACTGGTAGCAACCCTTCAGAAACTGATGAAATAAATATCCAGATGAAACAACTGACATCTCTGTTGTTCCCAGACCAGGATACAGCAGAAATGATCAATAGAAAGGAGAATTCATAATGGAACAATACAACGTCACCGGGATGAGCTGTGCGGCATGCAGCACCCGGGTAGAGAAGGCTGTTTCCAAAGTACCTGGCGTCACCTCCTGCTCCGTCAGCCTCCTGACCAACTCCATGGGAGTAGAAGGAACCGCCTCCTCCCATGATATCATCACAGCTGTAGAACAAGCAGGATATGGAGCCTCCCTCAAAGGAGCCAACAATCAGCAGCAAATCTCCATGTCCGAGGCAGAAGAAGCCCTGGAGGATCATGAGACCCCCATTTTGAAACGCCGCCTTATTGCATCTGTAGGATTTTTGCTGGTACTGATGTACTTCTCCATGGGACACATGATGTGGGGATGGCCTCTCCCAGCCTGGTTTAACGACAACCACATTGCCATGGGACTGGTACAGCTTCTTCTTGCAGGTATCGTCATGGTCATCAACCAGAAATTTTTTATCAGCGGCTTCAAGAGCCTGTGGCATCGTGCCCCTAATATGGACACTCTGGTAGCTCTGGGTTCCATGGCCTCTTTCGTATGGAGCGTATATGCCCTCTTTGCTATGACAAGAGCACAGGTAGACGGAGATTCTGCCGCTGTTATGAACTATATGATGGAATTTTATTTTGAATCCGCCGCCATGATCCTTACACTGATCACCGTCGGCAAAATGCTGGAAGCACGTTCCAAAGGCAAAACGACCGATGCTCTCAAGAACCTTATGAAACTGGCTCCCAAAACAGCTGTAACCCTGAAAGACGGTGTGGAAACCACAGTTCCCATCGAACACGTTCACAAAGGAGACATCTTTATAGTACGTCCCGGCGAAAATGTTCCTGTAGACGGTGTGATCCTGGAGGGAACCAGTGCCATTAACGAAGCTGCCCTTACCGGCGAAAGCATCCCTGTAGACAAGGCTGCCGGAGACATGGTTTCCGCTGCCACTGTCAACCAGTCCGGCTTCATTAAATGCGAAGCCACCAGAGTCGGTGAAGATACCACTCTGTCCCAAATCATCAAAATGGTCAGTGACGCAGCTGCTACCAAGGCTCCTATTGCCAAAATTGCAGATAAGGTCTCCGGTATATTTGTACCATCTGTAATCAGTATCGCCATCATCACTACCATCATCTGGCTTCTTACAGGACACGAATTCGGTTATGCGCTTGCCAGAGGTATCTCTGTTCTTGTTATCAGCTGCCCATGTGCACTGGGACTTGCCACACCAGTTGCAATCATGGTAGGTAACGGTATGGGCGCAAAAAACGGCATTCTTTTCAAAACAGCAGTTTCTCTGGAAGAAACAGGCAAAATTCAGATCGTAGCACTTGACAAAACAGGTACCATCACCAGCGGACAGCCGGAAGTTACTGATATTCTCCCCGCAGAAGGCATTACCGCTGATGAACTCCTCCGTCAGGCATTTGCTCTGGAAAAAAAGAGCGAACACCCTCTGGCAAAAGCAATCCTGAAAAAAGCCGAAGAAAATTCTCTCTCAGCTCCTGAAGTTACTGATTTCCAGGCACTTCCGGGAAATGGACTTACTGCCACATCAGAAGGTCAGGTACTTCTGGGCGGAAGCATGAAATACATCAAAAGCCAGGTAACTGTTCCTGCCTCCCTCTCCCATCAGGCAGAACAGCTGGCAGAAAACGGCAAAACTCCCCTGCTCTTTGCCAGAAACGGCAAACTTCTGGGAATCATTGCTGTTGCTGATGTGATCAAACCAGACAGCCCTCAGGCTGTCAGGGAACTCCAGAACATGGGAATCCGGGTAGTAATGCTTACCGGAGACAATGAACGGACTGCCAGGGCTATCGGTGCTCAGGCAGGTGTAGATGACGTCATTGCCGGCGTTCTCCCTGACGGTAAAGAAAGCGTCATCCGTTCCCTGAAAGAAAAAGGCAAAGTAGTCATGGTTGGAGACGGTATCAACGATGCTCCCGCCCTTACGAGAGCAGATATCGGTATTGCCATCGGTGCAGGAACTGATATTGCCATTGATGCAGCAGATGTTGTCCTTATGAAAAGCCAGCTCAGTGACGTACCAGCTGCAGTCCGCTTAAGTCGTGCCACTCTGAAAAATATCCACGAAAATCTTTTCTGGGCATTTTTCTACAACGTAATCGGAATTCCTCTGGCTGCCGGTGTATGGATTCCAATTTTCGGCTGGACCCTGAATCCTATGTTCGGTGCCGCCGCCATGAGTCTTTCCAGTTTCTGTGTTGTTACCAATGCTCTGAGACTGAACTTCTTCAAGATCCATGACACTGGAAAAGATAAGAAAATCAAAGGGACAGTTCCCATTGATGATATAAAAAATGAACATAATAATAAAGAAAAGGAGACTGAAAAAATGATCAAAGTCACAGTAAACGTAACAGGAATGATGTGTCCACACTGCGAGGCACACGTAAATGAATCCATCAAAAAAGCTTTTGGTGCAGAGGATGTTGTATCTTCCCATGAAAAAGGAACTACTGTATTTACAGTCGCTGAAAAAGTTGACGAAGAAAAAGTTCGCGCAACCATCAAAGAGGCCGGATACGAAGTAACCGGAATCACACAGGAATAATTCCTCACATAATCCCTATTTAAAAACGGTTCTGCCCTTTTCAGGCAGGACCGTTTTTTGTATAATAAACATAACAATAAACGTAATAAATCAACTGATGGGAGAATCTATGAACTATGAAAAGTACGAAGGAGAAAAAAGAAGTTTACGAACTCCAGGAAGATATCCGGGATCTGGAATACTATTCCAAACACATCTGGCGAGATCTGTTCAACCTGGTCAAATGGCTCTTTCTGGCCACTGTCACAGGGCTGGTAGTCGGCGGTATCAGCAGTCTCTTTGCCAGAGCATTGAAACATGTTACTGCATTTCGGGAAACGAATCCTCAGGTCTTTCTGCTGCTGCCTGTAGCTGGCCTGATCATTGTATTTATGTACCAAAAGATCGGCAAAGAAGACGGAGGAACCAACCAGGTTCTCTCCACTGTACGCTCTCGAGATGATGTTCCTTTCCGATCTGCTCCGCTGATTTTTGTCTCAACTATCCTTACACACCTGACAGGTGGTTCTGCTGGCCGTGAAGGAGCTGCCATTCAGTTGGGTGGAAGTATCGGCAATCAACTGGGTGGCTGGCTTAAGCTGGATGAAGAAGACAGGCATGTTATGGTTATGTGTGGAATGAGTGCTGCCTTCTCTGCTGTTTTTGGCACTCCTATGGCCGCTGCTGTTTTCTCCATGGAAGTGATCAGCGTAGGGATTATGTATTACGCAGCCCTTCTTCCATGTGTGATCGCATCTATCATAGCAGCGAAATTTGCCACTGGTTTCGACATTAATCCGGAAACTTTTCACGTGGTAAATATTCCGGAACTGACCATTGAGACAGGACTGAAAATGGTGGTTGTGGCTGTGGCCTGCGCCGCTGTCAGCATTATTTTCTGTATCTTGCTTCAGGAAATCAGCAAACTTTACAGACGTTATCTCAAGAACCCATATGTCCGTATTGTGGTGGCCAGTGCTGTCATTATGGGGATCACTCTGCTGCTTCGGACCACCGACTATATGGGTGCCGGCAACAACCTCATTGAACTTGCAGTGGAGGAAGGCCAGACACGTCCCCTTGATTTCTTCTGGAAAATGCTCCTTACTGCCCTTACCATGAGAGCAGGTTTCCGGGGAGGTGAGATCGTACCTTCTTTCTGTATTGGTGCCACTTTTGGATGTCTCATGGGACAGATCATAGGACTTTCCCCATCTATCTGTGCTGCAGCAGGCATGACCGCACTTTTCTGTGGTGTTACCAACTGCCCCGTTACCTCTATCCTCATTGCATTTGAACTGTTTGGATTCAAAGGTGTTTCCTATTATCTCATTGCTGTATCCATCAGCTATGCAGTGTCCGGATACTATGGATTATACAAAGATCAGACCATTGTATACTCCAAGTATAAAGCAAAATACATCAACCGCCACACTCGTTTTTAAAAAGTATTCGACAATATTTTAACGCAAATACACCTTATTTCTTTTTGCATAATCTGATAAAAACGTTACAAATTTAACGTTATATTTCACTTAGAATTTACTTGTGCAAAATAGATTATGTGTTAGAATATAGGTGTATTTTTAATAAATGAGGAGGATTAGATTATATATGCGCAAAACCAAAATTATCTGCACTTTGGGTCCATCCACTGATAAAGAAGGCATTCTGGAACAGCTCGTTAAGGAAGGTATGAACGTTGCACGTTTTAACTTCTCTCATGGTTCCCACGAGGAACAAAAAGGCCGTCTTGATCAGTTAAAAGAAATCCGTTCCCGTCTGAATAAACCGATAGCCGCACTGCTGGATACCAAAGGTCCCGAAATTCGTATTCGTGATTTTGCCAATGGAAAGATCACCCTGGAAGAGGGCCAGGAATTTACTTTAACCGCAGATGAAATTGAAGGAAATGAAAGCATTGTTTCTGTCACCTATAAAGACTTATACAAAGACGTCAGACCAGGCAATACCATTTTGATCGACGACGGTCTGATCGGACTGGAAGTTCAGAGAATTGAAGGACATAACATTGTCTGTCTCGTAAAAAATGGTGGCGTTGTGTCCAACAAAAAAGGCGTAAACCTTCCAGGTGTGGAAGTGAATATGCCTTTTATCAGCCCGAAAGATAAAGAGGATATCCTCTTTGGAATCGAGCAGGGATTTGACTTTATTGCAGCATCCTTTACCAGAACAGCTGCTGATATCCTGGAGATCCGCAAGATTCTGGAAGAGAATGGCGGCAAAGGCATCAACATCATTGCAAAAATAGAAAACCAGCAGGGTGTTGACAATATCACCGACATTATCCGTGTCGCTGACGGTATCATGATCGCCAGAGGTGATATGGGTGTAGAGATTCCTCTGGAGGACGTTCCTGTTATCCAGAAGGATATTATCGCTCAGGTTTATAACGCCGGCAAACAGGTTATCACTGCCACTCAGATGTTGGATTCCATGATGAAGAATCCACGTCCTACCAGAGCAGAGACTACAGACGTAGCCAATGCCATCTACCAGGGGACCAGTGCCATTATGCTTTCCGGTGAAACAGCAGCAGGTAAATATCCTGTAGAAGCACTGCAGACTATGGTAAAGATCGCATGCCGTACAGAAGATGATGTTCCTTACAACAAAATGTTCAGCGTTCGCACCAAAGAACAGACTACCAGTGTAACAGCTGCCATCTCTCATGCCACTTGTATGACAGCCATTGATCTGAAAGCCAAAGCTATCATCACAGTCACACATTCCGGTAATACTTCCCGTATGGTATCCAAATACCGTCCTGGATGTCTGATCGTAGGATGTTCGCCAGACGAGCGTATCTGCCGTCAGCTGAATATGTCCTGGGGTGTGGCACCTCTCTATATCAAGGAAGAATACAGTATGGAGATTCTTCTTCTTCACGCAACAGAAGCTGCACAGAAAGCAGGCTATGTTGAAGAGGGCGATGTTGTAGTTCTTACTGTAGGTGTTCCGCTGGGTCGTCCTGGTAACACCAACCTTCTGAAAGCAGCTGTAGTTGGAGAATATTAATCGCTACTGTTCACAGTAACTATTAATCGCTACTGATCTTCCCACTTTTTGTGGGAAGATTTTTTGTACCTCCGGTATCTTATACACAGAACCGTTATGGTAACACCAGCCGCAAAAGCAGCAATACCGATGAACACATAGATGCCGCCTCCATTATGAAGAACCACAGAGCTGTAGGCACCAGTGACTGCCGAACTGCCTGATACACCAGTTTCTTTCAGCACTGAAAAAATACACAGGACCAAAAATACACAGCTACAGGCAAGCTCTCCAAGCCGTCGGTTTTCGTACTGTCTTCTGTATTGTCTGCATTTCTGTCTTATCTTCTGCATTCTCTGCTCATTCACCGTTGACATCAGGCAGCCTCCCTTTCCTCTTTATTATTTGCAATTCTATCTGTAACTGTTCAGTACCCTCACAGTTACGAGTCAAAATGCATTCCAAATCACCTTCGGTGATGGCATTTTGCCTTGTATGTCTCGGGATTTTGGCAAAAAACATGCCAAAACACCTCGCGGGATACTACCTTCTGAATAGTTACTTCTATCTATATAAAGACATGTTTTCCAGATTCCTTTCACCTAAATTATAGAATAAAAAAATATGCCTGTTTTTGTACAGACATATTTCATAAGTGACTTTTTCATTCGATATCAATTTTCAACCGTGAAAATACCTGGTTCAAAATATGCAGGATCAAAATCAACACAGATGGGAACAGATAGCCAATGAATTCCCATGTTCCACCTCCACTGATAAGCAGATTATATACACCATGAAACACAACGCAGGCTCCCAGCGCACCTACTGTACCGGTAATAGTAATCCATTTTTTACGGAAAACATAGGCGATCCCATATCCAATGGCAATTCCGCACAGGATATGCAATGCTCCGGCAGAAATTCCTCTGATCAGAAGTACAGAAAAATTTTCCGCACCGTTTTCTGTAAGATAACAGGCATTTTCAAAGGTAGCAAAACCAACCGAAATTCCTATAGCAGCAGAGACAATAGATCTTTGCTCCGGTTCAAAAACTGCCAGATAAAACAACAGTGGCAGGATTTTCATAACTTCCTCACATGCCGGTGTGATCTCGATCACTGCTCTTGCCTGATCCACTCCATAATATCCCATAAAGAAACTGCTGACATACGCAGAAAAAAGGCAGACTGCCATTCCAACGATCACAAATAAAGTAAACATCCGCTGCCGACCTCTGGTAAACAGAAGGCTCAGTATCATAGGAATCGCCAGACAGATGAAAATATTTTCTATGTAAGTCATCTGCCGTACACCTCCTTCTTAAGAGTAGGAAACAACGCAGTCATTGTAAGCGTAAGCAGAATATCTACCAGAAAATACAGATTAAACCTGGTATAATCTTTTATAAAAACAGATACAATATAAACTCCCAGCTGGAAAGTGAGCATAAGCAGAAACAATACATCCAGAAGCTTACCAGAACTGTTCTGGCATAAACCCCATACTGATCTGTAGGCAATAGTTCCCACTGTAACTGCAAATGCAATGGTTGTTACAGGTGAAGGTCCCATAATTTTGAAAACCACACTTATAACCGTATACACCAGTGCACACACCACAGCCATATTACAGCCCTTCATCTGAATATCTTTCTGAAACAAAGATACGGACAAATAAAACAAATAGGCTGCGATCCATGAGATCTCAGCCACATAAAAAACCTGAGGAACTTTACCGGTGATCATCAGACAAAGCACATAATACAAAGTTCCCAGTGACATACATCCATAACCACCACAAAGCAGCAGAAATATCCTGCTTCTTCTGCGAAGTGCCACTATCAGAGAGAGTATTGCCATGCTTCCCAGCAAGGTTACCTGAAAGACATTATCTACAACTTCAAAATTCATCCGGATTCCTTTCATCTCTGTTCTGACGGCTTCTCTCCCTTATGCGATAGAGAATAACCGTCACACACACGCCCAGTACAAAAGAAAGAATTCCCATTATGATGTAACCCAGTGCTCCATTCTGCCCTATAATACTGGCAGTTACAGAACTGTGCCGGAGTTCCTTAAGATTCTGTAACGACAAACTCTCTGTAACAGATGGCATATACAGACCGATACAGATAATCACTGCAAGACAGGCTGCCACACACCCAAGATCTCCCAGAAACTGTTTTTGCTTCTGATCATGCTTCCGTATCTCTGCTGTTCTCAGCCGGATCCTCTGTATTCGTTCTTCTTCAGTCATCATATTCAAATCCCTCCTTTCGCAAAATTTCCTTCAAGCTTTTTTTGCCTCTGTGAACCAGATTGGTCACCTGACTTTCTGATCTGCCAAGTACCTTTCCGGCTTCCTTATAACTCATATCTTCAAAATATACCAGATAAAGTGCCTCCTGGTATTCTTTTTTCAGTTTTTCCATGGCTTCGTACAACTGACCATTTCGTTCATCTCTGAAAATACCGGCTTCTGTAGCTGCCTCACTCTGGATTTCAAAAGGAAGGGTTTCCAGTCCGATGTGTAATATACGGTGTTTCTTTCTGGTTCTGCCTGCCAGATTTCTCGCCGTTTTGTAAAGATATGCCCGAAAGCTGCCAGCTCCGGATACCGGTCTCTTCCTGGCAAACATCAGCGCAAAAGATTCTATCATCAGGTCTTCGGCCTCATGCATGTCCTTAAGATAACCATTAATATACAAGGTAAGAATATCTCCATGTCGCAGCACCAGCTCATCGGCAGCCTTTTCCTCTCCCTGCCAGAAAAGCTCGTACAGAATTTCGTCTGTTTTCATATATCAGCTGCACTCCTTTGTAAGTCTTACCCTATAATATACCTTTGCCGGTTTTATTTTGCAAGAACAAACCAGGGTGATTCTTTTATCCGTTCTTTTATCTGACTATTTTGCAAGATCCTTAATTACCTCTCCTGCAATGATCAGACCTACTACAGATGGAACAAAGGCAGTGGAACCTGGAATGGCACGTCGTTCCGTACATTTATGTTCAGCTCCCGGAGGACAGATGCAGTTCTCTCTGCAGCTGATAGCCATGTCCTCTATCGGACTGATCGGATTTTCCTGAGAATAAACTACTTTCAGTTTTTTGATGCCACGTTTCTTTAATTCACGACGCATGACTTTTGCCAGCGGGCATACTGAAGTTTTGTAGATGTCTGCCACCTGAAAGGCAGTCGGATCCAGTTTGTTTCCGGCTCCCATGCTGCTGATGATAGGCACTCCTGCTTCTTTGGCTTCCATTACCAGCTGAATCTTGGCCGTCACAGTATCCACTGCATCTACCACATAATCATACTGCGTGAAATCAAATTCATCCTTTGTCTCCGGAAGATAGAAGCACTTGTGTACGTTTACTTCCACTTTCGGATTAATGTCAAGAATGCGCTCTTTCATCACATCTACTTTGTATTTACCCACAGTACTTCTGGTGGCAATGATTTGTCTGTTCAGGTTGGTAAGGCATACTTTGTCATCATCAATAAGATCAATGGCACCTACGCCGCTTCGTACCAGTGCCTCCACAGTGTATCCACCTACTCCACCGATTCCAAATACAGCGACTCTGGAGCCGGCAAGTTTCTCCATGGCTTCTCTGCCAAATAATAATTCCGTTCTTGAAAACTGATTTAACATATTTATCTCTCCACTTATATAATCAATCAATAACCTATCATACAAGTGTGTATTATAGCATAGCCTTTTCTTTACTACAATAAAAAGTGCCGGAGGTCCATTTATTCGTCAAAGTTTACTGCGTAAACGCCCTCCGGAAGTCTCATAGTAAGAATTCCCAGATTAAACTCATGATCCATAATAGTAATATGATACTCAAAAATCACATCATCCTCAAATTTAGACAGCAGAACATAGCTTCCATTCTCTTTGCCGTCAATCTGATCACAGATATCTTCATAAACTGCCTCTCCGGAAATCTCTCTTGGATAACCAGATTCTTTTATTTTCTGTTCGATTGCCTGATACAATTCTTCCATTATATAGCTCAGCTCCTTTCTCAGTAACGGATTCCAAACCGCCTTTCCTCTTCATTCAGTGGGATCTTTTGTCTCCTGATGTTATCAATCTCTATATAACGGTCATTGTAAAGTGCCTGCAGGATCTTGTCAATATCTTCTTCCAGTCCCTGCAATTCTGTGGATACCGAACCATCATACTCATTTCTGGCCCAGCCTGTAACACTGTACTTTTCTGCCAGATAACCAAGTTTGTACCGGAATCCCACACCCTGAACCCGTCCATAGAAAATAATGGATTCTCGTATTTTTTTCATGTATTCTTAAACACCTGCATGAACATGAAGCCTCTTCTGTAGTGCTTTCTGCTCATATTCCTTGTATATATGTCTGTCTATTCTTCAGTATCAGTTTGTAACTATTCAGAAGGTAGTATCCCGCGAGGTGTTTTGGCATGTTTTTTGCCAAAATCCCGAGACATACAAGGCAAAATGCCATCACCGAAGGTGATTTGGAATGCATTTTGACTCGTAACTGTGAGGGTACTGAACAGTTACATCCGTCTTATAATTTTGTATCCCAGAACTCCTGACAAGATTCCAATAATCACACCACCCAGAATATCCGTCGGATAATGCACATACAGATACATTCTGGAAAAAGCAATGACACAGCCCAGTGCCAGTGCCAGTTTCCACAGTTTCTTTTCTCCTGCCAGATAAAGTGCTGTTACAGAAGCAAAAGAAGCAGCTGTATGTCCGGAAGGAAAGGAATAATCCCATGGCCTTTTTATAAGAAGCTGAATGCTTTTGTTTACATCACATGGTCTTGTTCTTGCCACCAGATTCTTGAGAATGCCATTGCACAGGATCAGGTCTACGATCAGTGATGCTGCCATGACCCATCCCACTTTTCTTGTTCTGGGAATGATCAGACAGACAACCGTCAGAATGATCCAGATGATTCCGGCACTTCCCAGATTTGTAATAAAGACCATAATCTTATCCAGAACCGGTGTATGCAGTTTCTGAAGCTGATTTAAAATTTCCAGTTCAAAGCTCATAATTTTTCCTCTTTTGCTTATTTATAGTTCTCGCCTCATTCTTTGATCAGATATATAGTTCTTCTGCTGTCTGTTTTTTTACAACTGATTATCGGATTTTCTTCAATTCACCTTCTATAAGAAAGACTTCATCTCCCTCATTAATATCCATCTCATAGAGCAATGCATCTCTCTCTTTTACAAATATCTCTTCTCCATTGCTGCCCTTCTTCAGCAAAACTCTGTCTACCGGCTCCATCCCTTCCGGCCGTCCCTCACAGCCAAAATCCGGTTCGTCAATACGAAGCACTGTATAAGTTTCCAGCATATTGATCACATCCCCTTTTTTACCACATATATTATTTTAATTTCCCATTACTGTAATTCTACTTCATGGAATACTGCATCATTTCATAATGTAATATGCAGCCCTCATAAATCTCTGCCGGCAATAATGCCCTAGCCACCAGTTTCAGTTCTTCCTCTGGCTGATCAACTCTTTGCAGATGTGCATAGTCACCATCAATCCGCTTTACAAGGTAATCACATTCTAACATCGTTTTTCTCCTCTACTGTAAAATCAATTATTTTTTGTAACTGTTCAGTACCCTCACAGTTACCTGTCAAATAGTTGCTTATTTTCGACATCTCATTATCACATTCTCAGTTTTTTATGAAATTCTCTGGTCATATTCTTCTTTTGGAAGATAAACAGCCCTGCCAGTACCAGAAAACTGATTCCCACACATACTACTGAAGGAATCTTGTAATGAACCAGGTCTGTCCACAGCAAAATCAACGGTACACATCCTATCATTGCTGCCTGCATAAAATAATACAGATATTCTTCTGATTCCAGATGATTTACTCTGGCAATCACCGGTACAGAACCAAGCACAGCCAGACTTCCAAAAGGAAATACAAAATCCAATGACCAGCCTCTCCATCCTGTAAAATGATCCCACAGGATGCATAATACCGTTATGATCAGAAGCTGCCAGCTTTCATTTTTCAGTATATTTCGGCGTTTGGCATAGGCCACAAAGACTACCAGCCAGCCACAGAAACAACCTGCTGCCGCAAACCAGAACCAGTTCAAAGTATCCAATATCAGATAGTTCAGCATTCCACAGATCACAGCAACTGCGATACAGAGAAAGCTAAAAATCTGCATTACTTTACGATCCTCTTTCTGCTGAACTTCACCACAGCCAGGGAATTCATTTTTCTCTTCTTTATAAGAAATTTCTTCTTTTTTCAGCATCTTCATAAAATTTCTCTGAATGCTGTCATCCGGTATCTTGGAAGTAAAACCAAGAACCAGCTGATTCCCATAAGAACAGGAACATAACTGCAGCGAATCTGTGCTTGCAAAAATACCAAACCGTTCAATATACTCTTTGTATTCTTCTGGCAGCCGTATAATCCCAATATTGGAATATACGGCTGTAATACTTCTGCTTCCCAGATTTGCCCCTGCCATAAGGAAAAATTTCTTGATTTCCAGAGGCACTGCCCTTACAAAAGGATTTTTTTCTATACGGACATATCCGTTCATATTCATGGCGATTCTGTCCTTCTGAAGCTGTTTCTGAAACTGCTGTTTCACGCTGGCAAGTACTTCTTCAAAAGAGGTATCTTCCTCAAAGACATAACCAACTTCGATCCATCCGAAGAAATTTCCCATAGACTGTGATGGAAAATAATTTCGGAGATTCACCGGAATCATCAGTGTTACCGGCTTCTTCTGACGGTTTCTGGGGATCTCTTCCTGTATGGAACAGAGCAGCATGGCAGTCAGAAGAATTGTAATGGAAACGCCATAGGAACGTGCCTTTGCAAGGGCTTCTTTTACATTCAGAATCACCTCTGTAATATCCATATCCGAATGGACTAATTTCTCCCCTTTCAATTTCACAGCTGCCGGTTTTTTTTCTTTATTTCTGGGAATCTCAGAGGAATAATACTGAGAAAAACTGTCCTCTTCCTGATCTCCCGGAGTGATTTCTTCTTCATGTTCTACTCTTGGAAGTTCTGTCTCCGGATGTGCCAGAATCAGATAATTCTGAACCAGTTCTTCCAGGAAATTCATGGCGCCGGTACCGTCTGTCAGCCCATGAAATACTTCAAAATTCATGCGGTTATTATGGTAACTTACTTGAAACAGAAGAGACTTTTTGTCTGGAATATAAAGGCTGCTGCAGGGTGGTCTCTTTTCCTGTTTTACTGTGGCATGAATGTCTCTTCTCTCCAGATAAAACCAAAAAAGCCCTTTACGAAGTACTGCCTGAAACAATGGATATTTTTTCATTGTCTGATCCAGAGCCTGCTGTAGGACTTCACCGTCAACTGTCTCTTTCAACTGACAGTAAAAACGAAATACTCTGGTGTCATTTTTGCCTGTTACAAGTGGAAAGGCCAATGCTGCATTATCCAGTTTTCTCCATTTTGAATATCCTTTTTCCACTTTTTATTCGCCTTCTTTTCTCAAAAATGAGTTCATGATTTCAAAACTTTCCTGTACATGAAGAAACCGGATCCCCAGTGCAAAAAATCCATGAAGTGCATTCGGAATCCTGTGTACTTCTACATAATTTCCCGCTTCTTTCAACCGCCTGCCATACTCTTCTCCTTCATCTCGTAAAGGATCAAATTCTGCTGTAAGAATCAGAGTATCTGGCATATTGGAAAGATCTTTTTCCATAAGTGGAGCAAAATACGGATTTATTCTGTCCTCAGGACTGCTTTCATAAAGTTTCAGATAATCTTCCATCTTTACTGCTGTCAGAAGATAGTCTCTGCCATTTTCCTGTACAGATTTATAGGGGGATTCTTCTGTATAACGGTTGTTTACTGCCGGATAGATCAGAATCTGTCTTCTGGGAATAAAGTCTCCTGTATCTCTGGCTTTCAGGCATACTGCTGCCGCCAGGTTGCCTCCCGCACTGTCTCCTATAATCGTAATTCTGTCCGGATCTGCCGGCAGTATCAGTCGATGATTGTACAGGGCTTTTGCTGCTTCATAACAGTCATCCAGTGCTGTAGGGAATCGGTATTCCGGTGCCAGTCTGTACTCCACAGACATGACAATATGCCCTGTAGACTGTGCCATTCGGCTGCATACTCTGTCATAATTTTCAACACTTTCTGTGACCCATCCGCCTCCATGAAAGAACAGAAGCACCGGGTAATGATGCTCCACCACATCTCCACTCATAGCCTCTTCTGAAGGAAAATAAAGCCTTATAGGAACCTCATAATTTCCATTATAAACTTTTGTGTCCAGTTTCTTAAAAAATATCCGCATGGCATCCAGCTGCTTGATATCCGCCAACCGCCTGGACGCCTCCACCTCGATATTTCCATAAGATAGTGCATGTAAAATTGTGCGCATTGTCTTTGAAATCAATGTTGTCTCCTTCTATGCTGCTGCATTTGCGTTTATGGTATCAATGACCTTTACATAATTTTATTATATCTGTTATCCCCATTTGCAGCAAGAAAATTTGATGACTCTAATCCCTGTTACTTTAAAAAGCTGAAAATAAATGCCCTGCAAACCTACACAAAGCAGATTCACAGGGCATATTGCATGTACTGTTATTTTATTTTCAGAATTTGATAACTTCCGGTTCATGGGTGAATGCACTGATCGTAGCAGTTGCATTCTTGAAATAAAATACCTGGGTGTTACCGTCGTCTGCAGAATACATCTGCTGAAGGGATGGATATGCATCCAGCATAGACTGTCTGGCTTCTACTCTGTCATCCTCTACCAGTTCCCCTGCAACTCTGATCCATTTACCATCTTTGAATGCACAGATCTCTGCTTTCGGGTTAGCCAGCAGCTGTTTGGATACGTCTTTTACTTTTCCGGTCTGTATATACAGCTTTCCCTCGTAAAGATGAGCTGTTCCGAATGGTCTTACTCGAGGCTGATCTCCTTCTACAGTTGCCAGATAATAAGTTTCTGCTTCTTTCAGAAACTGGGTTACTTTTTCGATTCCTGTCATTTTGTTTTCCCCTTTCATTCAAAATATCTGACACTATTATAGACCATTTCTTCTATTGTTTGCAATTCCTAATAAGTCCCAAACCTTTATATTATCGGCAGATTTTTAATTTTATTTGCAATAATTTCTCTTATTTTTGCTGATAACAATTCTGTATCCACTCCTCTGGAGTCAAACCATCAATACTCTCTATCTGTACCTTATTCCAGCGTTCCTGCAAATTTTTATGGTCAAAAACCGGTGCTCTTACCAGTTCTTCTACTGTCTGAAATCCACAGCCATCTTTGATATCACAGTATCCAATCCAATAAGGTTCATCCCAATCAGCTGTATATCCCAGATAATGCTCTGTTTTTTTCTCATCATCAGAGAAAATAAAACACATTTCTCCTATTCTTTTTTCTACAGCCAGCAGATAATAAAAGTTTTTCCATATATGTCACCTCATCTTCTCCGCGCAGAGCATTGTGTTCTTTTCTATTATTGACGAAAATCTTCTGTTTCACTATAATAACAGATATAACAAGCATCAACAAATTATGAAGGAATGTGATTATATGTCTGATATAAAAAAACATATTAGAAATATTACCAATAATATATATGTTCCCCAGGACACACCCACCCCAGATGAGCAGGCTGCTTTCGCAGCTTACAAAAACGGTGATCCTGACTATCAGCCTTCCATCTCTCAGGAAGAACTTATGAAAGAACTGAATATCAAGTAATCTTATCAGATATGCCCCGCACTTCATAAAAGAAGTTTCAGGGCATACGTTCATCATAATAAATACCTGCAAAAAACTCCCCGCCAGACGCAGGGAGTTTTCCAAATGCTTGTCATTATTTAACAGTTACTTTTACTTTCTTTGTAAATCCATTCAGTCCATAGCAGAAGATCTGGCAGGTTCCTTTTCCTACAGCTTTGATCTTGCCATTTGCATTTACAGTTGCCACATCCTGGTTGGTGGAAATGTAACGAACACGCTGCATATGGTCTTTTACTTTGTCGTTGGTATTTACAAGTGTTGATTTGATTGTGGCAGTTGCACCTTTTTTCAGAGTTATTTCGGATTTTTTCACAGTGATCTGTTTTGCATATCCATAGCCTTTACCCAGAGTTGCAGTGTGCATATCTTTGGATTTTCCGATCATGGTCTTTTTGCCGTTCACTGTTTTATATGCCACCACATAGTATTTGTAATAAATACCTGCCTGAAGTTTCTTTTCTGTCCAGGTAAGAGTCTTATTGCTGACGGTCTTTTTGTATTTCATCTTTGTACCGCATTTTGCACCATAGATCATGTAACCATCTGCACCGGAAACTTTCTTCCAGTTAAGAGTCACCCTGTTTTTGCCACCTTTGACTACCAGTTCCATTACTGCAATTCCAGGAATGGTCTCATTCTGAGTATAACTGCAGACACTGCAGGTATGCTGTCTCTTGCCGGACCAGCACCATCCTGCTTTTTTCACTGTTTTCCAGGAACTGAATTTATGTTTTTCTGATTCAAATTTTGCTTTACATCTGCTGCATTCTTTCCAGTGGGAAGTCTTGTTGTGTGCCCATGTAGTCAGTTTTGCATGAGAATAAACAGGTGCAGTATTTTTTACAGTTCCTCTGATGGAAGTACAGTATGCCTTGATGGCTCCGTTATTGGTAATCACCAGTCCGGAAGGTGCTGTGAGGGTTGCAGGTTCTTCTACATACAATGTATGTTCCGGATAAACCTGAGTATTATCAGGAATCTCTGCCCTACCGTATACATCTCCACGCTGTCCAATAAAGAGAACACTGTCCAGTATTGCTGTTATACCATCCAATCCTCCAAGGCTGTCTACCCAGGAATTGACAATATTAATGGTTTTCTTTTCCCGCATTTCTTTGTCAAAAGCCACAATACTGTCTTTTTCCATGATAGTTTCTGCGATCACAACGCTGTTCATGATGTTGATAGTACCAAAAGAATCCAGAGAATAGCCCATTTCCACGTCCGGAACAGTCTCTACTCTGCTGTTTGTAATATCAATTCCATATCCTACAATCTGTGAGCTACAGGATTTTGTTCTGATATCAGAACCATTTGTGATATTAATTTTTCCCATGGTTTCCAGAGCACACACAGCATCTGTAATATCCAGTGTCGATTTTTCTGTGGAAATACCGCCACGTCCATAAACTGCGATTCCACCCTGAAGATCTCCACTGCTGTTCTGTATGGTAACAGCTCCTCCGTCTGTTGTGATAGATTTGTATGTAGACTGCAGATGCAGTTCACTGTCAGAAACATGAAGTTCTCCCAAAGCTGGTTCTCCCGCTTCCTGTACTGCCACACTGTTATCCAGACTTATTGGACGGGCTGAAATGATTACTATAGCTTCTCCACCACTCTTGTTCGTTTTGATTGTTATATTGGACTGATTTCGGATATCTACAGATTTCGTAGAACGGATTCCAACTGCATATCCATCATAATCTTCTGCCATTGTGAAATTAAACTTTACTCCATCAATGATCAGCTTCTGATAACTCTCAATAAAATCTACGCCTTCCAGATCAGTAATTGAAAGAGAACCGCCTCCGGTTATGGTACAGGTTTTCATACTGTTTTCAGTGGATGTATCCCTGATCAGGATATAATCTTCCATTACTCTTCCATCTGAATAAGGTACAATTCTATTCTGGTTTTTCAGTTCCAATGTAATATCTGAACTTTCCAGCAATCGTAATTCTCCGGTAATTGTTGCATTATCCAAAGTGAGTTTTTTCTGTGTGGCATCAAAGGTAACAGTTCTGGCATCTCCATCCAGATCGCCAAGAACGTCAGCTTTATTTGCATCTGTTACCTGAATATCGCCCACCCATATATTATAGCTGGTTTCTTCTGAATCGCCGGCACTGAAAAGATCCTCTTCTTCTCCGTCTCCAATATTCACAGGAGTCTGTTCTTCTCCTGTCTGAGAGGTTATCTTTTCTTCAATGTCTGTTGGCTCTTCTTCCGGCTGCACTTCGGGATCTTCTGCAAGAAATTCTTCAGGATTACTTTCCAGATCTTCGGATTCCAGACTTTCTTCCACTTCCTGATCAGGCTCTTCCGTCTGCATATCCTCTGTAGCCAGAATCTCTTCTGAAGAAAAATCTGCTCCTGCTGCTGGAATACTGCACATACTGGACATCATAGATGCTGCCAGCAGGATGGCAAGGATATTTCTGGATTTTCTTCTCATATTTCGTTCCTCCTTTTTTGGCTTTTCATAAACACCTCTGCTTAATAAAAGGCAGTTTTTTCCAGTTCCTTTCACTTTTTCGTAAAAATTTAAAAAAACCGGAGACTTTTATCATCTCCGGTTTCATCTGATTTATTTTACTGTGATCTTTACTTTTCTGGAAACTCCATCTACACCATAGCAGTAAATATAGCAGGTACCTTTTCCTCTGGCTGTGACTTTCCCTTTGCTGTTTACCGTTGCCACTGCCTGTGCAGAAGAAATATAACGGATAGAAGGATTATGCTCTTTCATGGTTTTGTTATACTTTTTACTGGTGCTTACCAGAGAAGCCTTAACATATGCACTTTTGCCCTTCTTTAAGATAATGGAAGTGCTTTTAAGATTTATTTTCTTTGTACAGCCATATCCCTTGCCTGTAGTAGCCACATGCATAACATCGGATTTGCCAACGATGGTTTCCTTGCCATTTACTTTCTTATAAGCTACTACATAATATTTATAGTAGGTTCCGGCTTTCAGTTTTTTCTCTGTCCATGTAACAGTACTTTTGCCTGCTGTCTTTTTCAGCTTGGATTTTTTATTACATTGGGTTCCGTAAATCTTGTATCCATCTGCCCCGGATATCTTATTCCAGCTGAGAGTTACTGCCTTATTTCCACCTTTTAACTTCAGATCTACTACCTTAAGAGCTGCAATTGTTCCGCTTTCTGCATAATTACATCTTTTACAGCTATGCTCTCTTTCACCGGTTACTCCTACGGATGCATTACGGTAAATTTTCCATGCACCATATCTGTGAGATTCCTTATCTGCCTTGATTCCGCAATCTGTGCACTCCACCCAGTGATACTTTTTATCATTTACGATCTGGCTCCATTTTTCATGGGTATAATCCGGTGTGTTTCCAGCCACTTTTCCTTTCAGACCTGTACAGTAAGAATCAACAGTTCCATTGACCGTAAGGGTGTAGCCTTTGGAAATCGTGAGGGTGTTGGGTTTCTTTATCTGGAACCAGCAATCCTTTTTGATCTCCATATTTTCTGAAACAACTGCATTCCCGATCACTTTGCCACTTTTGTATTCGATTACAACACTGTTGGAAATATTTTTCTGGGGTGTCTCAATCTTTCCCCCAAGGTCTACCCAGGACTCTTCTATGGTCACACTGTCCCCTGCTTCCTGTGATTTGACACTGTAAAAATCAGAATTATCCGCTTTCAGGATACTGTTTTTGATGTTCAGATCGCATTTCAGGAAATAGAAGGGATAGACTCCTGCATTTATGGTTACTTTACTGTTGATAATATCAAAAGTTGCTCTTTCATCTCCAGTCAGATATTCTACCAGAAATCCCCATTTATCTTTGGTCTTTAGTTCAACTTCCGAATCCCGTATCTCCACTGCTTTATCTGCCACGATCCGATTAGTTGTCTTTAATACACTGTGGTCTGTAATGCTGCATTTCTGAGCGCCTATTTGCCCCTCACAGGTAAGTTCACTGTCTGAGATACTGAAGTTGCCATATATGCTTTCAATTCTGATGCTTCCTTTTCCAAAATCCAGCTTTGCCTTGTTCCGTATTTCTATATTGGATCCGGAAATGGCTGAAAATGGATTATTCTCGTCGCCATCGTCTTCCATATCATACTTTATTGTAACGTTATCAATAATCAGAGACTGATTACTGGAAGCAAGGGTGTCTGAGTGGTTATTTTCCACCGTAAGGGAACCACCCCCTGTTATCACAAGATCATCAACAGAAGTTATATAAGTACCCCATGTTTCTTTATCAGATTCTTTCACGTCTATAATGTTGTTTCCCTTCAGTTCCAGAGTAGCCGCTTCTGCAGTTCCTCCGGACAGAACTTTCTGTGAAAAATAAATCAGCCCGATTACAGCTTTTGCATCGTGGGTCATGGAAGATATATGAGCATTGTTCAGGGTAAGTTTGCGGTTTTCCACATCATAAGAAACCGTTCCATCCCCCAGGATATCATCTTTGTTCTCGGAAGTTACCCAGATTCCTGCAACTTTCACTCCATAGTCACTGGATATTCCGGCATTTACAGTATCTTCATCTGAAAAATCTGCTGCCGGGATTCCTGTTTCTGACTGTTCCGGCTCATTTCCTGTGCAGGTTTCCACAGATTCTTCTTCGATTTCAGCTTCTGTAAAAAATCCTTCCTCTGAATTGCTTTCCTGATCTTCTTTTACTTCCAGATTATCAGCTTCCTGAGATACACCGGTCTCTCCTCCGGAATTTTCTTCCACCTCCAGGATCTCCTCAGAGGAAAAATCTGCTGCCACCGTCGGCAGGCTCCAGGTGCCGGACATCACAGATGCCGCCAGCACAATCGCAAGGATACTTTTTGATCTTTTTCTCATAGTCGCTTCCTCCTTTTACTCCTTATAAACACGTATAATAGATAAAAGGCAGTTTCTTCAGAATCCTTTCACTTTTTATATTATTTGCTAATCCACCCTGCCATAACGGACAAAAAGCCCCGGAGTTCGCACCTCCGGGGCTTTTGCTGTATTGTTTGCGAATACATTTCATCACTTTGCCTACTGGCATTATAGCATATGCGATTTTCAATTTCAATATTACTTTCTACGCCCACTCAGCGTCTTTCCATTTTTCGTGTTCGTACACCTTCGGGTTGGCTACCAGCTTCCATTTCTTTCCTTCGCAGACAGCCTTGCAGCCTTCTACACACATGGTTGCCATGTTGATCACTGCTTCCCTTGTCTGTGCTGCACTGTGAGGACTGAAGATCAGATTTTTGGCATCCAGAAGAGGATTTCCCGGATGAAGTTCTTCTCCTACAAACACATCCAGACCTGCACCTGCGATCTTCCCATTATTTAATGCCTCGATCAGATCAGCTTCATTTACAATACCGCCTCTGGAGCAGTTGACAATGATTGCTGTGTTTTTCATTTCTTTCAGCTGTTTTGCTGCGATCATGTTTTCAGTGTCTTTGGTAAGAGGTACATGAATAGAAATTACATCACAGTCTTTCAGCAGTTCTTCATAATCTCCATAGTATTCATATCCCAGTTCTTCGATCTGCTCTTTTGTAAGGAAGGGATCGTAGCCTGCCACCTTCATTCCAATAGCAGTACACAGAGAGGCTGTGTCACGTCCGATTCTTCCCAGACCGATGATTCCTGCTTTTTTGCCATAAAGCTCAAACTGCTTGTGTGCATCCCGGATTGCCCAGTTGCCTTTTGCAGTTTCCACCTGTGCTTCTACCAGATTCTTGGAAAGTGCCAGCATCATTGTCAGCGAATGTTCTGCAACCGCACGATTGTTTGCACCTGGTGTAATTACAACAGGAATTCCCAGTTCAGTAGCTGCTTCTACATCCACACTGTCATAGCCTACACCGGTTCTTCCTATTACCTTCAGATTCGGAGCAGCTTCCATTACCTGACGGTTTACAATCTTTGCCGGTGCCGCACGTACAATAAGTGCATCTGCATCTTTCATTTCTTCTGTGTAGTTTGCAGGATTTGCGTCATGGGCAACATAAACTGTATCTTCCTGATCAAGAAGTGCCATACCTTCCTGTACAACTGCTTCTGTCATTACATATTTCATAGTATTTTTGCCTCCTTCTCATGCTGTACGGCATATCTTGGCTGCCATATCTGTCAGAAGAGTTTCTTCACCAAACCCACCTGACTTGGTAAATACATGAGTTTTGTTATTATTTGAAACCAGTTGGGATAATACGATACCTATCTCATATTCTCCCACAGGAGTAAGTTCTGTGTCTCCCAGATGGTGCATACAGCCGAGAAGTGTATCTCCTCCTGTCATAAGCATGGAACTGTTAAGTCCACGTTGTACCATATTTCCAATAATCTCTCCAAGAGCCGCCGGAATCCTCTCCCTGACTTCTTTTCTGGAAATATTGTATTCCACTGCGTAACGTTCCGTTTCATTATCACCTTCCGGGTCATTGGTATCAATGATTACTTTTGCATTTCTGCTACAGATGTCCCAGAACTTATCCAGCCATTCTTTTCCGTCTTTTCCGGAAAAATATTCTTTATTCAGTTTTTGTTCCGGTGTCAGTCTTATACGGACAAAACCATTTTTTTCCGCATAATCCAACTGCTTCACTGTGATCGGATTCACACTTCCACAGACCACCAGGAATTTTTCCGGAAGGACAGGCTCTTTGATTTCTTTTTTCTGCCATCCAAGAACTTCCGGCAGAATTTCTGCAAGTCCCGCACATCCGGCGATCAGACCAAGACTTCCTGCATCTTTCAGGGCAGTTACTGTCTTATGCAAATCACTGTCTGATGAACAATTATAAACTGCGATTGTTTTTTCCCGACACTCACCTGGCGCATTTCCAGCCGGTATGGTCTGAACACTGATCTCGCACTGCTGATGAATGAGTTCTTCCACATTTGAGGTTGTCACCGGTTCAAAAGGATCTGAACCAAAAACACTTTCATCTACCGGAACTCCATCTATAAAATGGATTCCTTTGACAGTGACTCTGTTCATCTGTGGAAAGGCAGGGACAAAATTCAGCAATGTTCTTCCAGTAGCGTCCAGCATAGCTGTAAGTTCTGCGCCAATGTTTCCCCGAAGAGCTGAGTCCGTTTTTTTGAAAAAATACGAAACTCCACTCTCAGCTGCCGGCTTTACAATCTGCAATATGGTACGATAGGCTTCCAGCGGCTGTTTATGCCGCGTTTCCGCATCTACTACCAGAACATCGGCGTCTTCTGCTTTTACAGTCATATCTTTGGAATATACCATTACTTTTGTGGAAAATCCTTTTTTGGCAAACTGTACACCTGCGTCCAACGCACCTGTAAAATCGTCAGCAATCATCAATAATTTCATTTATCAGTTCATTCCATTCTTTTTATTCTCTTCAAGAACTGCTTTTAATGCCTGGATTCCTTCTTCTGACATGCTGTAGAATGGTTTTCTGCATTTTCCAACAGGATATCCAAGAAGACCAACTGCAGTCTTCACGATTGTATTCGGGTTTCCATATTTAAAGCATGCCCGGAATGATGCGATTGCATCCTGCGCTGCCTGGGCACCTTCCAGATCGCCTGCTTTGAATCTTTCATAAATTGCAACCATGTTGTGAGGATATACGTTTGCGCATCCTGCAATACCGCCAACTCCGCCTTCTTTCAGTGCAGAAAGAATCAGGGAATCGTTACCGGAAATAACTGCAAAGTCTTTATCTCTGGTCAGTTCGATATATGCTTTCAGATTATCCCAGTTTCCTGAGGAATCTTTTGCACCCACGATATTGTCGATCTCAGCCAGTCTGGCTACTGTTTCAGGAGCAATGGAGCATCCTGTTCTTGCAGGAATGTTGTACAGTACGATCGGAATCTTTACAGCTTCTGCTACTGTTACATAATGCTCATATAATTCATCCTGAGATACTGCTGCAAAATATGGTGTGATAACAGAAAGGATATCTGCTCCCAGAGCCTCTGCCCGTTTGCTCATCTCTACGGTTTCTTTTGTTGTGATGCAGCCAGTTCCTGCATATACCGGAACACGACCTTTGATCTGGTCCACTGCAGCTTTCAGGACTTCTTCTTTTTCCTGAGTATTCAGTGCATAGCATTCTCCGTTTGTACCATAGCAGAAAATACCATGTACACCGCCCTCAATCTGTCTCTCGATCTGTTTGCGGAACTCTGCCTCATTAAAGCTCTCGTCCTCATTCATTGGTGTAATAATTGGTGGAATAATTCCTTTAATCATATCATGTCTGCTCATTGTTAGTTTTCCTCCTTCTCTGCTTTAGCATTTGCCATACGGATTGCATAATCCATTGCGTTCACAAGACTAAGTTCATTGGCACTTCCGTCACCTGCATGTCCCTCTCCGGTTCCATGGTCAACAGAAGCTCTGATGATCGGCAGTCCAAGAGTTACATTTACTCCTGCTACCGCATCCCATTTTTTCAGTTCTTTATTATATACAAAACCTTTTACTTTCAGCGGGATATGTCCCTGATCGTGATACATTACAACAACAATGTCGTACCATCCGCCCAGTGCTTTACTGAATACTGTATCCGGCGGTGTAGGTGCTTTTTCCGGAATATTGATCCCTTCTGCCAGAGCTTCGTCGATGGCCGGCTGGATCTCTTCAATCTCTTCTCTTCCGAACATTCCGTTTTCACCACAGTGCGGGTTCAGACCTGCCACACCAATCTTTGGCTCTTTGATTCCCAGTGCCTTGCAGCCTTCGTTTGCAATACGGATAACATCAAGGACTCTGTCCTTTTTACATCTGTCGCAGGCTTCACGAAGTGATACATGGGTGCTTACATGGATAACTCTGAGATCTTCATGTGCAAGCATCATGGAATATTTGGCTGTATGAGTATAATCTGCATAGATTTCTGTATGTCCTGAATAGTGATGACCAGCCATATTGATGTGATCTTTGTTCAATGCGTTGGTAACGGTTGCATCCACTTCTCCTGCCATGGCCAGTTCAATAACTTTTTTTACATACTGAAATGCCGCTTCACCACACATAGTCATACTTTCTTTATAAGCAGCATCCAGAACATCAGCATTCATGGTTTCGGCAAGTTTCTTTCTGTCTTTTCTGTAAAGTCGTTTGGAAAGATCTACCACATCCATGTCGTATACATCAATAGTTCCATACTCAAATTTTGCATCTTTCACATCATGGATTGCATTGACTTTCAGATTTTCTGCTCCCTTTACAGTAGGAATCGCTGCTTCCATACATTTGGCATCTCCTACGATCAGCGGTCTGCAGACTTCATATGTTTCCGGTTTCATTAATGCCTTTACAGAAATCTCCGGACCATTTCCGGATGGGTCTCCCATTGTAATTCCAAGTATCGGTTTCATAAAATTCTCCTCGTTATTTAACCACTTTCAGATAAATATTTCTAATATCGTCCAGGCTCAGTTCTTTCATATTGTTTACCAGAAGTCTCTGCTGCTGGCTTCCTGCTGTTACCAGGAAATCCAGGTCATCCATGGTTACTCCATACTGAGTCAGATCTGTAGGAATGTTGGTAACTTTTACAATATCAGCAATCTGATCAATCACATAATCTGCTTTTTCTTCTACTGTCTTCTCTGCATATGCAGGATTGATAGCGTCACAGAGTACTGCAAGACGTTCTGCGCAGGCATCCTTATTGAATTTCATTACATGGGCAAAAAGAATAGCATTGGAAACACCATGTGCAATATGGAATTTGCCACCCAGAGGATAAGACAGTGCATGAACTGCTGTGGTGCCACTTCCTGTAATGGCAATACCTCCATAATATGCACCGATGAGCATTTTATTTTTTGCATCCATGTTGTCTGGATTATTGTATGCTTCCCTGATATTTGCAAAGATCAGTTTGGCACCTTCCAGAGCGTAGCAGTCACTGAACGGAGTAGCTTTTTTGGATGTAAAGCACTCTACTACATGAGCCAGTGCATCTACACCGGTAGCTGCAACGATTGCTTTTGGCAATTTTGCGATCATCTGTGCGTCCAGGATTACATAGTCCGGGATCATATTGTCATTAACAATACCTTTTTTGGATTTTTCTTCCGGGATCGCTACGATTGCATTGCAGGTGGCTTCAGATCCGGTTCCACAAGTGGTTGGAATCATGACAGTTTTTACCTTTTTTTCAGCCTGTGTTGGATCGTTCAGAAGGTCTTTAATTGTGTAGGGTGCACCTTTCAGAACGCTGGCAAGTTTTGCCGCATCCATAACGGATCCTCCGCCAAGTCCAATGATCAGGTCACATTCCTGACCCTGTACCATATCGACAACAGCTTCAACCTGTAAGTAGGAGGGCTCTGGTTTACAGTCAGTAAATACATGATACTGTACTCCTGTTTCATCAAGCTGTTTTGTAAGGATATCCAGAAGTCCTGTTGCTTTGATTCCTTCATCGGAAAAAACAACTACTTTCTGGGATTTTTCTTTTGCGATAATTTCTTTTATTTTTTCGATACTTCCCTCTCCGCCGTAAGAGCAGGATGGGATTTTTACCTGGTAAGTCATTTTTCATTTCCTCCTCGTTGAAACATTTAAACCTCTATGGCAAATACATTAGCCGGATTTTTTACCAGCATTTTCTGTATTCTTTCGTCTGAAACACCCATCTTTTTTAACAATGGAACAAATCTTGTCAGAAGATATTCCAGTCCGTTTGCCTTTCCCACAGGCTCTCTGTATGAAGCCAGACCTTCAACTCTGCCAGCATCCATACCCAACACAATTTGATTTTCATATCCTTTTTCCAGAAGCCAGCAGATATTTTCAGCAATTTCTGTATCTGGTCTATATGCTGCTTTATTGGGTTCATCAAAACAAATTGTGGCACCACGATCTAAAATAGATGCATAATAATATCTGTCGGGATTTCTCTGCATATGACACAAAACTGTTTTTTCTGGATTTCCACCATTTTTTTCGATTTCATCCAGGATTTCCGGACCCATAGTTCCAAAATCTGTGTGCATGGAAATTGCACATCCTGTTTCTTTCTGTGTAATGGCTGCAACTGCCAGAGCTTTCTGTTCCAGTTTTGTTATAATACGATAACTTGTACCTGCCTTTATTACACCGGCTTTTGCCGAAGTCCTCTCCACATAAGGACCATTGTAACTGTGCAGATCCATTCCTTCTGTTACTTCTGCAATCATAAAGTTTGCAACAATATTCGTATCTACAGTTGCCAGAAATGAAGTGTTGGGGCAGTAATTGCTTCCTTTCTGAAATCCTGTAGTCATCACAATGTTTCCTTGATCTTTGAAGGCATTTGCCACTTCCAGCATTTTGGAAACATTTCTTCCACAGCCGATAGGATCCATGCAAACCATGGTCTTTCCGCCTGCATCAAGAAAACGTTTAAATTCTTTTTTGGCTGCTTCTACATCATCCATGAGAAATGCCGGATCCAGTTTTATTTCCGGACCTCCACTTCTGATCAGATGATCATGAGCATCTGTTGCACCAATCTGTTCTGCTGGTATATCCCCAAGAACAGTTCTGATTATTTTCATATTACTCACACTCCATACAAGAGATTTGGAAGCCATGTGGAGATAAATGGAACATATGTCATCAACATGAGCATTGCAAAAATCAATATGTAAAATACTACACTGTCTTTCAGGAACTCTTCTGTCGGACACTTGGTAACGCCACAGGTAACAAACATAAGATTTCCCATTGGTGGTGTCAGAGAGCCTAATGCCATGTTAAAGATAAATACCATACCAAAATGTACAGGGTCAATTCCAAAAGCAACTGCTACCGGCACAAGCATAGGTGCAAGTACAATCTGCGCTGCTGTTGCTTCAATAAACATACCCACAATAAGAAGAAAGATATTTACTGCGAAAAGGAATAAATATTTGTTCTTACAAACATCAATTAATACGGTTGTCATTGTCTGCGGCACGTTTTCCCATGTAAGAATCCATGAAAAACAGGTGGCTGCTCCTACAATAATCATGATAGAAGCTGTAGAGCATACAGTTTCACGAATACAGGTAAATACGTTATCCAGACGGATTTCTTTATATGCAATTCCGAGAATTACCGCATAAGCAATGGCTACTGCACCAGCTTCTGTAGGTGTACAGATACCAAGTCGGATACTTCCTATGATAATGATTGGCAGACATAATGGTAATACTGCCGGTTTAAATGCTGTCCAGAGTTCCTGACTTGATGCACGTTTCTCACTGAGACGCGGGATTCCACGTTTTTTGGAATATTTGGATACAATAAACATCATCGCTGCGCAGAGGATAACTGCTGGAACAATACCTGCAACAAATAATCTTCCAATAGAAGTACCTGTTACACTTCCGTAAATGATGGCTGCAATTCCCGGTGGAATTAACGGTGTGATCATAGATGAAAATGCTGTAATTGCAGATGCATAACCGTTCGGATAACCAGCTTTTCTCATATCCGGTACAAGAAGTTTGGCTTCCATAGCAGCATCAGCCAGAGAAGATCCTGACATACCACCCATAAGAGTACTTAAAGCGATATTAACCTGTCCAAGACCTCCATACATATGTCCTGTCAGAACTTTACAGAATTTCAGCATTCTTTCTGTAATACCACAGTAGTTCATCAATGAACCGGCTGCTACAAAGAATGGGATAGCCAGCATGGGAACTGACTGCATTCCACTGATTACTCGCTGCATGGCCAGCATTCCATCCAGACCTGCGGAAGGATTCAGAACAAAATATGCAACACATGCTCCAAGAACAGATGCAAAAACCGGCACATTCAGGAAAAGTAAAATCAACATCAATATTGCGGCAATAGCTATTGGACTCATGATTCCTCTCCTTTCAAAAGTGCTTTTTCTTCATCCCCTGGATTTCCAAGACCTTTCAGATCACGATATACATAGTAGATATACTGAACAGCCATAAGAAACATACCAATGGGTGCTGCCACATCAATAAATGCATAATTAATCTTAAAATAAGGGGTTACTTTTTTGGTTACAGACATCATCAGCTGATATCCACCATAACAGTAATAAACCAGTACAACTGTTGTTACTATTACATCAAATACTTCAAGGGCTCTGGCTGCTTTCCCTTTCAGGCGGTTCATTACCAGGTCAATACTTACCTGATTTCCATAGCGGAAGGCAACGCTTCCGCCAAAGAAAATCGCATAGATAAACAACAGTAACTGTACTTCTTCAAGCCAGGCAATAGGCTGATTTGCTATTTTTCTCATGATTACACCTGCAAGTGTGATCACTACGATTGCGCAAAGACTGAATCCCGAAATAATCGTATCCAGATTGCCAAGCAATTTTTTCAAATTTTTCATGTACTTACCTCCAAAGATCACCTGATCTGATTATCCTGCAATGATCTCCTGAATCTTGTCATAAAGACCTTCGCTCCATGTTCCGTCTGCTTCATAATCTTCATATAATTTCATGCAGGCATCTTTAAATTCATTGTAAGTATCTTCATCAAGTTCTGTAATTGTACATCCGGCATCCTCTAAAGCCTGTACCATTTCTTCGCTCTGTTTCTTGTAAAGATCGTTGTTGTATTCTGCTGCTTCATTTCCACATTCAATGATCTTTTCCTGGTATTCTTCTGGAATGCTGTCCCAGAAATCCTTGCCCATGATAAAGTTGGAGAATGTCATCTGATGATTTGTCATTGTTACATTTTTACATACTTCCTGGAATGCATTGTTGTAAAGTGTTGTCAGTGGGTTCTCAACTCCATCAACTACACCCTGGCTCAGAGATGTATATACATCAGACAGTGCCATTGGAGTTGCTGCACTTCCGAGAAGGTCGAACATCTTAATGGAAATATCATTATTTGGAACACGAATCTTCAGACCTTTCAGATCATCCAGAGATTTTATTTCTTTCTTTGTCATCAGCTGACGTTCTCCGTAGATCCAGTTTGTAGAAACAATTTCAAGTCCTTCATTTTCAAGTTCAGTGCTTTCTTCCTGCCACCAATCACTGCCTGTGATCTTGTACATGTCATCCCAGTCAGAGAATAAGAATGGTCCCATAACTACGCCAAAATCAGATACATAATCCATCAGGTAAGAACCATCTGCGATTGTACAAATACCCTGTCCTGCAAGAGCCATTTCAATAAGGTCTGCTTTTGCTCCCAGCTGACTGTTTGGATATACTTCAATCTTAACCGCACCATCTGTAGCCTTATCTACCAGTTCTGCCCATTTATCACATCCCTCGTCAATCGGATCTCCATCTGTCTGTTCTGTACAAAGCTTAATTGTATATTTCGGTGCTGCTGCCTGAACTGTTGTTGTTGCTCCAAACATTCCACAAACCATTGCTGATGCTACCATTAATGTAACGATTTTTTTTGCCTTCATAATTTCCTCCTTATTTGTCGTTTCTTTTTGAAACATTCACGTTTATCTTCATCTGATGGCATTATATTATCACCCGTATTGTTTCTTTGCAATCCTATTCCATTCTATTATTTGTTTAAATGTGAAACACTTCGTATTATTAAATATTTTTCAAATTTATACTGTTCCATTTTGAATCGTTATGGTATGATAAACTCATAAACCCAATCTAAATATGAAATGTTCTTGTTTCGGGAGGTATGTATGAAAACCAGAATTTTGACGATTGCTCCTTATCAGGGGCTAAAAGAAATGATAAATGAAGCAATTTCCGACCGGGATGATCTGGAAATGACTATAAGAATCGGAGATCTTGCAAATGGACTGGAGATCGTTCGTTCTTACGATCTGGATGATTTCGACATTATTATTTCCAGAGGTGGTACTGCCAAGATGATATCTGCTAACATCACTATTCCAGTAGTAGAAATAGAAATTTCTGTATATGATATCCTCCGGGCTATCAAACTTGCAGAAAACTATTCCAACCGTTTTGCCATTATCGGCTATCCGGCTATCACCAACTGTGCCAAAATGCTGTGCAATCTTCTTCAATATGATATTGAGATCATCACTCTTGATGAAAATTCAGAGCCTCATCAGCAGATGGAACAGCTGAAAAATCAGGGATATGAAATGGTTCTCTGTGATATGGTAGGTACCTCTATAGCAAGAGAGCTGGGAATGAATTTTATCCTTATTACATCTGGTAAAGAGAGCGTGGAAGCTGCTCTTGATCAGGCGATCCGTTTTTCCAAGATTTTTTCCATCACCAGGCAGCAATCTCAGGTTCTGAAGGCAGCTGTGATCCAGAGTCGGGAATCTCTCTTCATATATACAAAAGACGGGCAGTTATATTTCAGCAGCATGGAACGCAGCCCCGCTACCGAAGAATTTTTTTCACAGGTAGAGCAAAATCTTTCTTCTTTCCTGGCAGATTCTCGTTTCCGTCTGGAAAATCAGGTAGAAAGTTTTGTTTACACTATGTATTCCCGGCATATCACCATCAACGGTATTGCTTATGTTTATATTTATCTTCTTATGCAGAATGCACCTGTCCTTGTGGATGACATCGGTGTATCTCATTATGACACCAACAGCCAGACCAATTCTGAAAACTCCGGTTATTACGGAAGTGCCAACCTGATTGGTAACATGCGTAATACTATAGAGCAATTTGCCGGTACTCTGGCGCCTGTTATGATTCTGGGCGAGATTGGCACAGGAAAAACAAAAGCTGCTGCTTTTCTTTATTCCCACAGTGAATACCGCAAAAGTCCTTATGTGATCATAGACTGTGCCAATACCAATCAGAAAAAATGGAATTATCTGATTGATAACGTAAATTCTCCTTTTAATGATGTTAACACTACGATTTTTATCCAGAATCTGCAGGCTCTGGAGCCAACACTGGCGCAGAAATTTTTAAGTTGTATGAATCAGGGGGATTTTTGCAGACGCAACCGATTTATTTTTTCTTTTACGGTTGATAATAACAGAAATGAGAAAGACTCTGTCTGCCAGAGTTTTATGAATGATCTTTCCTGTCTGGTTCTCCGTATTCCACCTTTGCGAGAACGTATACAAGATATGCCTAATATTGCCACCCTTTATATCAGCCAGGCGAATATTGAATTTGGCAAACAGGTAGTCGGACTGGAACCAGAGTCCATGGAACTGATGCAGCAGTTTAATTGGAGTCAGAATCTGTCGCAGTTCAAAAGGATCATCCGTCAGCTGATTGTTTCTACAGATGATTATTACATCAAAACAGAAGATGTCCGCCAGGCTCTGAAACAGGAGAATCCTCACCATTCTTATGAACTGAAACCCGGATATGAAATACTGAATCTGAACCAGAGTCTGGACGAGATCAATCATGATATTACACGTATTGTCCTGGAACAGGAGGGCATGAACAAAACCAAAACATCCGAGAGGCTGGGAATTAGCCGTTCCACTCTCTGGAGAATATTACAGCGGTAGGAGACTCCTACCGCTTTTGTTGCATCATTTTTTAACATTCGATAAGGAAATGGTAAATGGACAGAATTTGTCGAACGAAATTTCTTGGAACAATACAAAAAATATGATATTATATGTATAGAACGTATCGGGCAGTGGAGAGCGTAAGGTACATATACATGAAAGAAACAGAAACTACTTTGGCAAAAACAATTTCTGTTGCCGGAGTAAATGCAGCATATGATAATGCATGTAAGAGAATATTATCTAATAAGAATATTCTGGCATGGATTATGAAAAGCTGTCTGCCAGAATATAAAACATATTCTGTTGATGAAATTGCTGCAAATTATATAGAAGGAGAACCACAGATATCTGATATTGCGGTACATCAGGATGAACAAAAAAATTCATCCAGGATTCAAGGAATGAATACAGAAGATGCCAGCATTAACGAAGGGACCGTAACTTATGATATACGATTTTATGCACTTGCACCTGTATCCGGAGAACGAATAAGACTGATTATCAATGTGGAAGCACAAAACGATTTTTATCCCGGTTATCCTGTTGTAAAAAGGAATATATACTATTGCAGCAGACTGATATCGTCTCAGCATGGTACAGAATTTGAAGATTCCCATTACGAGCAAATTAAAAAAGTATATAGTATATTTATCTGTATGGACCCACCGAAATACAGAAGCAATACAATTAACTGTTACTCTATACAGGAAAAAAATGTTATTGGCAATGCAAAAGAGAAAAAAGAAAACTATGACCTTATGACAGCGGTTATGTTATGTCTTGGAGTGAAAGATGATGAAAAAGCATCAGGAATTCTGCGATTACTTGAAGTACTGTTATCCTCTGATAGGAACGCAGAGGAAAAAAAGAAAATCCTTCAGGAAGAATACGGAATAGAAATGACAAAGAAACTTGACGAGGAGGTGTCAGAAATGTGTAATCTCAGCAAAGGTGTAGAAGCAAGGGGAATCCAGAAGGGAATGCAAAAAGGCATCCAGAAAGGAATTCAAAAGGGAATCTTATCCTCTATACAGACTCTTATGGTTACAATGAGCTGGACCGTAGAGCAGGCTATGGATGCATTAAAAATTCCAAAAGAAGACAGAATAAAATATCTGGAAAAGCTATAATAATTTCAGGAATATTACAGCGGTAGGAGAACTCCTACCGCTGTTGTTATATGGTTTATTTTATTTGTTTCTTCCGCAGCACTTCTTGTATTTCTTACCGCTGCCACACGGACATGGATCATTCGGGTAAATCTTCTTTGGTGCTGTTACAGGGGTGTTCTTCGGCTGCATCGGAACTGCCACATGACCTTTTTCCTTTGGTGTGTGACCTCTGAAATCCAGCATTCTGGTATTATTGTTGGCATCTACCAGAAGGGAAGTGAATTTCTTCATCTGATCATCTGACTCAAACACTACATTTTCTTTTTTGAAAATGTCCATAATATCGGACAGCATCCCATTCATGGAAAATTCCTTATAAATAATGTAAAGGAGATAATCTGCCCGTTCTTTTGTATTATGCATTTCCTCAGTCATAAACTTGAAAACAGCATGATAAGCCGGTTCTCTGGAAGGATAACCGTTGGTCACATAATCCTGTACTTCTTCTGGTGAAGGAATATAGAATTCATTGCCATACTGTACACGTTCAATTTCTCTGTAAAGATTGTTTTCCAGAACTGCTTTGTAAAGCATCTTGTCATCTCTGATGATACAGATATTTACTTCCTCATCAATGCTGTTAAAAATCTCAAGGAATTCATCCATATCTACTTCAAATCCCTGACGGCTGCTGTAGATCTGATGCATAAGTTTCACCGGTGCCACCGCATAAACAAATCCAAGGAAAGATTCACAATCCAGCATCCATCCGATCTTTCTGCGACGATCCTGGAATTCCGGTGTATTAACCTTTGCATATACATCCACTACTTCTCTGGGAACCTCTCCCTTGTCATCGCTGTATGCAACAAAATATCCTGCTGCTCCTGCCCAGTCCAGAGCTGTCCACTCTGTTTCTGTGGGAACAAAGCACTTCTTACTCATTGCTTCTTCAAAAACTTCTATCTGGTGATCGTCCACAAGAAGAAGTTTCTCTTCCATAACTTCCGGTGTAAGAATCTTTTCTGCAATCTTTTCTGCCAGTTCTTCTGTCGTCAGACCTTCTCCGGATATTTCCAGTTCTTTTGCCTGATTATCCAGTTCCTCTCTGGAAAAAGCAGCCAGGTAATCCTTTACCTTAGGATCTCTGGTCACACCAAGGGCATTGGCAGCCGTCTCTACGCTCATCACAAATTTCTGACCAAGTCTGGTATTTACTTCTTTTGGATCTGACCAGAATTCGTCGTCATCCGGTTCGCTGCTCTTAATGATCATGGGCCACAGCAGCGGAAATTTGTTTTCTCCTTTGCCGATTTCTGTATTGGCGATCACCTCTTCAATGTCTGCTCTGTACTGGGGCAGTTCTCTGTCCGGATCATTTACACGAAAAGTAAACCACTTTTCGCTTTCCATCCAGCTGTTGATCTCTGTTTCTGCAGTAATCACTTCAAATCTGGATTTCTCTTCTGCTGCAGATTTTCTTACCTGAACTTTTTTCTGGAAAAATTCAAATTCATACAGATCAGAAGTCTCATACTGAAGAATATTCTCCAGAATATCTGCCAGTCTGTCAAAAGTAATGTCCGCCGGCACCAGACATCGCCTCCATACAGGAGGTTTCGTTCCTTTTCTTGCTATTTTTAACTGATAAAATTTCATAGTGTCTACCTTCGTTCTTTTAATCTGTATAGTCCTGATTTTCTATTATACACAAAAGCACCAATATTCTCAATCAAAAATTTTTTCCACAGAAATTTCAGGCAGACACTATTACAATCATAGATCCCCTGTTACCTGCTCTTCCCTGCCACAATATTTGACCAGGAACTGTAGACCTTCTTTCCGCCGATCACTTTAAAGGACCGGATGCGGAAATAGTATCCTTTGTTCTTCTTAAGTTTTGATACCGTATATGCAGAAGTCTTTGCATTGACCACCTTTATAGTCTTGTAACCGGATTTTTTACTGGTGCTCATCTGGACTTCATATCCCCTGACACCGGAAACTTTCTTCCAGTATACTTTCAGGCATCTTGCTTTTCCTTTCTTTACGGAAGTAGCCTTTGGTGTGGATGGCAGGGTATACGCATTTTTCAGAACCTGCTGGCGTCCGGTCACTGTCTTTTTCCCCTTCTTATATAAAGAAGTAACTGTGATTTTATAAGCAGTTCCTGCTGTCAGCTTCTGTTTGCCGACTTTCTTGATGGTATAGGAAGTGGTCTTACTGCTCACATCAGCGACCTTTGTATTCTTTTTAAACTTGCCTCCCTGAATGGAGATCCGGTATCCGGATACAGAAGCTTCCCGCTTCCAGGAAATCTTGATGGCAGATGCGGAGACAGCTGACTGTTTCACTCCTGCCGCAGGTGTTGGCGTAGCGGTTGGCTTCGGTGTTGGTGTGGCAGTCGGCTTCGGTGCCTTTTTCTCCAGTTCACTGTAACGCTCTTCTGCATATTCCAGATAGTCTACCTTCTGGGCATCAACATTCCGGTATGCCACAGAACCTTTTTCAAGGGCATCGTAAGCCTTTCTTGCTGCCAGAATCTTCTTGTGGCATTCTTCCGTATAGACCACATCTTTGTCCGAAGAACCGATGGCATCAATAAGATCTTCCACCTGTTTCACCTTCGCTACAGCCTCCCGGTCTGCCTTGATCAGGAACTGTAGGGAATCCTGGACAAAACGGTTCTCCCTTGAAAATGCAGTCACTGTCACAAGCTCATCTTTTGAAATATACTCATTGGCATGGAGTCTTCCCTGATAGTCCATATAAGCTGCGGAACCGTCCACTCTCCAGCGGATGGACTTCTGTGCTGCAGAAACCGGAAGAACCTCTGCTTTCAGCTGGATACTCTCACCTACATTTAACTCTGTTTTATTGCTTTCTGCCGAAATTTCAATAGAGCTTACTGCTACCGGTGTACTACTCTCACTGACAGTGATCATCGCGGTTGCCGGTGAAAAAGCTGCCCCGTCTTTTCCTGCATTATTTTTTTCTGTAGCAAGGAGATAATAAGTTCCTGCTTTATCAAAAGTATAAGAAACATAACCATCTGTATCATAGTCCAGCTTCTCAACTCTGTTCCAGTTTCCGTCATAAAGGACTACATCCATGTTCTGGATTGCTACAGGGTCCGGCACACTGTTATCAGAAGACATGACGGTTTTCTGGGAATATACTTTCGTCTTTAAAGTGTTTCCTTTTGACAGGTTGTAATCGTCCTGGCTGAAAGAAGTGAATGCTCCCCTTGTCCAGAAGCTCCGGTCTGTAAACATCCCTACATCAACAACATCCCCATCTTCCAGAAGGATATAATCTGCGGTGGAACCGAAACCACTCCACATCAGGGGATATTCATGATTTACATAATACATCAGGTTCTCATCATGTCCCCAGAAATTCTGCATGTAGAGATGTGTGGCACTGCCGGTTGGTTTCAGGAGGCGGTTGCCTTTTCCAGTGCCTGCATTGTAAGTAAGGTATGCCTGTCCCCCTGTCATATAAGAAACAGCATCAAACTGTTCATTGTTAAGGATAGCTTCTTTACCGGCACCTGTGCCACATTTTTCTGCTGGATAACCCAGATAATACCGTTCCATCAGATAGATGTACAGGTGAAGTACGGTAGGACGTTTTACCACTCCCTGCTCTTCCAGGTAATCACAGACACTGTTTGTAGGATAACGGTAATACTCTTTAAGTCCGTACAACCCCAGGTCAAAATAAGGCACTGTCACCTTCAGATGGGACAAAGCAGTGCCATCAGTCCCCTCAATAGGGATACCGTCATTGGAGAGCGTCACCGTTACGGTTACCTGGCTCTGACCAGATTCATTATATGCACTTTTCTGTCCGGAAAATCCTGTCATAGCCCAGGCATTCCCGGAAAAGCACAAAACACCTATAAGGACTGCACAGAACAGAATGCAACACTTTCGGAACCTATACAAAAGGCTTCTTTTCTTCAACTTCTTCCCTCCTTAAAAAAGTTCCCATATGTGCCCTTGCCGGAACCTCACACAGGAACTTTCCTTTTCACTTATTTTACTGTTACCTTAAATGTCATTTTCACCTTGCCGGAATAAGCGGTGATGGTAGCACTTCCTTTTTTCAGACCTTTTACCACGCCTTTGGAAGTAACGGAGGCTACTTTCTTATTGGAAGTTTTCCATTTCACAGACACTTTGGCTGTGATCGGACTGTTTGCCACTTTCAATGTGGTTTTTTTGCCTTTCTTTACAGTCACCTTGCGGCTGGTACAAGCATTGAGCTTCTTCAATGCCACTTGCTTTTTCTGAACAGTGACTTTTAATGCAGCTTTTGCACCCTTTGCAGAAGTCACTGTAACTGTAGCCTTACCTGCCTTCATTCCTTTGATGGTAAGTTTTCCATTCTTGACAGATACCTTTGCCACTTTAGAATTGCTGCTCTTCGCAGATCTGATCTTATCTCCCTTTATTGCAGATTTACTGATCTTTACAGCTGTAGTAGACTGTTTCACCTGAAGCGGTATACTGGTATAGTTCAGCCGGATCGAAGGTTTCGGCTCCGGTTTCTTTGTGGGTGTTGGTGTCACTTTCTTAAGCTGTTCGATCTTTGCTTCCGCAGCGGTAAGTGCTTTCAGCTTCTCAGCCGGGATCAGCTTTTTCTGGTCTGCACTCAGACCGTCATAGGCTTTCCGGGCTGCTTTTACTGACGCTTCATCAGCCAGTGTCAGGGAAGAAGCCCCTTTCAGGTTTCCAAGAATCTTTTCTACTTCAGCTGCTTTCTCTGCATCTGTATGAAGCTGTATCAGCCTTGCTTCCGCATCAGTCAGACGTGCCAGATCCTCACTGTTTACCAGTGCCTTCTGGGTGTCATTCAGCGCATCGTAGGCTTCCCTTGCTTCCTTTACTGCTGCTTCATCAGCCAGAGTCAGTCTGTCTGCATCCGGTATAGCTTCCAGTTTAGCAATAACCGGATCCAGGATCTCATCACCGGAATCTACGGTTATATAGAAAGAAGGAAGGGTGGAGAACACACCTTGAATGATCGGTGCATAGAAAAATGGTTTATCTGACTTTCCCTGAACTTTGGTATCCCAGTACAGCCGGTGTCCCCACCAGTCACTGTGGATTCCGTCACTGTCGAACCGGTATCTTCCTGCCTGTGTAAATGTGACCTTAAAAGAGTTCTTTGTTGCAAGATCCCATTGATGGCAGCTTCCCCGAAATGCTCCCAGGACAGAATTGCTGTAAGCCACATAAGTCGGGTATCCATATTCGTCAACACCGCCATAGGCATCCGGTCCAAAACATGGATTATAAATGGTAGCCAGCTTATAGACCGGCATGGTGATTCCTGTAAAGCTAACCTCTGCGGTATCCCCTACGTGGATCTCTGAGGAATCATCTTTTGTATTTTTTACATTGACACGCATCACTCGGGCATCTATCACACGATACAGGGAACGGGTATTTCCTGCCGCATCTGTAGCCACAACACCAATAATGTTGCTGCGGTTCTCCAACGCTGCCGTATAGCTGCCATCACTGTTCGGTTTTACTTCAAAACCATTGCAGGTCACTTTCAGGTTTGCAGCTCCTGCAGCTGTCGCAGTGAAGGTAAATGGAACGGTATCCTGTCCCTCCAGATAGTAAATGGTGTCATAATGACGCCAGTTTTCCAGGTTGTCACTGCATGTGATAGAAGCAGTTCCTGTCTCACCTACGGTAATCACCGCATAACCGGTATTTACCACACTACAGGCAGGGAAATAGTCCCCTTCTGTATGGGTGAAGGCATCATAGTCTACCTGGATCACTGCGGTTCCCGGTTTCAGTGCAGTTGCCACTGCTTTTTCTTTTGATTTTGTGGTGTCAAGAGAAATTACATCCTGTCCCTTGATAACCTTAAAGTTAAATTCCGGACGTTCCACATCGTTCTGTACAACATCATGGACAGCCTGCCATACACGCCATGGATAAATATCAGTAGATTCGCCTACCTGCAATTCCCTCTGCTGGAACTGCAGCCAGAGATCTTCTGCAAAATCATCATAAATGATCGGCTGTGTACGGACTCCAAGATAAGAGTCTGCTTCTTCCCCAACTGCGTCCGTAAAAAGTTCTTCTTCCACCGGGGAATCTGAAAAAAGTGTCTCTTCTGATGTCAACTCCGAATCTTCACTGTCTGCATCCTCTGTGTCTTCTTCAATCTGAATATCTGCTGTATCCGGATCATCTTCCTCTTCTGTAAGATCCAGGTCTTCCTGATCCTGTACCTGCTCAGCAGTATCTTCCTGGATCTCAAATTCTGCCCCATCATCATAAAAGGCAGCCTCTGTCTCTGCCGGTTCACTGGCATACGCCATAGTCTGTGAACCACAGGGGGACACTGCGATCAGCAGTGCCCCAATAATACCTGTAAGTCTCTTTAATCTGTTTTTCATTATTTCACCGTAACTTTAAATTTCACAACTTTCTTACCTGCTTTTGCAGTAATAGTAGCTGTGCCTTTCTTCAAGCCTTTTACCACACCTTTGGAGGTGACTGTGGCAACCTTCTTATTGGAAGAGGTCCATTTCACAGTATCCTGTGCGGTAAATGGTGTCTTTGCAACTTTCAGTGTAACTTTTTTGCCTTTTTTCAGTATCTGTTTTGTGGAAACTGTCGCTTTCAGCTTCTTAGTTGCAACTTTCTGTTTCTGGACTGTAATCTTAACAGTTGCCTTTGCACCCTTTGTGGAAGTCACTGTTACAGTAGCTTTCCCTGCTTTCAGACCTTTAATGGTAAGTTTTCCGTTTTTAACAGTAACCTGTATCACTTTTTTATTACTGCTCTTTGCGGATTTGATCTTATCGCCCTTGATTGCAGTTGTCTTGATACGGACACCTGTGGTAGACTTCTTCGCCTGAATTGGAAGGGAAGTTACGTTCAGGGTGATCTTCGGTTTCACCTGTGCTGCCTTCTGAAGCTGTGTGATCCTTGTCTCTGCATCGGTAAGTGCTTTCAGCTGTGCCGCTGTAACCAGCTTCTTCTGATCTGCACTCAGCTTGTTGTAAGCATCACGAGCTGCTTTTACTTTGGAAGCATCTGTCAGTTTCAGAGCTTTCACAGCAGGAATGGCAGCGATCTGATCGGTTACTGCTTTGGCAGCTTTCTCATCAGCTGCTTTCTTGTCAGCTGCTTTCTGAAGTTCTGCAATCTTTGTCTCAGCATCTGTAAGTGCTTTTACCTGTTCTTCCGGAACCAGTTTCTTCTGATCCTCATTCAATGCATCATAAGCATCACGAGCTGCCTTTACACTCTCTTTATCTTCCAGTGCGATCTTGTCCACAGCCGGGAGAGCCTTTAACTGATCTGCAACTGTATTTGCGGTTTCTTCCTCTTTGGTAGTCAGACCAACAAGCGGCATATCATAAGAGAAAATATCTACATTGTCTTCATCATTGACCAACTTTATTGTAAGAGAAGATCCTTCGTAATCTTTTATTTTCTGTATTTCCTCTTCAGAAAATCCTACCCTGAATCCTACTGTAGATCCAATGCTCTTTTCCAGTACCTGATCACCCAAACATATTTCTGAGTGCATGTCATAAAAATCATCAGGAATACCTTCAAATTTAAGATTTACAACAAATCCCTGAGGAGCATTACGATCAATCTGTTTTACTTCATCTTCCTGATAATAGTCCAGGATTTCAACTTTTGACAGTTTAACTTCCTGAAGATTAAATTTTTCCCTTGAAACTTTTCCGATTACAGCACAGTTATCCATATCTTTTCCAATACCTACTTTTATGGATACGACTCTTCCTGCTGTACTTGCAGGTGTATCCTCAGGTAATGAAAATGTTATCTTTCCACTATAAGCACTGTTATCAGCCTCAACGTTCATCGGCTGGAGGTCTCCTACAAGGTTGTTGTTTACATAAACTCCTGCATAAACTTCCAACGGATCTGTTTCCGTAACATCTCTGAAAGTACCTTTCAGATATGCGTTATATGTCCTTCCAGCACGAACAAAACCTAAAGATTTCTCATACTCTGCATCCTTGTAAGAACGTATACTATCAACCTTTGCTCCCTGAATAAAAGGCTTGCCTGTCGCCTCGATTTCCAGTACTTTTTCATCAGAAACATCTTCCATTTCAGAGCCAAAACCAACCTTGATCTGGATTTTGGTACCCTCCGACAAATATTCAGTCAACTCTGGTGCAATGGAAATGTCTCCTCTGTAACCTTTGTCAGGATCTACATTAGTATTTCTTTGTAATGCCACAGGTTCTGTTTTTCTTTCCCCATTGATATAAACAGCGCAATAAGGATCTTTGCCTTCTACTGGACGGTCCGATAATTTTACAGCAATAGATCCGCTACACGCTTCGCCTCTTTCAAACTCAAATGACTCTCCCCATGGAATTATTTCTTCTACTGTAGGATTTACAACCGCTGGAGTTATCAACTTAAATACTTTATCTAATTTTGCATTTGCAGGAGTTTGCAGATTAGAATATACTTTCACAGTAACTTTCGCAGCATCAGGATATTGCTGCATAACTGCATCCGTCAATGTATATGTTTTTGAAGCTGTTGCTAATGTCTTCTTTTCCAACTCTATAGAAGTGTCATTCACTTTTACATCGTCAATATAAATATCCGCATAAATTGCAAGATTATCATATGCGCGAATATCAATTCTCTTTCCATCTACATAAGCCATACAGAGAACACTCAAATTAAGTGTAGCATCAGTTCCTCTGGTTATTTCTGTTTTAGACGTTCCAGATGTCACCCGACTAGTATTATTGCAGGTTTTAATTTCTGGAATAACCACTTCATCCCCAACGTCCTCAGTTGCCACCTCTTCTGAACTAAAATCAACAGCTGTGTCACCATCACCTACGCTATTTATTTCGCTTGTATCGTCATTTACCTCTAAAGCAATTTCGGCATCTTCATTTACTGATTCTTGCTGTTCAATTTCTCCACTTTTCTCGCAACCGTCAAGTTCCGCATCCGCAATAATATTTTCCTCATAGTCATCAGTTTCTATTTCTATACTGATATCTTCACTTGCATAAATAGCACTAGGCATTGTTGTCCCCAACAATACCGCTAATCCTAAGCTCAATATTTTTTTATATTTCATAATATTTTCCTACACATATTGTTTTTTTTAATTATGATGTCAAAGTCTATATGTGGAAGCTTGCTATGGATATTAATCCATAGCAAGCCCCCTCATGTACAATTTACAATTATCCAACTTTTATTTCAAGATGAGGATTTACATATCTATAAGCAGGAGCACCTGTAATTTCCCCAAGAAGAGAATATGTTCCGCTAGCATCAGCAGGTACTGTAAATGTTACTTTGCCATCTTCTATAAATAATGGATTATCCAGATCGTTAGATACCCATACTACTGTATAGTCACTAGGAGCATTTTCAACAAAAAGATTTCTCCAACTCGGTATTGACAGGCTATACATTTTATATGCATATGCTTTTACATTTAATGTATATGTTTCCCCAGGAGTAACAGTCAATGATTTTAAAAAGTTGCCATTATCATCTGCAAAGTAAGCATACATATCACTGTAACTCTGTGTATCCTTATAGAAGAAGAAATCCACAACATCGCCATTTTCTACTGCTGCTTCATTTACCATCTTTCCTACATAATCATTTGTAGGATTTCCATTAGCATCTTTATATATTTCGCCTGTATCTGGTGCAAGTCCATTAACAGCAAAACTTACAGCTGTTGTCTCTACACCGAACATCTTGTCAATCCAAGCACCCTTGTCTTTCTGATACCATAATTTCAGATAATTTTCTGCTGTAGCAGAAGTCATTGTAAGACCTTTCTTCTTATGCATAGCTACTAATACATCCAGAGTTGATACGGCTGTTTCCTGATCAACCTTATCTTTATACCCCAAATTCTCAGCTGCATCACTATACACTGTTATGTGTTCAGGTTTCAAAATATAACTATTATCAGTGTCCTCTGCTGACGCAATAACATTTGCACTAACTACAGCCTTCTCATTCTGAGCTTCAAAGTCCGCTGCCTCTGCATCTGTAAAGAGCCCTTCTGCATCATCAGCTTCCGCAGAAAAATCATCTTCTGCCGCTACCTCTTCTGCAGGTTCTGCTTCATCTTCGACTTCCACATCAGCTACGTCGTCCTCCTCTGTTTCTACAGCGATATCTTCGATGTCGATGTCATCTGCGAAAATTGCTGTCGGAGCAGCGATTGTCGTTGCTGTCATTGCAACACCCATAAGGATACCTAACATTTTTTTCTTCATTCTACTTGTCCTCCTTTAGGATTTTTTATTTATTACAGAGCTGATGTAAGCCTCCATAATGTTCTTTTCGAGTACCTTTTTTAAAAAAGGGTATAAAAAATAGACCTCCAATTTATGCCTTTGGAATCTTTGAAACGCTCTAAGATATTTGTATTCTGACTCAGGATCTGACCTACTCACTGCCCTTCCCGGATAACCTGTGTTACCCAGTGGCTGAGTATTTATGCTCTGCAGTTTTCGTACCTATTACAGCGGGGATAAAACCGTCCCGGAATCTCACCGGATGTTCCAGATGTGACTATGCCACATCTATACCTTTAATCACCTGGAATATTATAAAATTTTATATATCATTCTCTACTTTCCCATTTTAATCCTCTCGTTCCTGATTTGTCAACGCAATTTCATGGTAAAATCCTGTAATTTTTCACAAAATTTTCACAGGTGTTTTGTCTATATTTTTTTCTTCTGTTTGCATAAAATTTGAATATTTTTCCACAGGACATCTGTCCAAAATAGTGTTATACTTATTCCACCACTATACTACAGAAAGAAGAATTCGATTTGAAATCAACAAGCAATACATCACATGCAGTTAATCCTCTGGGTTCTGCACCTGTAGGAGGACTGATCGCCAGATTTGCCATACCAGCCATTATCAGTATGCTGGTAAACGCCCTCTACAACATCGTAGACCAGATTTTTATCGGTCAGGGCGTAGGAATGCTTGGAAATGCAGCTACCAATATTGCCTTTCCAGTTACTACTGTTTCCACTGCTGCCGCTTTGCTTCTGGGTATTGGCAGTGCTTCCAATTATAACCTGGAAATGGGTGCCGGTAATGAAAAAAAAGCCAGCGAGATCGCCGGCACAGGACTGTCTGTTCTGGTTATTTCAGGTATAACCATTGCAGCAATATCACTTATTTTTCTTCATCCACTGCTTCTCCTTTTTGGAGGAACACCGGATGTAATGCCTTATGCTACCGATTATGTGGGAATCATTGCCATCGGCCTTCCCTTCTTTGTACTGTCCGTTGGCGGCAATCACATAATCCGGGCAGATCGAAGCCCTACCTATTCTATGGTCTGTACTCTTACAGGAGCCATTATCAATACCATTCTTGACCCGCTTTTTATTTTTGGATTTAAGTGGGGAATCAAAGGTGGCGCCTGGGCTACTGTCACAGGCCAGATGGTATCAGCTTTACTGGTTATCATTTATTTTTCAAAATTCCGCAAAATGGAACTGAAACCTTATATGTTTCGCCCACAGCTTACATTGCTGAAAGCGATCTGTTCTCTGGGACTTGCATCCTGTATCAATCAGCTTGCCATTACTGCAGTACAGATTGTTATGAACAATGTACTCCGTCATTATGGAGCTGCCTCTGTTTATGGAAGCGACATTCCTATTGCCTGTGTAGGCATCATCTCCAAGGTCAATATGGTATTTATGTCCATCTGCATTGGTGTATCTCAGGGTTCCCAGCCTATCTGGGGATTTAATTACGGAGCCAAAAAATTCGATAGAGTTCGACAAACTTACAAGTATTCTGCAACCATCTGTACTACTGTTGCTGTAATTTTCTTCCTTTGTTTCCAGCTTTTCCCTCACCAGATCGTAGGAGCTTTCGGAAGCGGAAGCGACCTTTATTTCCAGTTTGCAGAACGATATCTGAAAATTTTTATGCTGCTTACTTTTGTTAATGGTATCCAGCCAATGTCATCCGGATTCTTTACTTCCATGGGTAAAGCCAGACTTGGTGTCATTGTATCCCTTACCAGACAAGTAATTTTCCTGCTGCCTCTGGTAGTGATTTTCCCACTTCTTATGGGAATTGACGGTGTTATGTATGCAGGTCCTATTGCGGATGCTGCAGCATTGGTACTGACCATCTATTTCACCAGAAGAGAACTGCTTATAATGAAACAGGATACTCCTCAATAACAACCTTTCTGTTCAGGATTCCCTGTTTCCAGATCATAAGATAGATCTTATAGGCTATGGAATCCTGTGCAGTTGTAAATGGTTCTTCTCTTAAGATAACTGACTGTTGTCCTTTTTCTTTTAATTGATTTTGACGTTCTTTGACAGCATTCATAGTCTGGTGCACTTTGAACTCTATATCCCTGCCAAAATACCGGCAGGGATATTTTTTTGAAGCCTCCTGAATCTCTCTGTCTATCAGATCTACAACCTTGCTGTGGCGGTTCCTGTGAAGCATATTTCCGA
>OLRG01000150.1_pt1 | contig 75330 bp, 97 predicted proteins | sample 1672331 | NCBI WGS metagenome assembly OLRG01 (sample SAMEA3136672, study PRJEB25190) | human gut metagenome
TCCCAGAGGGAGAGCCAAGGGGGCCGCTGCAACTGTGCCGTATGTCATAATAGCATAAAGAAACGGAGCGCATCCGCACTGATGCGCTCCGTTAACTGTCTTACGAACGCCCTGCGAAAGGCAAGGGATTCTTTTTGGTGCTCTGACGGGGATAAACTTCGACTCCCCGGGAGCGACCAGAAAAAATCTCCCCGCCAAAAGGCGAGGAGATTTTTTGGTGCTCCAGCGGGGATTCGAACCCCAATAGAATTACGCGTTTTCAGTGCTTATCACTTTCTGACAACACTTTTGACAACTTTCTGCTGCGTTTTACGTACCGGTTGACCTTGTTGTGTACCTGCTGTTTGCGCTTGTCCTCAAGGTCGGTGTAGATATCCTGCGTCATTGCGATGGTGGAGTGCCCGAGCAGGTATTGTGCATCCTTGACATCGATATTCGCGCTGTGCAGCATGGAGGCATATGCGTGCCGGAGTTGATGCGCAGTCGAGTGGATGTCATGGCTCTGCTGGTATTTTTTCAGGCCGGATTCCAACTCCGTCTTTGTCGGCAAGCCGTCCGGGAAGAAGATGAATGTCTCTGGGTCGTCATAGTGCGGAAGGATTTCGACGACGTTATCCGGCAGGTCGAGGTAGCGCACGCCGGCTTCGGTCTTAGGGGATTTAAGAACCGGCTTTCGCGTGTCAGAATATGCAACGGCACGCGCGACGCACGCAGTCCGCGTAGTGAGGTCAATATCTTTTTGCTTCAGCGCGGCAGCCTCACCGCGTCTGGCACCAGTGTACAGCATAAAATACGACATCCGGGCAAACAAGCTCTCGGTTTTCGATTCTTCAATTTTTTTCAGATCGTCAGGCGGGGTTGGTTTCCTGGGCACGCGCGGGTTGCCCTTCGGTGTCGGGATGCCAATACAGGGGTTCGCGTCGATGTCCGCACAGAGAAAGGCATGGTTCAGGATCTGCCGTATCACAGATTTTGTGTTGTTGATGACCTTTTGCGAGTAGCCACGCGCCGCAAATCTCTGCAGGAACACGACGATCTGGTGGCCGGTGATGTCCGTGACATACTGGTCGCCGAAAGCGTCCACAGCGCGATTCTTTGCTGTTCTGTAACCGCATACGGTGTTTGGAGACAGGCGCGGTTCGCACTGCTCCCACCAGTCATCGGCGACGGCCTCGAATGTCCGGCCCTTGCCAGCAGCCTCGTTCGCGTGCTTTTCGCACTCACGGATATAGTCATCACGCTTTTGTTCGACTTCTTTGTCGGTTTTCCCATAGAAATACTTTCGCTCGCCATTGATGGTGTCAGACAAGACAATGCGTCCGTCTTTGCGCAGCGTGTATTTTGTCCTTTTTCTTGCCATGGGCGTCCTCCTGTTGGGGTCTTGCATAGTGAGAAATTTGTACAATCAGATATTTACAATCTAGAAAAAGCGTCATAAAATAGAAGTAAGGGTGTGCATTATTTTGCGTGTCCAGAATATCGACAACAAATCTACTGTCCTGGTGCTGCAGCACTGGGGCATTTTTGTATAAAAACAAAATATGCGGACATTTATAAAGATAATAGCACGGATAAATGTTTAATTACAAAAAGCGCTTGATTTTGCAATTAAACAATGATATTATGCATCAAACCGAACAAAACAAGATGATTTTGAAAAACAAGAGGTGTTCACATGAATTATGAGTCTTTAAGGACATTATATTATAAGGATCCTGAACTGTATCAGCAGGAGTATGCCAGCCGGCGGAACGGAAGAGCTACTATCCATATAGATTTTGATGTTTCGGGAAAACCGGCATTTTTTGAGGAAAATAATGAAGTAATTCTCCTTGCGTTTCAAATCATGACATGCGACAAGAAGATTCTTTCGATCAGCAAGGATCTGCCGCCGATTGCGCTGCAGCAGTACAGGAAGAAGTGCCTGATCGACGAAATTGTCCTTACGAACAAGATCGAAGGTGTACACAGCAGCCGGAAAGAAATCGGTGAGGCACTTGCAGTGCTCGATGAGCAATCCTCTGCAAAAGGGAAACGTCATCGGTTTATCGGGCTTGTCAATAAGTATACGAAGCTTACAAACAGGGAATCCGTATCTCTGGCGTCGTGTGAAGATATCCGGAATATTTACAATGAACTGGTGCTGGAGGAAGTCATTGCAGAGGATCCGCAAAACGCTCCTGATGGAAAAATCTTTCGGAAGGATCAGACTACCATTCGCAGCGCAACAGAGAAAGTGATCCACGCAGGCCTGACCCCGGAGAGAAAGATCATCGAAGCAATGGAAAAGGCGCTCGCGTTTCTGCATGATGATTCCATACCATGGCTGTTTCGGATCTGCATTTTCCATTATATGATCGAATATATCCACCCGTTTTATGATGGGAATGGACGGCTGGGTCGGTTTATTCTGAGCTACTGCATTGCGGAGAAATGTGAGAGCCTGAGTGCCTATCGCATTTCGGAAACGGTGAAAGAAAACATCAAAGACTATTATGAAGCGTTTCGGGTCTGCAACGATCCGCGCAATCTTGGCGATTTAACGCCGTTCCTGTTGATGATGCTGGAAATGCTCTTGAAAGCTATGCAGGAACTCATAGACGGGCTGCAGAGGCGGAAAATCCTGTTGGGTCGGTATGAGAAGCTGGTGGGCACTTTTCCGGAGAGTGAAAACGAAAAAATGCACATGCTCTACATTTTCCTTGTTCGGGCAACCCTGTTTTCGGAGGACGGAATATCTACTGCCGAGCTGCAGGAGGTTTGTGGAATCAGCTATGGAACGCTCCGGAAGCTGCTGGATAATGTAAGAGATCAAGGGCTGCTGATCCAGACAAAGCGGGGGCGGGAAAACTGTTTTGAAATGGACTTGAACCTTCTGGATGAAAAATTCATGAAACAGAACTAAACCTTTGCGTTTGTATATTGCCCCGGTGCGCTGCACCGGGGCAATTCTTATTTCTTATTTGATATCCGGTACCGTGGGAATTGCATCTTCACCTGGCAGGACGGCGCTGCAAAGCGTTTCGATAGCGCGTGCAAGTTCTTTGGCCTTGTCGGCGCTCATAATAAGAGTGGCGACAGGCTCCTTTGTGACTTTGTCGAGTTTACCTGTGCCGTCGAAACTGGGACACTGTTGTGCGAAGCAAAGCACAAATTCGTTGCCATTTCCGCTGAGAGCACAGCTAAAGCCGTTTGCGTACTGATACATAGCTACCTCCATTATTACATTTGCATCAATTCATCCGCGTCATCCAGAGTTTTAAACTCTGCGACTTCGGAAGATTCAGTGTGCCATTCGCACGGTCTGTAATCGTCAAAACGAAAGATTTGCCCCTGATTATAGTGCGGCGGAGCAGTAGTGACAAACGGGCATTGCATTGGGATTTGAAGCTTATCAGCGATTTGGGAAAGTGTATTGAGCGTGAAGTTTGTCTCGCCCTTCTCCCATTTCGACACGGTGCTTTGAGACACGCCCATATAGTCGGCGAATTCTTTTTGGTTCATGTGGAGATCAAAGCGCTTTTTGCAGATTTCTGCGGCGATTGCTCCCTGTAGTCCTGCGAGCATGATTGCGGCCGGGGACATGGATTTTGAAAGCGCATCCAGTAGTGCGTAGGTGTTAGGCGTTTTCATTGTTATCTCCCTTTCTGGCTTCTTCGAGGCGTGCTTTTGCTGGCTCGATATACTTGGTGTAGTCGGTCTTCCGCTTTCCTCCTCGCTCGTAGAAGGATAACAAAAGAATCGGCTGTTGGTTTTGCAGGAACGAATATAGCACTCGTATGTTGTACCCGTTGCCTGTAAGATGCATACTGAACAGGCCGTTGCCGATGGATTCAAACTCTTTAGACTGTACTGCTTGCGCACCGAGCAACGTCAGCATTCGTAGCTGCCGGACAAATGTAGTGAAAAACTTTCCTTCAATACCGGTTTCGGCAATCAGCTCAACCAGCTCCTGAAAAAATTCACGAGTATACAGAAGTTCACCGAGTATGCTGCATAGCCAGGATAGCACTTCTTCTCTTTTCATTCTATGTACCTCAGCGCAATAATATTACTTTTAGAGAATAATATCAATAGAAATGATAAAAAAATTCGCGGATAGAATAAAATGTTTACATTTTTGGCGTAGATTTGACTTACGGCACTTCATTCTCCCTTAGTCAGGAAATGCCGCCTGTACAGCTCTTTCAATTCATCGGCGGTGTAGTTCGTGCCGAACCGGCGATTGATGAGGCCGCGCGTGAGGCCCCAATTCCAGCCGTATTTGCAGATCATGCGGTACATGGCGCCGTAGATTTCAGGCTGAGCATTCATAATTTGACGCCTTTTTCTGCTGCCAAGGCCTTAATCCTTTGATAGTTCTTTGTGTTTTGCGATTTCATACGTCTATAACCGCTAAGCGATTTTGGGCATAGTTCTGGCAAATTGGATTGGATCCAGTTAAACTCTCGTTTGTATTGCCATCGTTCTGCGTCTTTTTCAATAATGGTATCATAATATATTTGCCGCTTTTGAGCTTCGGCTTTTAGCTCGTCTTGAAATCGAGCGGCTTCTTCTATGACTTCTGGTGGACGGTCATCAACGAAAGGACGATTGCTGAACGCAACTATGTCTTTGGAATGCTTTTTGTTAGAAATTTGCTGAATGGATAGCGTGTATTTCAATGGGGCGGAACTGATGCCATCACAATATGGGGAGAATGAATGTCTGCATCCCTCGTGAATCGCACCATAAGTAAAAAACGCATCTGGTATCTTGGGAAATTTTGCACTTTTTCCGGAAAGCGAAAAAACACGCCCTTGATATTTTGCGCACTCGGTGCAGCTGTTTTCGTGTGAAGACATGATTACAAGATCAGTGTGCAAGGCTCTTGCGGCTTGCAAAACTCTGTCTCGTAGCTCTTTATCTTTGTTTACAAAGGCGTCAGTTTCTTCTTTCCCAAAAAAGCGGTCAATTTTAGTTTTTTCGTCTTTTGCTTCTTCTACAAGGCCGTTTTGAGCTAGTAAACGAACAAGACGATAATAATCACTTTTTCGATAGCCTGATCGGCAGGCCATGCGGATGGCGTTCGATTTTTGGAGACAAAGAATCGCAAGTTCAATATTTCCGTGGTCTTCATATTCCCCGCTTTTGTTTCGAAGATAGTAGTCAATGTTTCCGGTGACACCACCAAAAGGTGGGCGAGGCAGACCGGAACGTTCGGGGATAGAGGCAATGCCTGCGGCGCTACTTAGATCGTAATGTGTTTCTAACCATTCAATTTCGCGTTGACGTATTTGCGAATATTCTTCAGGAGAGATTGGTTTCCCAGCTGATTCGAATGATTCAGATATTTGCCTGACCATGCTTTTGGCAATTTGAGCGGATTGCTTTTTCTCTTTGCGTGATTTGAAAAGCCAACTCATAATCAACACCCATCTTCCTTTTGCGTTGGTTTTATCGTAAGGAGATATAAAGCAATTTTATCATTTTATGGCGAGAATGTCTATTCTTTCTTTGATGCACGATAAAAGGGACTGTGCCACGCCGCCGCCGCTGCGCATAATAAGCGCGGAGGCGATGAAAGGTGAACTATCAAGACTACAAGGACGCGCGCGATGCATCGTGGCACATCCTGATCGACTGCAAGGTGACGGAGCTGCCGGTCAGGATCAACGGCGTGTGCCGTGCGCTGGGTGTGCCCGTGCGGCGGTATACACCGGCCGAGCGGGACAATAACGACGGTATGTCGTCCATCATCGGCGGCGCGCCGACGATCTTGGTGTCCGATCTGGCGATCCCGGCGCGGCAGCGCTTTACCTGCGCGCACGAACTGGGGCACATCATCCTGGGCCATGTCGGCCGGTATGATCTCGTGTGCCGCGAGCCAGATCCGGGCGACAATCCCATCGAGCAGGCGGCCAACGTGTTTGCATCTAGGCTGTTAGCGCCAGCGTGCGTGTTGTGGGGCTGCGGCGTGCAGTCGGCGGACGAGATCGCCGCGCTGTGCGACATCAGCCGAGCGGCTGCCGAATTCAGGTGGAGCAGGATGCAGGAGCTGTACCGGCGGCAGCGCTTCTTAACCTCGCCGCTCGAGCGGCTGGTATATGCGCAATTCGAGGATTACATCAAAGGTCATCGGCTTCGGGGAGTTGGTCAATGAGTGCTTTCAGAGCGGCGACTTGTTCGTCGCTCAATTTCTTCTCAACATAGGAACCATCACGGCCGGCGATTTTCACGACGTTTCTGCAGTTGGGCGACTTGGACGATGTCTCCGAATTATAGCAGTTACTATCTGGGTCGGCAAATTCGTTTAAGTCTATATTATAGTGCGCACAAAGTTGTTGCAGAGCCTTCATACGAGGTTCTTTTTCTCCACTCTCCCATGTCGACACTGCTTTTCCGGAAACACCGGCGATCTTTCCGAATTGCTCTTGCGTGAGATCGTTATCAGCGCGCAATCTACGTATCTTTTCGCTTATTTTCATTTTGCACCGCCTTGTTATGATTACGCCATGAATATACCACCGAAGTAGCAAAAAAGCAACATTCTTTTCTACTTTTAGAACTTTTCGCTTGACATTCCACCAAAGTAGAATTATAATCGCGATGAAAGGAGGCGGATAGCTGTGGAAGAACGCCGAATGTTTACCATTGAACAGGCCAGAAAATATGCCGGAATGACGCAAGAGGAGATGGCAAAAAATATTGGTATTTCAAGGTCTGCGTACATTAGAATAGAAAAGGACGCTGGTATTGCGCGCGTCAGTACTATTAAACGCATTTCGCAATGCACCGGCATCCCGATTTCAGATTTTGTTTTGCAGTAAAATTCTACTTTAGTAGAATCTATAATTCAATCAATTGGAGGTGAGGACATGGATTCTATGGAGCTTCACAGGGCGCTGCGGACGCACTGCCAAAAAGAAAAGGCAGACTGCACAAAGTGCTGCCTGCGCCTTTTCTGCTACACGCCGCCATGTGAAATGACGGACGGCATGATGGAGGATGTTATTTCGTTTGCTGCCAATCAGCATAGCCACACGGAAAGTCAAACTCATTTATGCCATTGCAGTGACGGTCGGTCGATGCCGTGCCCATGTGAACTGGACATGAGCACCGCACTAGGGTACGAACACCGTCGATGACCTCGTAATCCTCGAGGATTTGAACATTCCGCTTGATTTTGTGGCAGTGATAGAGACGCATTTCGTATTCCATCACACGCTTCGGTTTCGGTTCCTGCATTTGCTTTGCCTCCCTTCGAGCCGATTCTATCATATCCGAGCGGGAAAACAAGGGCATTCATTATTCATTCGATTGGAGGTGAACCAAATGAACTATTCCAACATCCATTACGTAAATCTGCGGGCAGAAATGGCACGCGGGAATATCGGTATCGGCCAGATGGCGAAAGCGCTGCACATCAGTCGGGACACGATGGCGCGGAAACTGGCGGGCAGATCGCCGCTGCATCTGGACGAGGCGTTCCGGGTGCGCGATCAGTTCTTTCCATCGTGCAGTATCGAAGCACTGTTCCGGGAAGAAAGGGAAGAGCGAGGCGCATAAAACACCTCGCTCAGCTGGTAGATTATTTCGTTTTTTTGCTGGGGCGCTGTGCAAGAGCGCTCGCAGCGGCGGTCTTGCTGGCCTTGCCGGTTCGACCGTCACGAAGCACCTTCGACGCCGCGGTCGCGGCTCTGGCGCTTGTCTGCTTGGAATTGCGCAATGTGCTGCCTCCTTTCTTTGGAGAATTGTACGCCGTGCTGGTAACACGGCATACATTAAATATACAACATATTGCGCTAAATATCAAGCAGCATAGCATATTTGGTATACAAAAGGTGGTGAAAACATGTTGAGTATCGACGAGCGGAAAACGCTGGAGCGGCTGTCAGGCTTGGACGAATACCATCCACAAGGCAAAAAAACGGTGAAGTTGACAGAGGACATGCTGCCGCATCACGTTGGATTTACCCCTCTGGAATGGATGCAAGCGACGTCCTGCCACAAAGAAGAACCTGATGGAGCTGAGCGGGAAGCGGCACGAGATACTCCCAAAGAGGATCTGCAGACGGCTCACAAGACCAATATTTGATTGCCTGGTCGTACATCGCGGTTAAGAGGCAGCCGCAATAAGTGCCTGTTTCATCTGTTGTGAACGTGATACCGCCGCGCAGGTGCCTGGCGTCAAATCTCTTTAGATTGTCAGGTGCGGAGATCTGGAACACCCTTGCTTGTTCAGCGTGTTCCAAGCCCCATTTTTTGAAATCGGAAATCTGTTCAACTGCAAAAAGCGAAATGAGGCGAGAAGGGTAATGCGGAAAAAGCTGTCGGCGGACGAGTTCCACTGTGAGTTCAATCAACTGCGAAGAGATCCTTCTGTTCGCGGCGGCGAGTGAATCAGCGGCGACGAAGAGTTGGCCGAGCGGCATGGGCTGTATGGCAATCAGCATGGAGGCACTATCTGTGAAGTAGTTCAGGCAATGCTTTGACACGCCGCTTTGGAAATCTAAAAAGAAGCGTGAGGCAGCTATGTCGTGCGGCAAATCCGACAGCGGGTGCAGTGAAAGCTCGCCGCTTGTCGGAAAGCAGCCAGAGCGATCCATGTGGTAAAGAATCATGAGCTACACATCCTTTTGTACGCAAAATTTCCACGTTTGCCATTTGCAGTATATCAAAGTAACCCAAAGTTTTCAATATCAGCACACTTTAAAAGGAGGGAGGTACATATGCCGCGAGAAAAAGAAACCTTCCGGCTTGAGCTGGAGGAAATCCTGAAGTTCACCGGCGGCCGCCGGGTGCTGACGGTGACAGACGTCAGCAATTATACAGGGCAAAGCCGACGGGTGTGCCGCGAGCGGTACAACGTCAGCGGGAAAGAGGGCATCAGCGCCGTGGCGCTCGCCCATATGCTGGCCAGATAGGTCGAGAGAAAGGAGAAACCAATGAAAGCAACAGGAATCATCAGGAGGGTCGATGACCTCGGCCGCATCGTGCTGCCGAAGGAACTGCGCCAGACGATGGGCATCCGGACGGGAGATCCCATGGAGATCTATACAGACGCGGACAACATCATCCTGCGCAAGTATGTGCCGGGCTGTGCGTTTTGCGGGAGTGTGGACGGAGTCCGACATATCCACGATGTGCCGATGTGCGCTATCTGCGCGACCAACATGCAGATGCTGTACCGCACGGCAGAGGGGAGAGACGGCAAATGAAGGTGTTCGGAGATCCGCGCGCCAAGGCGAAGGTGCGCCGCTACATCGTCTGGGGTATCGAGGACGGCATCGTCTGCGTGTCCTTTATCGCCGGCATCGCGCTGGCGGGGTGGCTGTTTCACATCCTCTTCGCTGCGCTCGGCGTCGCATGAGACGTCCGGAGGTCGTATATATGTCACCGGCAGAGCTGGCCATGCGACGCCGGAATGACCGCTGGGCAGCGCATGGCCGCGCGCGGGTGGCGCTCCCGGGGCGCAAGGCCGTGGTCGTACCGTGCGCATCGCCGTTCGCGGCAATCCAGTGCGCGGCGGAGCTGTGGGGCGTCCCATGGCAGGAAGTCGTCCACGGGGCGCGCGTCATGTGGGCGCCGCCGGAGACATAAAAAGACACCGCCTGCGAAGATCGTCAAACCCGCAGGCGGTGAAAACCCAATAGCGCACAGGGCGCGCTACACTATATATATTATAGCATACAGTTGCCAGCCCTGCAAGCAAAAAACGCTGACGCCGCAAGGCGTTTTCAGCTTCGGTAAGACCAATTATTAACTCGACCGGAGACAGACAGGGAGGCAATCATGCCGTATGTACATCGCACCGTCGTGTGCGGGGAAACGGTCGAGCACCGCAAGATGTATTCATCCCGTGTGCACAGCAAGGAAGTCAAGCCGCGCAAGCGATCATCTGAGCGGGAGACCTCCAAGTGTCAGGAGCGCATCAACGAGCGCGTGGCCGAGGAGCATCTGCGCTGGCTCATCAACTGTAACTATCGCTATGGCGATTATCACATGGTCCTGCATTACTGGGACAAGGAGATCACGCTGGAACAGGCCGAGCGGGACAGGGCGGCGTTCCTCCGCGAGCTGCGTAAGGCGTACACCAAAGCGGGCAAGCACCTGAAATACATTGCCGTGCTCGAAACCAAGCACATGACGAACGTGCATCATCACATCCTCCTGCCGCGCTTTGACGCGCAGATCATCGCCGCCGCCTGGACAAAGGTGACCAATGGCGCGGGCTCTATCAGCTTCCAGATGCTCGATGACCGCAAGAACCACGCAAAGCTCGCGTCCTACCTCATCAAGGAATCACGCTCCACCATGCGCCGCTGCCGCGAGCAGGGCATCCGCCGCCGGCGGTATACCTGCAGCGCCGGCATGGCAAAGCCGGAGATCCGCTATCAGGTAGCCAAGGCAGAGACGTGGCGAAAAGAGCCGAAGGCCAGACGGGGTATGCATCTATATCGCTTTGACGATGGGTCTGAGTATAAGAGCGGCTGGCATGAGCTGAGCGGCTGGCCGTGGCAGGAGTATTACGAGATCAAAGACACCGCATAGGAAGGAGCGCACACAATGGGAATTCGTATGGACAGCCTGCCGCCGCGCTATCAGAAACAGGCGGCGCGCAAGCTGGATCCTGTGGCGTATGAAAAGGCGCTGCAGTTTTTCCACGCCGAGGAGTCGGCGAAAAACCCAGCGCGTCAGGCACAGGGGAGTATCAGCCGTGCGACCGGGGAAGGCTTTGAGGCGCAGATCCTCACGGCCTGCGCGTATTACCGGGCGCATGGCATCGCGGAGATCGACAAGACGCCGGAGCCGATCAAGGTCATTTCCGGCCGGCATCAGAATCCGAGCGGCTGCTGGTCGTTCGAGGCGGTTTTCACCAAGCAGGCGCAGCCGGATTTTCAGGGTACGCTATGCGGCGGCAGCAGCGTAGTGTTCGAGGCCAAGGCCACGGACAAAGACCGCATCCTGCAAAGTGCGGTCACGGAAGAGCAGGCGCGTGCACTGGAATCGCACGCCAATATGGGCGCACTGGCGTTTGTGCTGGTGTGCCTGCGCGGGCGCGCAGTGTATCGTGTCATGTGGGAGGACTGGCAGAACATGAAAGAACTATTCGGCCATAAGTACATGACGGCCGTGGAGCTGGAGCCGTACCGGGTGCAGTTGCGTCAGGGCGTGATCCGGTTTCTCGGCGATCCGGAGTGAGGTGGGCACATGGCAATCAAAAACTATACGACGAAAGTGGACGTATATACGTCCATCGGGGAAATCCAAGGCGCGCTTGCGCGCCACGGCGCCGCCAAGATCATGATTGACTACGATAATGGCAAGCCGCAGGCGATCGCGTTTGGGATCGACACGCCGGTTGGGCCGCGTGGCTTCCGCCTGCCGGCGGCCGTAGACGGAACGCTGCGAGTGTTCGCGGCGCAGAAGATCAAGGCCGACCGAGAGCAGGCAGAAATGACCGCGTGGCGGAACGTGCGCGACTGGGTGCTGGCACAAATGGCGCTGATCGAATCCTGTGATGTGCCGATGCAGCAGATCTTCCTGCCGTATATGGCAGATGATCGCGGCCGGACGGTGTACGAGCTGTATGCCGCCGGGCAGCTCGCACTCGGCGCGGGGGAGGATGCATGATGCTGCGCACACAGGAGACACTTGATGGCGAGATCATCGTTGACAGCTTTGCCGGTGGCGGCGGCGCGTCCACGGGAATTGAGCTGGCGCTGGGGCGAATCGTCAATGCGGCGATCAATCACGACCCGGCAGCGATCCGGATGCACGAAGCGAACCATCCGTACACGGAGCATTACCAGGCATCTGTCTGGGATGTAGATCCGGAGGCGGTCTGCCGAGGTCGGCCGGTGGCGCTGGCATGGTTCTCGCCGGACTGCAAGCATTTTTCAAAGGCAAAGGGCGCGGCGCTTGTTGACCGCAAAATCCGGGGCCTCGCGTGGATCGTCCTGCGCTGGGCGGCGAAGGTGCGCCCGCGCGTCATCATCCTTGAAAACGTCGAAGAGTTCCAGACGTGGGGGCCGGTGCGTAAGGGGAAGCCGGTAAAGAAACTGGCCGGTACGACGTTCCAGAAGTTTGTCGGGCAGCTTCGGGCACTGGGGTATACCGTGGAATGGCGCGAGCTGGTGGCAGCCGACTATGGTGCGCCGACTACCAGACGTCGGCTGGTGCTGATTGCCCGCTGCGACGGACGTGCGATCGTCTGGCCGGAGCGCACACACGCCCCGCGAGACAGTGCGGAAGTGCGCAGCGGAAAACTGCTGCCATGGCGAAGCGCCGCGGAGATCATCGACTGGTCGCTGCCGTGCCCTTCGATTTTTTCGACGAAGGATGAAATCCACGAGCGGTACGGCATTTCCGCCGTCCGGCCGCTGGCGGACAACACCATGCGCCGCATTATTCGCGGCGTGGACAAGTTCACGATCAAATCCGGGGCACCGTTCATCGTTGATTGTAACCATTCCGGAGGTGGGCACGTCACGGATAGCCAAGAGCCGTGTAAAACGATTACGGCAAAGCACACCGGTGGCATTTGCCGGCCGGTCCTCACGCCGCTGACGATGACGAACACCAGCAACAGTGTAGGGGCACCGGTCTCCGCGCCGATGAACACCGTCCGCACAGGCGGTGGCGGCGGTCAGATGCTTGTAACCCCATCGCTGATGTGCATTGGACAGACCGGGGGCGGGAATCGAATAAGGAGCCTGCACGAGCCTGCACCTACGACTGTATCGAAACAAGAGGCCTGCCTTGTTGCCTCGTCACTGATCCAGTATCACACGGAGAAAACAGAAAGCGCCCGAGCGGCTGGCCTAGATAAGCCCATCTGCACGGTGGACGCTGCGAACCGTTACGGCCTTACCTGCGCGAATCTGGTGGAGTATTACGGCGGCGGCCGGCCGTTGGATGTGCAAAGCCCGATGCATACGGTCACGAGTCACGACCGGGAAGCCGTGGTTGCTGCACATGTAGTCAAGTACAAGCGGGACGAGGTCGGCACACGGCCGTCGGAGCCGCTGCCGACACAGACGGCGGGCGGCGTTTTTGGCTGCTGCAAGGCAGTGCTTTGTAAAATCGGCACATCCGAGCGGCTTCACTACTGGCCGCAGATCCGCGATCTGCTGAACCGGTACTGTGGCTACGCACTGGGCACGGATGACCTGCTACTCCTGTCAATCGGCGGGGTGCTGTACTATATCGCGGATATCGGCTTGCGGATGCTGTCGCCTCGGGAGCTGTACAACGCCATGGGCTTTCCGCCGGATTACATCATCAACCATGATGCGGCCGGAAAGCCATACCCGAAGACACAGCAAGTAGCCAGATGCGGCAATGCCGTTTGCCCGCCGATGGCTGCGGTCGTTGTGGCAGCGAACCTCCCGGAGTATGCAGTGCCAGGGAAAATTGAGACAATGGCCGCGCTCGCTGATGCGGTGGCTATGTAAAAAACAAAGGAGGACAACCATGAAGATCTACATATCAGGGAAAATCGCCGGGGATCCGAACTATAAGGGAAAATTCGCCCGAGCGGCTGCACAACTTGAGCGGCTGGGCGCGACGGTCATCAATCCGGCCACAGCGCCGGAGGGGCTGACCAAGCTGGACTATATGCGCATCTGTTTTGCCGAGATGGAGGCGGTGGACTACGTCGTGTTTCTTCCGGACTGGGCGGAATCTGCCGGTGCGAAGCTGGAACGCGCGTGGTGTGACTATGTCGGAGTGCCAACAGCAAACTGGGACGCTTTTCTGGTGGACATGCTTTTGAGGAAGTCGAACGGTTACACATTCCGAGAACTGTTGGCGCTGGAGCATCCGAACGCGGTGGACGAAACCTGTATTGGCGGGTGTTTTGGATGCCCGAATACCTACGGTTACGAGCCGAAGAACAAACCGTGCCCGCATGAACATGTTCATCAGCGAGAGGTAAAAGAAGTACTGTGCGCGGCCTGTTGGGATCGTATCGTCCCGGGAAGTGAGGCGCTGCACAATGAGTAAGGCCGTACTTATCAGCATCCGCCCCAAATGGTGCGAGCTGATCGCCAATGGCACAAAGACCGTTGAGGTGCGCAAGAGCCGCCCAAAGCTGCACACGCCGTTTAAGTGCTATATCTACTGTACGCAACCGAGATACCCGCACGAGGACTATATCGAGACGGATTATCCAAAGCCGCAATTTTACGGTGGCGGTAAGGTCATCGGCGAGTTTGAGTGCTATGACACTGTCCACCTCCTCCGTTTTGGCGGTAGCGTCAGCCCGGAGAGATATGGCATATGCTTGCCGGATTGGAGCGTTGTCCCGGCGGACGAGATCTTTGATGACGCCTGCTTGACCCGCGATGCGGCCGAGGCGTATCTCGGCGGGCGGGAAGGCTGGGCATGGCGCATATCAGGCTTGCGAATCTATGATAAGCCTCGCGCACTGAGCACGCTTTGTCGTCCGTATGAGTGCGATGATTGCGATGCGAAATGGGCAACTGACTGCAACGCTTGCCATGACAAGGGCAAAATCAAGCGCCCACCGCAGAGCTGGCGCTATGTGGAGGTGACTTAATTGGACTGGAAGCGGGAGGCGGCCGATGAGCTGCGCAACTACATGAACCGAAAGGCGGCAATTGCAAACATCAGCGGTCAGATCGCTGACCTGGCGACGGAGATCACGAGCATCCGCAGCGCCTCGGCGGACGGCAATCCGGTCGCAGGCGGCTCGAATGGCCGGGACGATGCGCTCGTCAACAACATCCTGAAACGTGAGCGGCTGGAAGAGGCGCAGCGCTTGACCGAGAACCGGGTGCGCCGCGTGGATCGTGCCTTGAATCAGCTCTCCGAGCGGGACAGGTGCGTGCTGCAGCGATTTTACATCACGCCGTGTATCGGAGGCGTCGAGCGGCTGTGCCGGGAATTGGCCATCGAGAAAACAACTGCTTACCGCTGGAAGGATTGCGCACTGCGGAATTTTACAATCACAATGTACGGCCTCACAGAGACGTGAGCGTAACGTGGGAAAAAATCGGGAACATTTTCACGGGAATCTGTGTTAAAGTGATATCGCGGGATTGCGAGAGAGACCGGTCCCGCAAGTCACTTTGTGATATACCTCTCTTCCTTTGATCCTTTTTGCAGAATGTACGCATGGCTTTTTCTCTTGTCTCTGTCAACTCCGGTTTTCTCATGTCTCTCAACAAAGCAAAGCACCGGCCCGGTTTCGGGTTCGGTGCTTTGTGCATTTTGGTGCGGTTATGAATCTGAAACAACTTACCTACAAACTGCAGGCGGCGCTGAACCAGCGCGGAGAGCATTACAAAGTCAATCAGTTACAGCACTACTCCGAGCGGCTTGGCCGGATGGTAACAAAATACGTGCTGGAAAAGGCAGAAACCGATGAAACCGGGAAGCATATCAGCACGCGCGTACTGGAGACTTACAGCATGGCGGATGTTGTAAAAACGCTGGCGAAAATCTATAGCGGGTGATCCCATGAATCTCACGCCAAAGCAGCGCGCTTTTGCGGATTTTTACATCGAATTGGGCAATGCGACCGAGGCGGCGCGCCGGGCGGGATACTCGGCGAAAACCGCCAAATCCATTGGCGCGGAAAACCTTACAAAACCTGACATCAAAATCTATATAGCGCAGCGGCAGGCGGAAATCGAATCCGAACGGACGGCGTCACTGAAGGAGATCCAAGAACTGCGCACGGCGATCATGCGCGGGCAGGAAAAAGATCAATTCGGCATTGAAACATCCATCGCGGATCGTCTGCGTGCTGCGGGCGATCTGGAGAAGTCGCTGCGCATCAAGGAAGAGCAGGAAACCAAAGCGGCATCACGCGCTGCTGCGGTGTACGAGCTGCCGGCGCGTGTCCTTGGCCGGGCGTTCGTGGACATCAATCGGCGCATACAGCCGAACATGACATATGTCTTTGAAGGCGGCCGCGGCGGCCTGAAATCGTCGTACATATCGCTGAAGATCGTAGAGCTGCTGAAAAATAACCCGACGATGCACGCCTGTATCATACGCAAGATGGGCAACACCCTGAAAGACAGCGTGTATGCCCAGATGAAATGGGCGATCAACGAACTGGGGCTGTACGACGATTTCAACTGCAAGCTGTCGCCGCTGGAAATCGTGCTGAAAGGAACCGGCCAGACGATCTATTTTCGCGGCTGTGACGATCCGTTGAAGCTGAAATCCATCAAGCCGCCGTTTGGCTATATCGGCATCCTGTGGAAGGAAGAAAAAGACCAGCTTTGCGGGCCGGAAGAAGAACGCTCTATCAACCAATCAGTGCTGCGTGGTGGCGCGGATTCTTACGACTTTTCGTCCTATAACCCGCCGAAATCCAAGTCCAGTTGGGTCAACAAAGAACGGCTTGTCCCGAATCCGGGGCGCGTTTTCCATCATTCCAGCTACACGGAAGCGCCGCCGGAATGGCTGGGCGCGAAGTTTATCGCCGATGCGGAGCACCTGAAAGAGGTCAACCCGGCGGCGTATGAACATGAATACGAAGGCGTAGCCAATGGCGACGGCGGCAGTGTATTTGACTATCTGGAGCTGCGGGAGATCACGGATGAAGAGATTTCGCACTTTGACCGCATCTTCCAGGGTGAGGACTGGGGCTGGTATCCAGATCCGTACTGCTTCATTCGCTGCTATTACGACAGCGACCGCGAGGCGGTATATATCTTCGCGGAGCACTACGTCAACAAGGAATCGAACGAGCAGACGGCGCGCTGGATCATCGAACACGGCTATGACGATTACACCATCACGGCGGATTCTGCCGAACCGAAAAGTGTCAACGACCACCGCGAAATGGGTCTGCCCGTCACCGGCGCCATCAAAGGCCCGGGTTCGATCGAACACGGTATGAAGTGGCTGCAGCGTCGGCGCATCATCATCGACCCGGTGCGCTGCCCGAATGCAGCGAAAGAATTCTCTGAATACGAATACGAGCGGGACAGGGACGGCAATGTCGTCACCGGATACCCGGACGTGAATAACCATAGCATCGACGCCACGCGGTACGCACTGGAACCGCTGACGATGCGCAGGGGGGCAAGTGCATGAAAATCAATATCCCGCTGGACAGCGTGAAGAAACAGATCCGCGAAGAATTCCGCATCGCGCCGCTGGTAACGCCGGAAATGCGCGAAGCGGAAGACCTGTGGATGCAGATCTGGATGGGCAACCCGCCGTGGGCAAACGATCAGGATCGCACCATCAATTTTGCAAAGGCCGTGACCGGCGAAGCCGCGCGCCTTGCGACGATGGGCGTCAGCGTCGAACTGTCCGGCTCGGCCCGCGCGGACTGGCTGCAGGAACGTCTGAACGAAGAACTGATTCCCTTTCTGCGTGACATGGTGGATGTGGGCTGCGCTGCCGGCATGTTTTTGCTGAAGCCAACGCCGGACAGCATCGGCTTGTACACGCCGCCGGAATTTACGATCACGGCTGTGGATAACCGCAAGCGTGTGATCGGCGTCGTGCTGTATGACACAAAGGCAACGCCGGATTATTACTACGTCAAGGCCGAATACCACCGCTACGACGGGACGCATTATGTGGTTTCCAACCGCGCGTTCCGGCTGGCGAAGGGCAAAACATCGGCATCCCGTGTGAATTTGGATGAAGTGCCGGATTGGGTGGGCATCCTGCCGGACGCCGTGCTAGATGATACCGCGCCGCTGTTTGCCGTGTGCACCATGCCGGACGCCAACAACATCGACGGCGGCGCCTGCGGCATGTCCATCTATGCCAACGCCTTGCCGGAACTGCGTGGGCTGGATGTCGCATGGTCTGCCATGGTGGACGAAATTCAGGATTCCCGGTCGATCGCCCTTGTGGATGACCGTCTGCTGCGTGAGCCCGGGCGGAAGAATGTTTCCGTGCGGCTGCCGCGCTATGTGCAAAACGTTGCCGGCTCGGCGGCCGAAAGTTTCTATCAGGAAATTGACCGCAAGCTGAAAACCGGCGAACGCCAGACCGGCATCAATATGTTGCTGCAAAGCCTGTCGACAAAATGCGGCTTTTCGGAAGGCTATTTTAGCTATAACGAAAAGCAGGGCCTTGCCACCGCAACGCAGGTGGAAGCTGATGACCGCCGCACCATCCAGCGTATCAAGGACATCCGCGACCGCATCCAGGCAGCTGTGGATGATCTGATTCAGGCGCTGAACGACTACGCTGATATCTACGATCTGGCGCCGTATGGCACCTATACCGTGGCGTACAATTTCGGAGACATCACATACAGCTACGAAGAAGACCGGCAGAACACAAAAAGCCTTTGCCAGCTCGGCGTTTTGCCATGGTGGATGTATCTGGTGCGCTTTGAAGGATTCAGTGAAGACGACGCAAAAGCAGCCTACGCCGAAGCCAACACAGCAAAGCCGGGGCTGTTTCCTGATACCGAATGATCACCCCGGAACAGTTTCAGGAAATTGGTGAAACCCTTCTACCGCTGCTGGATGAACTGACGGAGTGGATCACGCAGGACATGATCGAGCGCTTCATGATCCGCTTCGGCCGCGGCGAAGAAAAGCTGCTGACCGGCACGGATGAATGGCAGGCGTGGGTGCTGAAACAGGCCGGCGGGAATCTGGACGAAATCCAGAAGGCGTTGGCCAAAAGCACCGGCAAATCGCAGCAGGAAATCGCAAAGATCTTCAAGGACAGCGGCATTCAGGCAGCAAAAGCGGATGCAGAAGCCGCCGTGACGTTTTCCGGCCTCTCGTCCGGCATGATGGCGATCATCACGGATGCCTATGAGCGAACGGTCGGCGAAATTTCCAACATCACGCGCACAACGGCCGGCGCGACCAATCAGGCGTTTATCGACATCTGTGACGCTGCATATTGGAAGGTACGTACCGGTGCGCAGTCCTACACCGCCGCCATGCTGGAGGGCATAAAAGAGCTGGGGCAGGTACAGCCAATCGTGCGCTATCCGTCCGGCCATAAGGACACGCTGGAAGTGGCGGTACTGCGCTGCATCCGCACGGGCGTGGCGCAGTCATCCGGTAACATGACGATCCAGCAGTGCAAAGACATGGGCTGGAATCACGTGCTGGTGTCGCAGCATCTGGGCGCGCGTGTGTCCGATACCGATCCAATCGCCGATCATGCCGGATGGCAGGGCAAGGTGTACTGTATCGACGGCAAGGACGCGCAGTTTGATAACCTGCTGGATGCGACCGGCTACCCGGAAAATCCGCTGGGCCTGTGCGGCTATAACTGCCGCCATTCTTTTACGCCGTTCCTGCCGGGCGTCAGTCAGAATCACAACAAGCCTATCGACACCGAAGCCAACCGCCGCGCATATGAACTGTCGCAGACGCAGCGTGCGATGGAACGCCGCATCCGGGCGCAGAAGCGCAAGTGTGCGGCGCTGCACACAGCCGTGAAAAACTGCGAAGATCCGGCGGCCAAGGCAAAACTGCAGGAAAAATACACGCAGTCCGCCAAGCGCCTGCAGGAGCAGAACGCGGCCTACACGAAGTTCTGCGCCGATAACGACCTGAAACCGTATCACGAGCGGCTGGCTGTTGCGGGTTGGGATCGCTCGGCGGCGTCAACCGCGTCCGCGACGGTGCGAGAGCAAAAGCGCGTCGACAAAATGATAGCCGAGTTTAACGCCGAGCATATGGCGAAAGATCCTGCAGAACTTCTTCCAAAGCACGAATATGCGCACGGTGTAAAAGAAAAGCTGTTGAACTATTCGCTTAATATGAAGGAGGGCGCTAGTGGGCGAGATAAGGCGGTTGTATTTCAGGCGGCGCTGGGGTATAATGCAAACAATTACGAGCTGCTTATGCAGGAGATTATGGCGGGCGTTGGCAGGTATAAGGCCAGCGGGAAAACAACCACAGAGCATGGGGAGAAATTTACCGTGCGTATGCTGGTGAAGGGCGCAAATGGACGCTATGTCCCGATTAGAACGGGGTGGATCATCGCCCCGGAGGATAGGACTCCGCGCATGACGACGGCATTTGTGGACAGATGAGGAGGGAAAAATGATATGCAGAGGCCAAAAGAATATGATTGTGTTCGCTTGAAGGATGGGAGAGAGGGGACAATCGTGGGGGTCTATTCGGGGGATGTATATCTGGTTGATATTGATTATCCGCCGGAGCGGCTACACGAGATTGAGGATACAACAGAGTTCATCAAAGCGACGGATATTGAAAAGATCACTTATGTACATATCGTGGAATAAACAATCGGATAAATTTTAGCGGAAATTTATTTCACATAATAATTCGAGGGACCATCTTACCAATCGGCAAGGTGGTTTTCTTATACCCAAAATCAAATCAGGATACGCAGGGGCGGACGGGAAACCGGCTGCCCCTTTGCCATATCACGACCCCGCCGGTGGTTCATCCGGCTCAATCCGTACAGTCGACGGGCTGTTAAAAATCACGTTCAGGAGGATTACGCATGAAGAACATCGAGACCATTCTTTCCGACTTCGGTATTACGATCCCGGAAGGAAAGGCGGCGGATCTGCGCAAGGCCGTCGCCGAGAACTACAAGACCGTGGCGGAATTCACCAAATTGCAGGAACGCCACGACGCGCTGGACACATCGCTGAAAGACGTGCAGGGCAAGCTTGCAGCCTTTGACGGCGTGGATGTCGCAGCGCTGAAAGGTCAGATCACGACCCTGACCAATGACCTGCAGACCGAGCGGGACAACCGCAAGAAGGACGCTGCCGCCGTGAAACTGCGCAGTACGGTGGACACGTTCCTGTCGGGAAAGCATTTCGTCAACGACATCACGCGCGAAAGCATCACGGACAAGTTGGTAACGGCTCTGGGGTCCGACGATGCGCGCGGCAAGTCGATCGACGACCTGTTTACCGGCCTTGTCACCGATCAGAACGGCAAGGAGATCCCCGGCATCCTTGTGGCCGATCCCGCCAGCAAGGCGCGCTTTTCGTCCGATCACAGCGGCATGGTGCCGCCGGCGGGGGGCGCAAAAGAATACGTAGCCCAGAAATACAAAAACAACCCGTTTTTCAGGGGCTAAGACTACGAAAGGAAATGATGATCTATGTCTATCCAGTATGGATCCATGTATGTCGATGAACAGTACAAGGCAACTGTTCTTCCCAACCTGTTTTATAAGACCTGGCTTGTGCCTGGCGTGACCTATCAGGACGTGATGGTCGACGGCGCCGGCGGCTGCTACTGGCACAAGCTGACCTCAACCGCCGCGTCTGTCGGCACGCCCGGCCGTGACTTCACGGACACCGCTGCCGCTGACACGCTGGTTCAGGCTGTTTTCAACAACAACCTGCAGGCGTCGAAGAAAATCTACGGCGTGCAGGCTGCCGCTGTGGCGTTCCCGATTGCCGAGGAGCATCTGGCCCTTGCCACCCGTGAAGTCGCGGAGGCAAAGAACCAGTGCGCGCTTGCCTGCCTGATCTCCGAGGGTACTGCATCCACCAACACCACAAAGACCACCGCGGCCAACTTCAAAGCACAGGTACTGGCCGAACGCAAAGCCATGGTCAAGGCGAAAGCCAACCCCACCATCGTGCTTTGCAGCCCGGACTTTTTCGCGACGATGCTGGAGTTCGCCGGTGAGAAGTATATCCCGACGTCCAACGAAATGCTGCTCGCCGCCGCTGCCGGCGGCCAGGTAGGCAGCTTCATGGGCTTTACCTGGATCGAAGTCAACGGCTTCGCGTCGTCTGCTGATCTTGCCTACTATCCGCACGGTGGTACGAAGGCCAGCGTCACGGCGGCGAACCTCGCGAAGGTGGAATTCATCATGTACGATCCGAACGCCTTCGGTGTCGGCGATAACTTCAGCATCGTCCGCATGGTCGACTCCGAGCTTTTCGCCGGCAGCAAGGCGCAGGTCGAGGAAAACGCCGCCCTGCGTGTGCTGGACGCTGCGCAGGTGCACGTGAAGTCCTACGCAAGCGCGTGAACGGCAGGTGAATCACGGTGTACGCGGATTTTGACACATACGTAAAACGGTACGGGGACGATCTGTCCCCTTTCCGCGACGAGGTGACTGCTGCCCGCTACCTGCGTGCGGCGTCGCGGGAGATCGACCGCTTTACGTTCGACCGCTTCGGCGGCACGCTGCCGGAATCCACGACCGACGCCGAAAAGCTGCAGGACTGCGCGTGCGAACTGGCCGAATGCCTTTACCGCATTGACCAGGCGCGTGACAGCGCGGCTGAAACCGCAGACGTCGGCGGCGTAAAAACCGCCGGCCCTGTGGCGTCGGTGTCGTCCGGCAGCGAATCGATCACATACAAGGCGGCCGACAGCTGCTACACGACCGCCGCGAAGACTACGGCGGCACGGGACGCGCTGGTGTTTGACTTGCTTCGGCGCTGGCTTTCCGGCGTGGCTGTGGATGGCGCCCTTGTGCTGTACGCGGGGGTGACGTGCTGATGCTGCTGCATAGCGATACGATCACGCTTTTTTCGCGCGTGCGCGGCGCGCGCGGTCATGCCGATACGTGGGTGCGGTACGTGCTGGCCGGCGTCAAGGTGGAAGCAAAAACCGCTATGACGCCAGGTACGACCGGCGATGTGCCGGGGCACTATGTGCTGCTGCTTGTCCCGAAAGCGGCCATTGGCGCGCTGACCTATGCGACGCCGGAAGTGTACCAGGCGGCGGATGACCGCAGCGGCATGATTGCGTTTCAGCCGGGCGATTATTTCTGCCGCGGCGATCACGACTGGGCGGAATATGACGCGCTGTGCAAAGTCACGGAGTGCCACCGCATCACATCCTGCGCGTGGTTTCCGCTGATTGCACACTTTGAGGTAACGGCGTCATGAGCGACATCAAGCACTATAAGAACGTCAGCTATGTCAAAGGGCACGTCCGGGTAAATCTCCGGTTCGCCAAATACGGCCCGCGATTCGCCAAAGCGCAGGAATGGCTCGGCCAGCAGGTGTTGGCGGACAGCAAGCTGTATATGCCGCTGAAAACCGGCAGCCTGCAGCAGCGTTCATACGTCGCAGAAGGCGGACGGCAGGTCGTGTTCCCCGGTCCGTATGCGCGGTATCTGTATATGGGTAAGGTCATGGTCGACCCAGAAACCGGTTCACCGTGGGCGCGCAAGGGCGCCGTGAAAGTTGTAACTGACCGTGACCTGCGGCTTGCGACCGGCGTGCCGCACTGGGCAGAAGTGGCCCAAAACGAACACGGAAAAGAATGGGCGGATGGCTGCAAACGGATCATCCTGGGGGGATCAAATGGTTGACACAAAAGATTTTTCAACGATCCTGAGCGGCTTGCTGAATGATTTCCCGGCCATTGGAGCGCGGGAAATCCGGTTCGGCGAGCTGGGCGACAAGTCCGGCGTCGGGATCTATCCGTCCGCTGCGGCGACGGTGATCAGCGAAACGACCGACATCATGGGCGGTGTGTACCAGAAATGCAACTATGCGTTTCGGGTGGTATATCGCGCCGTACCGCAGTCGGAAACTGACCGCATCCACATCAAGGGCTGGCTGGACAAACTGGCACGCTGGCTGGAAAAACAACCGATCACGGCGGGCGGCCAGCAGCACACGCTTGCCGCGTGGCCAGACCTCGGCGATGGCCGGACGCTCACCGCGTTTGTGCAGTTGTCGGCGGCCTATCTGGCCGGACGCTATGCCGACGGTGTGGAAGACTGGGCTGTGTCCCTGTCGATGCGGTACGACAATAATTTTGAAAGGTGATGCATTATGCCTGAAAGTACGACTTTTAACACAACCGCGGGCCAGACGATTGCCCGCAAACTGCTGATGGCCTTCCTGAATACCGGCACGTCTTCCGCGCCGGTTTGGTCGATCGTCGGCAAGCGCGTGGAAGACAGCAGTCAGGAATATGACTGGAACAAGGAGACCACGCAGGACATCCTGGGCAACACGTTTACCACCATGTCCGCGCCGACCATCACGCAGACCTTTGACCCGTGCAATCTGGACGCCGGCGAAACCGCGCTGACGAAGCTGTGGCAGCTGGCAATCAAGGATCAGGATGTCGCAGCGCTGGCCGAACAGGATATGATGATCGTGCACTGCTATGCCGGCACGAAGGACACGGCGATGTTTGCCGAGCGCTATAGCGGCTGCGCAATCGAAGTGAAGTCGCTGGGCGGCGATAAGACGGTGGATATGCCGTTTGACGTGACCTACGGCGGCACGCGCGCGGTCGGCACTGCGGCCATTGCCGACGGCGTGGCCACGTTCACGAAGGCGACGGCATAAGGGGGTGACGGCGTGAGCAATAACATTTCTTTTGAAACCGGCCTGAAAGCGTTCACCATTAACGGCGACGCAAACCGGAAGATCTATTTTGACCCGAACGACATCGGTATCATCGACCGGCTGGAAGCGGCAGCGATGGCGATCAAGGCCAAAGCCGACGAAATGGGCACGCAGGAAAGCGATACGGACGCCCGCACGACGATCCGAGAACTGGACGCCTACGCACGCGAACAGGTGGACGCGGCGTTCCCTTCGCCAGTCTGCGATACAGTGTTCGGCAAAGCCTACTGCGTTTCGCTCACGCCGTCCGGTTCCCTGCAAATCATTTCGTTCCTGGAAGCGGTTTCGCGCCAGATCCGGCGCGAGATGGACGCTGCGACCGCTGCCGCGCAGAAGCGTCAGGCAAAATACCTGGATAAATACAGCGGCGGTCAGCGCAGGAAGAAGCGCAGATCATGAATACCGGCCTGCCGAAGGCAGCATTTATCGGCGGCCGGTGTTTTCGTATCCGAAGCGACTTTCGCGAAATTCTGGACATCTGCGCCGCGTTGAATGACCCAGAGCTGACAGATCAGGATCGCGCCGAAGTGGCGGTCAAGATCTTTTACCCAGACTGGGATCAGATCACGGACATGGCCGCCGCGGTGAAATTCATGCTGTGGTTTTTGGATGGTGGTGTGGATCGCGGCGACCAGCGGCAGCAGCCGAAGCAGATGGACTGGGAACAGGATTTTCCGATGATCATCGCGCCAATCAACCGCGTAGCCGGGCAGGACGTGCGCGCACTGCCGTATATGCACTGGTGGACGTTCATCGGATATTATATGGAGATCGGTGACTGCACGTTTTCCACGATCCTGGACATCCGCCGGAAGCTGCGCAAGCACAAGAAACTGGAAAAGTGGGAGCGAGAATACTACGACGAAAACCGGGAATTGATCGATTTCAAGTCGGCGCATCTGACCGACGACGAAGATGAATTCATCCGGCAGCTGATGACAGGGGGTGTGCGCGATGGCTGATGTTGTCGGCGATCTTGTATTTGAAACGCCTATCAACACTGCGCAGTTTGATGCCGGGCTGGCGAAGCTGGAAAACCGCGCGAAAAAGGCCGCGAACAACGTGGACAAGGCCGCACAGAAGGTCGACGAATTGAAAAAGCAGCTCGCGGAGCTGCGGGCCGTCGAAGAAAGCGAAAAGAAAACCAGAAGCACCGGGACGGTATCGCAGGAAACCGGTGAAGCGATCCAGAAAATAAAGCAGCAGCTGGAAACAGCGCAGCTAAATCTCGAAGGCAGCCAGATCGCACAGGAAAGAGCCAATGCTGCCGTAAGCGCATATGTGGAAAAACAGCGTCTTGCAGCTTTGACGACGCAGAAGGTGTCAGAACAATTTAAGAAATTCACCAAACGAATTGCTGGCTTAGCAAAGCGCGTCTTCATTTTCACCATGATTACCAAAGCACTGCGTACGATGCGCAAAATGCTGCTTAGCACAATCGGCTCAGACAAACAAATGTCAACATCTTTGGCGCAGATCAGGGGTAATCTGATTTCCGCTTTTGCGCCGATCTACAACTATATTTTGCCGGCAATTCGAACGCTTCTGGCGTGGCTTGCCAAATTGACTGCCGTTGTGTCCGTGTTTATCAATTCGTTGTTTGGCAAAACGGCGTCACAAGCGGATGCATCTGCAAAGGCACTGTATAATCAGGCTTCCGCAACCGCGGCCGCAGGGGATGCGGCCGAGAAGGCAAAAAAACAGCTTTCCGGGCTGGATGAAATGAACCGCTGGGAATCGAACGATAGTTCCGGCGGCGGTGGAGGCGGTTCATCTGGCATAGCGCCGAAATTCGATTTGTCCGATCAGGTCGACACCGGAAAAATCGGCAAGATTGCAGCCGTTGTCCGCGAGCTGTCACCGTATGTGGCGGCGGTGGCCGCTGGATTCGCTGCGTGGAAAATCGGAAAGAAGTTCCTGGGGAATTTGTCGAAGGCGAAGCAGCTGGCGCTTGCTGTCGCGGGGGCTGTCCTGATGGCCATCAACATTGTCGATATGCTTAAAAACGGCATAAATTTTGACAATCTGACAGGGTACATCATCGGCGCTGCTGCGGCTGTCACTGGGCTTGGGCTGGCGTTTGGCGTGCTTGGCGGAGCAATCACGGCAATCGTCGCGGGGCTTGTCCTTCTTGGCGTGGCAATTCGTGACGTGATTAAAAACGGCTTCAACAATAAGAACCTTACGGCTATTACTGTGGCGCTGCTAACTATTGGCGGTGCTATTGCTATCATCACAGGGGCGTGGATACCGCTGCTGATTGCCGCTATAGCTGCAGTGGTCGTGTGGATCGTCGCAAAATGGACGTCCATAAAGGAATGGATCAGTAAAACGATCAGCAGTATCGATGCGGCTTTCGAGCAGCACCTCGCCAATGTGGAAGCGGGTGCCGCGGCGGTAGTGGACTGGGTCATCGAAAAATGGACGGCCGTAAAGGACTGGTTCAGGGGGCTGTGGGAAAAGGTCTCATCCGGCGCTGTGGCTGCGTGGGATGGAATCAAAAGCGCCTTCAAGTCTGTGCCGGAATGGTTTCAGGGCAAATTCCGCGATGCCTGGCAGAAGGTCAAGGATGTGTTTTCCACTGGTGGCCGCATCTGGTCCGGCATCAAGGAAGGCATCGAAAACACCTTCCGCACGGTCGTCAATGCTATTATTCGTGGCATGAACACGATCATCGCCGTGCCGTTCAACAAGATCAATTCCATGCTGAATATGATCCGAAATGCCAGTTTCCTTGGCATTTCCCCATTCAAGAACATGTGGGGCGTGAATCCACTGCCGGTTCCGCAGATTCCGATGCTGGCGCGCGGAGCGGTCATCCCGGCGAACCGGCAGTTCCTTGCCGTGCTGGGCGACCAGCGCAACGGCAACAACCTGGAAGCACCGGAATCCCTGCTGCGCCAGATCGTGCGAGAAGAAGCCGGTGGAGCCGGCGGTAGATATGAGTTTATTGCGCGTCTGGATCGGAGAACACTGTTTGATGAAGTCATCACCGAAGCAAAATTGCGGAAAGGGCAAACGGGTAAAAACCCGCTTGTAGCGGTGTAACATATGTCACAGGAATACATTAAAATTCGAAAAAGCCCATCGGACGATTGGCTGGTACTTCCACAGCCTGACTCCGGCGCGCTGACGTACGACTTTGAAACGACCTACACGGAGGACAGCGGTCGCACCCAGACCGGCGCGGCCGTCGTCAGTCCGCTGTTCACGGTCGAGGCACTTGGATATAGCCGAGCGGCTGTCAGTAAAGCTATGCTGTCGCAGATCCTGAAAATCATCGCGAAGGGGCAGCAATTCCAGTTGTACTACTTTTCTGCCTACTACGGGGCGTGGTGTCAGGCGTGGTTTTACGTCGGTAAAGGGCAGATGAATATCGGCCGCCTGAACGAAGACAAGGAGCTGTTTACGTCCTTGGAATTTAACATGGTCAGCGTCAATCCGCTGACGTGATCGGAGGGTGACATGATATGCGAACAGTCGAAAGTCAAATCACAAGTGTCTACCCATCGCAGACGAACTTCGTGGTTGAAGCGACTTTTACATGGGATCACGATGTGACATTGGTGTACTATGGAAACACAACTGTGACGCTCAAAGCGGGGGAGCACCTGCAGGTAGACAGGTCGTGTTTTCGTCCGGGTGGAACGAAAATCACAGCGCAGATATCATCCGGCAGTTACCCAGTCGGGCTTTCCGCGTGTAAATGTGCGACCATTGAAATGTACGATAACGGGTGGAAAAACGCCGATAACTGGAGTTTGTACGAAGGTGCGACGGCGCACCTGAAGGCAGATATCAAAATCGACGGCAATGGATACCTGGTTCCAATGGGCAGCTTTAAGGTTTATGAAGTGGAGACTGCGCATGAAGTTACCACGCTAACATGCTATGACGCCATGAAGGCAGCGGACGTGCTGTGCCCGGCGGAGATGCAGGGGGAGCACAATTACATAGAGCTATGGAGGCTGGCGGCGACTCGGCTCGGCCTGACGCCCAGTGCGATTGATAATGATTTGGGGTATAACGCGCTTGCAACCGTGGACGCACAGCATACCATCCGGCAGGTGATTGAAGCTATCGCACTGGCTTGTGGTGGCAATGCTGTGGTGTCTGGGGACGCGTTGTACGTGCGACCGATTACGTCTACAGCAGATGTGACGTTGACGCAGTGGATTAACCCCGTAGAAGCGGCAAAAACGCCGGTCGAAGTCACCGGCGTGCGCGTGAAAAAGACATTCGCCAGCGACGGGCAGGAACACACATACTTTTCCGGTTCCGGCGGTTATGTCATTGAGCTAAACGACGACAACCTGTGGCTTGGTATCGAAGGACCGGTCGGGTCAGTCACGGTCGCTGCTGAAGCAGTCGCGGAGACGGTGTACGAGCAGCTGAAAAACAAGCCAATCTATAAGTTCTCCGGCGATCTTCCGGCCGACCCGCGGCTTGATATTTTCGACAAGGTGATTGCCAAGGACATCAGCGGCCGGGAATACCCGTCGATCATCACGGATTACACGTTTGTGTTTTCGGGAAAAACGTCAGTCGGGAACAACGTCGAATCCGGCAGCAGCTACAACACGTCCGATAGCGGTCCTTCCGGATCGTCGCCTTCCGGCGGCGGTGGTGGCACGATCGACGTGGACAGCGCACTATCTGACACATCCACAAATCCGGTGCAAAACAAAATCGTGACCGCTGCGCTGAACAGCAAAGCCGGAACGGCGGTAGCTACGCAGTCCTCGGCTGGCCTAATGTCCGCCGCGGATAAGACTAAGCTGGACGGCCTGACCGCCATGACGGCCGACGAGATGCGCGCAATCTGGAACGCGAATTGAAAGGAATGATAGTATGGACGAATCCACGTATTTAGGGCCGACCGCAGCTGCTGAGCTCGCTAAGCTGGCGAAAGAGACCGCAGTTACAGTCGATGACCGGCTGGACGCTGGCTCTACGCACCCTGTGCAAAACAAGGTCGTGACAGTGGCACTCAACGCGAAGGCGGGAAAAGATGTCGCCACGTCTGGCGCCGATGGTCTGATGTCGGCAGCGGATAAGGCAAAGCTGGACAAAATGAGCACCGATGCCCTGCCGACGCCAGTGCTTAACCCGACCAACGTACAGGCGCTTGTCGTCGACAAGTATACTACCGCGTATAAGCTGGCGTCATTTGACCAGCTGGAGCTACCTGGTGCTGCTGAATCGACCAATGCTCCACAAACGCGGTCAGTCAAATACGCGCTTGACCGCAAAGCCAGTAAGGATGCTGCCACGGCGGAAGCTGACGGCCTAATGCCGGCGGCAGATAAGGTCAAGCTGGATGGCATCGAGACGGGTGCAAACAAGACGGTTGTGGACGAAGCGCTTGACGCAGCCAGTACGAACCCTGTCCAGAACAAGGCCGTCAAGGCCGCGCTGGACAGCAAGGCCAGCACAGTGGAAGCGACAACCGGTGCGGCAGGACTAATGTCTGCTGCGGATAAGACGAAGCTCGACGGCGTGGAGGCGGGCGCAAACGAGACAACCGTGGATGCAGCACTAGACGCAGCTTCAGAAAACCCCGTGCAGAACAAGGTAATCAAGGCAGCGCTGGACAGCAAGCTGTCAACACTGGGCGGCGAAATTTCGGGCAATCTGGATGTCGGACTTACAATCGGAGCTGGTGGGTCTGTTTCTACTGGCATGACGAGATTCGATAGCGGCATCCACTTTGAGAAAGCTGCTTCTGACGCTGGGCGCATTTCGCATGGCTTTTCCGAAGCCGACGGTGAAGATCCACCGCTCGCCCGCCTGAAAGTGGCTGCCCCGACCGAAGATGACGACGTGACGACTAAGCAGTACGTCGATGACCGGGCGGTTAGACACGACGCGGAGCAGGGATTGACATCCGATCAAAAATTAGTGGCCTGTGCAAACATCGGGGCGGTCAACCAAAAAAGCGTGTGGACGGAAGGAAACGTAGCGATGCTTCCGCGCGGGGCAGACGGATCTCAAACCATAAACATCATGCCAAGCGAAAAAAGCAATGACTACACGCTTACGCTTGACGGTGGCCCTGAAAATGTCCCTGTGTATGTAGCGGGCCTTGGAACCCCGACAGATGCACAGACGGACTATGCAACAAACGTAGCCTACGTCAAGGCAAAAATCGCCGAAGTTGCTGCGAGCGGCGGCGTGGACGTGGATAATGCGCTGTCGGCCACGTCTACCAACCCCGTCCAAAACAAAGTCATCACGTCTGCGCTGACCGGGAAAGCCGGGACGGCAGTGGCGACGGAAAGCGCGAACGGCCTGATGTCCAAGGCGGATAAAACTAAGTTAGACGGAATCGCAGCGGGTGCAAATAAGACCACCATTGACAGTGCCATGTCCGGGTCGTCAAACAACCCCGTCGCAAACCATGTCATTAAGCAATACATCGATGATAAGGTGGCTGCTGCTGGCAGCAATATCACCGTGGACGCAGCGCTATCCAGCACCAGCACCAACCCGGTGCAGAACAAAGCGATCAAGGAAGCGATTGACGCCAAGGCCGACAAGACTGCGCTGGACAGTAAAGCTGATAAATCTGCACTGGACGCAAAAGCCGACAAGACTGCACTGGATGCAAAAGCCGATGTGACCGCGCTTGACGGGAAGGCGGATAAGACTGCACTCGACGGAAAATTATCCACGTCTGGTGGCACTTTAACCGGCAATCTGACCGGTAAATACATCACTGGTACGTGGCTGCAGACGACGGAAGCAACTGACCTTGGTCGCGCCCCCGGCAAAATTGCCGTGCTCGACGACAGCGGTTGGGTGTACCATCGCACCCCGGCCGAGCTGCTTGCAGATATTGGAGCGGCGACTGTGAGCGCGATGCTGGACAAGGCATACCCGGTCGGGTCGATCTACATGAGCGTAAACAGCACGAACCCGAAGACCTTGTTTGGCGGCACGTGGGTGCAGCTTAAAGATCGATTCCTGCTGGCCGCAGGCACGACCTATAAAGCTGGTGCAACTGGCGGCGAGGCCACGCACACGCTTACTGCAAGCGAGATGCCGAGCCACAACCACGCGGTGTACTACCCTAATGCTGGAGCTGCTGACCACTCCGCGCCCGGCAACTACCCGGATGGCCCGTCTGACAGCACGTATTATGCGATTGGCAGCTACACGTCCAGCGCTGGCGGCGGCGCAGCCCACAACAATATGCCACCGTACTTGTCTGTGTACGTGTGGAAGCGGACGGCGTGACTTGAAGGGAGGGAAACATCGTGATACGTGGCACTACGCCGACATTTGAGTTTACGCTGCCGATGCTGACTGACGAGATCGCAGCCGGATATATCACGTTTGCGCAGGATGGCAGTGTGGTGATCGACAAGGCTCTGGCGGACTGCACGTGCGCCGGTAGCACTGTGACACTACACCTGACGCAGGAGGAAACACTCAAACTGTCGCAAAACACGAGGACAGAGCTGCAGATGCGCGTGCGCACGACGGGCGGCGAGGCGCTTGCAACGCGGGTGTATACCGTGCCTACCGAGCGCATCCTCAAGGATGGGGTGATCTGATGCTGCGGATCGATGTAGCATTTAAGCAGACCAGACAGACGCTGGAGCTGGACATGGCCGCAGGGGATCAGGCGCTTGGACTGACGTTTGACAATTTTCAGCGCGTGGACGGCGCTGCGGACTACTACGACGGCGCATATGACGTGACGCCGCTGATCACGGCGCAGAGGCTGCCGACGCGCAGCAAGACGATGCGCGACGATGTGCGCATCGACATGATCCCGACACGGGAGATCCCGAACGCCGCTGGCGGCGTGACTTTTATCGTTGGAGGCTGACTATGGCATACAGTAAAATCATTTATGGCGGCAACGTGCTGATCGACCTTACCGGTGACACGGTGGCCGCAGATAAACTGCTGGCGGGCGTGACGGCGCACGGAAAAGACGGCGAGGAGATCACCGGCACTTGCGCGTATGACGCCGACACCGGCGACGCCACTGCTGCGGAGGGCGAAATTCTGCTCGGCAAGACGGCGTATGTGAAGGGCGCGAAGAAGACCGGCACGATGCCGAACCGCGGCGCCGTGACGGGCACGATCGCCACCAAAGCGGGTGAGTACACTGTCCCCGCGGGCTACCACAACGGCAGCGGCAAGGTGGGCATCAGCTCGACCGAGCAGGCAAAGATCATCGCGGGCAACATCAAAGCGGGCGTGACCATCCTCGGCGTGGAGGGCAGCTACTCCGGCGCATCGATCAAGGCGCAGGCCAAAAGCGCCACGCCAAAGACGACCGCACAAACTGTGTCGCCGGACAGCGGCTATGACTATCTGTCGAGCGTGACGGTCGCGGCGATCCCTTATGCAGAGGCCGCGAACCCTGCGGGCGGAACGACTGTGACGATCGGGTGACGATATGGCAGTCAGCAAGATCGTATATGACGGCAGGGCGCTGATCGACCTGACAGCCGATACGGTCGCGGCGGATGCGCTGCTGTCTGGCACGACCGCGCACGACAAGGCAGGCAACGCCATTACCGGCGCGCTGACGTTTGCGACCGTCTACACCGGCTCCGGCGCACCGGACGCAAGCCTCGGCGCGGACGGAGACATCTATCTGGATCTGGGGTGATACAAAATGAACGAACTGATCTATCACACCATCACACCGACCGCGCAGGAGGTCGGCGGGGACTATATGCTGATCCTTACGGCTGACAGCACCATCGACGAGATTGTGCAGTACATTCTGTCCAGCAAAGTGATCTGGTTTTACGACGGGGCGCTGTATCATCAGGTGTTCGCGTTCGAGGACGTCGAAAACGCCATGATCGTGTACTACTACAGGACGGACGGAAGCGTGGCGTCGCACCGGGTAGGTGACGGCGGATGAGGGTCGAGGGTCGGCAACTCAGAATCGTATATGATAACGCATCGCAGTATTTAACGGCAGATAACTGCGCAGTCGGCGTGGAATCATACGGACACGGCGTTGTCATCAAATCTACCGCGCGATCTGGATACGCCATTTTCAACGACGCAGCAAAAGCTGTCCTGTTTCCGAATGCCGTAGCGAAACCCGTCAAGGCAGACAGCCGTATCGCTTGCGGCGCGTCCACAAATAACAAAAACAACTATTGCAGTCTTGAATTCGGCGGCGCGGAAGTGCACAAAGTCCTGTGCTCGGCCGAGGTCGGCGAGCAGGACGGGCTTACCAGCGCGGCAATCACCGGGGCAACATCGGCAACGGAAATCCGGTATCATCTGCACGTCAACAGCGTTTTCGTCGCGGGTGCCTGTTCTGTTGGGCAGCTTACACTATACTTTAACCGATACTCCTGCGCGGCGACCGCCGCCGGAGACGGCATTGTATCCGCCGCGGTATCCGACGCAGAGCCGTGGGACGGTGACAATGTGACCTTCACGGCCACGCTGGCGGAGGGGGCGACGTTTGACGGATGGTACAGCGACGCTGCTTGTACGCAGCGCGTGAGCACGAGCCTGTCATACACCACAACGGCCGCAGACCTGACGCTGTACGCCAAAGCGACGAAGGCGGCAGCGATCGGTACGGGCGTCTACATCAAGCGCGCAGGGGCGCAAGTGCAGGCCGCGGCGGTATGGAAGAAAGAAAACGGGTTATGGAGCAAAGCGGACAAGTCCGCAATCGAGGCGGGAAAGAATTATCGAATGGGGTGACAAGTGTGAACATTATTGAAGCATTCGCAGAAAAGAACCGATGCTACCAGATCGGCGCGGCGCTGTACCCGCAGGGCATTATGCTGCACAGCGTGGGATGCGCGCAGCCGTCTGCGGCGGTATTTGCGCGCAGCTTTAACCAGTATCAGCCGGGCGGGCAGAGCGTGTGCGTGCATGCGTTCGTACAGGCAGACGGCACGGTGTATCAGACACTGCCTTGGACTGTACAGGCATGGCACTGTGGCGGGAGCGCAAACAGCACGCACATCGGCATCGAGATGACCGAACCGGCGGCTGCTATGTCCTACGCCGAGGCGGCGGAGCAGATCACCGGTACATACCGCGCGGCCGTGGCGCTGTTTGCGCAGCTGTGCGGGGTTTACGGGCTGGACCCGCTGGCCGACGGCGTCATCATCGGCCACGCGGAGGGACACCGGCGCGGCGTGGCCAGCAACCACGCCGACCCTGAGCTGTTGTGGAATGCCTATGGCATGGGCTACACCATGGACGGGTTTCGACAGGACGTTTATGCAGAAATGCACAAAAACACTAATGAGGAGGATGGTGAAAGTATGATTAGGTACAGCACGATCGACGACGTGCCGGGCTGGGCGCGTGGCACGATCAAAGAGATGATGGACGCAGAGCTGATTGCTGGTACGGGCGGTGGAAATTTGGACTTGTCAGCCGATATGCTGCGGATGCTGTACATCATGTGGCATATGCGTGATAAGCGCTATGGCCGCATCGTAGACGGCAAGGTGATGGACGTGCCCGCATGGGCGATTGATAGCCTGCAGGAGCTTGTGGATAAAGGCGTGCTTGCGGGTGTGGGTGATGGCAAGCTGGACTTGTCCATGGACATGCTGCGCACGCTGGTGATTGCGGCGAACATGGATAAATAAAAACGGAGGAATACATATGAATGCACCGAGTAAAGCGATGGAATTGAAGGCGGCTATCACGGCAATTTTTGCAGCGATGACAGCCTTTTGGGGATGGACGGGCTGGCTTGTGATCGTGTGGCTGGCCGCGATGATCCTGGACTATGCAACGGGATCGTGGGCGGCGCTGTCGACCGGATCGTGGGACAGCGCTGTAGCGCGTGCCGGCCTGTGGCACAAGCTCGGCAGCATCGTGGCCATGCTGGTCGCACTGCTGCTGGACGTGGCGCTGTCGGCGATTATCAATTATGGCGGATTGGGGTTTGAGCTGCCGTTTACATATAAAACGGCCTTTTTGCCGTTGGTGGCAATATGGTACATCGTTACGGAGCTGGGGAGCATTATTGAGAACGCTGCGCGCCTTGGCGCTCCGGTGCCGAAGTTTTTGATCAGCAGCTTGAAAAAGCTGAAAGACAAAGCGGATGAAGATAAATAAAGCAATGGCGCTGCCTTAACTGGCAGCGCCATTTTCTTTATCTGTGAAGTTGTTTTTGCCCTTGAATTTTGACAACACTTTTGACAACAGTTTGCGTCTCAAAATGTTCCGGAGCGCACCGAAAGAAAAACGAAGAAACCATTGAAAAATCAAGGTTTTCTTGAAATTTCAATGGTTTCCTTTTGGTGCTCCAGCGGGGATTCGAACCCCGGACACCCTGCTTAAAAGGCAGGTGCTCTGCCTACTGAGCTACTGGGGCATATCGGTGTGAAAAAATATATTTACGTTACAAACCAACCAAATACTCAGACGCGAATCCAGCGAGAAATCCGCGCCCAACAAACACTCGGACGCGAATCCATCGAAGGGTTTGCACTCAATAAATACTCAGACGCGAATCCAGCGAAGCGATTCGCGGCTGAAGAAGGAAGATGTTTTCAGAGGTGCAGGCTTTCCGCTTGCGGGAAGCCGAAACCGGCAGAAAATATCTGACGTGGCTGGGATGGCGGGATTCGAACCCACGATATCAGAGTCAAAGTCTGGTGTGTTACCATTACACTACATCCCAATATCGGGGCAAAAATCATCGGGGATCGGGATCACTCCCAATCCCCGATTTCGTGGGGTGGGTAAAGGGGTTCGAACCCTCGACACCCGGAACCACAATCCGGTGCTCTCCCGACTGAGCTATACCCACCATAGGTCTGAAATGGTACGCCAAGAGGGATTCGAACCCCCGGCCTACTGCTTAGAAGGCAGTTGCTCTATCCGACTGAGCTATTGGCGCGCATACAATATTTGGCTGCCCGCCCAGAAGGTATGGAGCGGGTGATGGGAATCGAACCCACGTATCCAGCTTGGAAGGCTGGTGTTCTACCATTGAACTACACCCGCAGAGGTCGTCCCACAATCAGCTTTACGAATATATCATCTCCGGATGGGGTTTGTCAAGCATAACCTTTCCAAAACTCGAAAATTTCGAAAAAAAGCGGGGACAGCATCGGCTGTCCCCGTGCTTTTCAGCGATGGAAGAGCTTTTTGGTCTGGAAATGCGGCTCAAACGTGATGTTGACCTCGAGCTTCTTGAACACATTCTCGTCCACGTGCGAGAGAATGACGGACGAGTGCGCCTCACAGTGCGCGAGCTTTGCCAGCTGCTGCATGGCGATCTCGGCGGTCGGGTCGCTTGCGGCGCAGATGCTCAGCGCGACGAGCACCTCATCGGTGTGCAGGCGCGGGTTGTGGTTGCCGAGGTGTTCGACCTTCAGGTGCTGGATCGGCTCGATGATGTCGGGCGAGATGAGCGTGACGTCCTTCGGGATGCCGCCAAGGTACTTGAGCGCATTGAGCAGGCAGGCGGAGCTCGCGCCGAGCAGGGAGGAGGTCTTGCCGGTGATGATCGTGCCGTCGGGCATCTCGATGGCGACGGCCGGGGCACCGGTCTCCTCGGCGCGTTTGAGCGCCGCGCCCACGACCGGGCGGTCGTCCGCCGTCAGACCGAGCTGGTTGAGCAGCAGCTCCTGCCGCTGCGTCTCGACCGGGGCGCACAGGCCGCGCAGCTGCGCGCAGGCGGTGGCGTAGTAGCGGCGCAGAATTTCCTGTTTGGCGGCGGCGCAGCAGACATCGTCGTCGCTGATGCAGTAGCCCGCCATGTTCACGCCCATGTCCGTGGGGCTTTTATAGGGCGAGCTGCCGTAGATGCGCTGGAACATGGCGTTGAGCACGGGGAAGATCTCCACGTCACGGTTGTAGTTGACGGTCGTCACGCCGTAGGCCTCGAGGTGGAAGGGGTCGATCATGTTCACGTCGTCGAGGTCGACGGTCGCTGCCTCGTAGGCAAGGTTCACGGGGTGGCGCAGCGGCAGATTCCAGATCGGGAACGTCTCGAACTTGGCGTAGCCCGCGCGCACACCGCGCTTGTGCTCGTGGTAGAGCTGGCTCAGGCAGGTGGCCATCTTGCCGCTGCCGGGGCCGGGCGCGGTCACGACGATGAGGCTGCGCGTCGTCTCGATGTAGTCGTTGCGGCCGAAGCCGTCGTCGCTGACGATGCGCGCGATGTCGGACGGGTAGTCCGGAATGATGTAGTGGCGGTATACGCGGATGCCGAGCATCTCGAGCCGGTGCTGGAATTTCTCCGCTGCCGTCTGACCGCGGTAGTGCGTGATGACGACGCTGCCGACATAGAGTCCGCAGCCCTGAAAGGCGTCGATCAGGCGCAGCGTGTCGTCGTCATAGGTGATGCCGAGATCGCCGCGGCGCTTGCTGCGCTCGATGTCGTCGGCCGAGATGGCGATGATGATCTCCGCCTCGTCGCGCATCTCCATGAGCATGCGCACCTTGCTGTCGGGGGCAAAGCCCGGCAGCACGCGCGACGCGTGGTAGTCGTCGAAGAGTTTGCCGCCGAACTCCAGATACAGCTTGCCGCCGAACTGACTGATGCGCTCGCGGATCTTTTCCGACTGCATCCGGAGGTATTTATTGTTGTCAAAGCCGATTGCCTGCATAGATCTTTCTCTCCTCTGCTTCATGCTATCAAACAAACAACTTATTCTACAACATTCGCCGCGTTCCGGCAACGGGAAAATACCGAATCCGGTAAAATTTTATTGCCGCGCCGATTCGCCCTTTCTTTATTCATAAATATATGATATAATCCGGAATTACACTGGACAAGGAGTGTCAACAAATGGGTTTTCTCAAAAAAATATTTGGTTCTCACAGCGACCATGAGCTCAAGCGGCTCTATCCGCTCGCTGATAAGATCGATGCCCTGTCGGACGAATACGCCGCGCTCACGGATGAGCAGCTGCGCGCCAAGACCGACGAATTCAAGCAGCGCTACGCCGAAGGCGCGTCGCTCGACGACCTGCTGCCGGAGGCGTTTGCCACGGCGCGCGAGGCCTCGTGGCGCGTGCTCGGCATGAAGCCGTTCCGCGTGCAGCTCATCGGCGGCATCGTGCTGCATCAGGGCCGCATCGCGGAGATGAAGACCGGCGAGGGCAAGACCCTCGTCGCCGTTCTGCCGGCCTACCTCAACGCGCTCACCGGCGAGGGCGTGCACATCGTCACCGTCAACGACTACCTCGCCCGCCGCGACAGTGAGTGGATGGGCAAGGTCTACCGCTTCCTCGGGCTGAGCGTCGGCCTGATCGTGCACGATATGTCGAGCGCCGAGCGCCAGCAGGCGTATGCCGCCGACATCACCTATGGCACGAACAACGAGATGGGCTTTGACTACCTGCGTGATAACATGGCCATCTACAAGTCTCAGATGGTGCAGCGCGGCCACGCGTTCGCCATCGTTGACGAGGTGGACTCCATCCTCATCGACGAGGCGCGCACGCCGCTCATCATCTCCGGTCAGGGCGATGAGAGTACCGACCTCTACCGCCAGGCGGAGAACTTTGCCGCCCGCCTGAAGTGTAAGTCCTACGCCTCCATCGACGACAAGGAAGAGGAGGACGAGGACCTCGACGCCGACTATGTCGTCGACGAGAAGGCGCGCACCGCGACGCTCACCGCCCGCGGCATCGCCAAGGCGGAGGCGGCCTTCGGGCTGGAAAACCTCGCCGACATCGAAAACGCCACCCTCGTGCACCACATCGATCAGGCCATCCGTGCCCACGGCATCATGAAGCGCGACATTGACTATGTCGTCAAGGACGGCGAGGTCATCATCGTCGATGAGTTCACCGGCCGCCTCATGCTCGGCCGCCGCTACAGCGACGGTCTGCATCAGGCCATCGAGGCCAAGGAGCACGTGCGCGTGCAGAGCGAGAACAAGACGCTCGCGACCATCACGTTCCAGAACTACTTCCGTCTCTACGGCAAGCTCTCCGGCATGACCGGCACGGCCATGACCGAGGAGGAGGAGTTTGCCGCCATCTACAATCTCGATATCATCGAGATCCCGACGAACAAGCCCGTCATCCGCATCGACAACTCCGACGTCGTGTATAAAAACGAGGCCGGCAAGCTGCGCGCCATCATCGAGCAGATCCGCGTCTGCCACGAGAAGGGTCAGCCGGTGCTGGTCGGTACGGTGTCAATCGAAAAGAGCGAGCAGCTGTCAAAGCTGCTGCGTAAGGCGGGCATCCCGCACAACGTCCTCAACGCCAAGCACCACGAGAAAGAGGCCGAGATCGTCGCGCAGGCCGGTAAGTTCGGCGCCGTCACGATCGCGACGAACATGGCCGGCCGCGGCACGGACATCATGCTTGGCGGCAACGCGGAGTATCTGGCCAAGGCGGACCTGCGCAAGGCCGGCTTCACGGAGGAGGTCATCGCCGAGGCCACCGGCTACGCCGAGACCGAGGACGAGGAGATCCTCAAGGCCCGCACTCTGTTTGCCGAGCGCATGGCGGAGCACAAAAAGAGCATCGACGCCGAGGCCGACCGCGTGCGCGAGGCCGGCGGCCTGTATATCATCGGCACCGAGCGGCACGAGTCCCGCCGCATTGACAACCAGCTGCGCGGTCGTTCCGGTCGTCAGGGCGACCCCGGCGAGAGCCGCTTTTATATCGCGCTCACGGATGATGTCATGCGTCTGTTCGGCTCGGAGCGGATGCAGAGCATGATGGAGACGCTGCGCGTCGACGAGGACACGCCGCTCGACCACAAGATGCTCTCCAATGCCATCGAGCAGGCACAGCGCACGGTCGAGAGCCGCAACTTCCAGGCGCGTAAGAACGTGCTGGAGTATGACGATGTCATGAACGTGCAGCGCAACGTCATCTATGAAGAGCGCCGCAAGGTGCTCGACGGTGAGGATCTGCAGGAGCACGTCCAGCACATGATCCGCACCGTTGTCACCGGTGAGATCGCCGGCGGCATGGCTGAGCATCACCCCGAAAACGACAAGGATCTGCAGGAGATCCTTGCGCCCATGGCAAAGCTCTTCCCGTGCGAGCTGCACTACACGGCGGATGAGCTGCGCAAGCTCACGCCCGACGCGCTCGCGGACGCGGTCTATGACTGCGCCATGAAAGCCTATGCCGCGCGCGAGGAGACCTTTGGTCTGCAGCCGGACGGCACGCCGCTCATGCGCGAGCTCGAGCGCGTGGTCATGCTGCGCGTGGTCGACGAATACTGGATGGATCACCTCGAGGCCATGGATGACCTGCGTCAGGGCATCGGCCTGCGCGCCTACGGCAACGTCAAGCCGGTCGATGAATACAAGCGCGCCGGCTTTGATATGTTCGACGAGATGGTCAACGGCATCCAGACCGAGACGGTGCGCCGCCTGTTCACGGTGCGCGTGCGCCGCGAGCAGAAGCTTGAGCGCAAGACCGTCGCCCGCGGCGCCGTGGCCAATGCCGGCGGGGACGACAGCGAGAAGAAGCGCCCCGTCCGCCGTACCAAGAAGCCCGGCCGCAACGACCCGTGCCCGTGCGGCAAACTGCGTCCGAACGGTCTGCCCATGAAGTATAAAGACTGCTGCGGCAAGGATCAGTGATGTACGCAGAGATCACATTCCCGCTGCACGCACAGCGCGGCGCGGCGTATCTGACCGCGCCGAACATCCCGGCGCGCCACGCCTTTTCCACCCGCCTCGGCGGTGTGAGCACCGGCGTGCTCGAGAGCCTGAATCTCAGCGTCCGGCGCGGCGACACGCCGGAAAACGTGCGCGAAAACTGGCGGCGGCTCGGCGCTGCCGCCGGCATCGACCTCACGCGCGCAGTATATGCGCGGCAGGTCCACAGCGCGGACGTGCGCATCGCGCACGCTGCCGACGCGCAGCCGCCGGAGCATGAGCCGCGCTTTACCTGCGACGGCTTTGTGACGAATGAGCCGGGTGTTGCGCTCACGGTCTTTATGGCCGACTGCCTGCCCGCGCTGCTGCACGATCCCGCCGCCGGGGTCATCGGCGCGGTGCACTGCGGCTGGCGCGGCTCGGTGGCGGATATCCTCGGCGCTGCCGTCGCGCAGATGTGCGCCCTCGGCGCGCACCCGGCGGACATCCGCGCCGCCATCGGTCCGGGCATCGGCGCCTGCTGCTTCGAGGTCGGACCCGAGGTCGTCGCCGCGGCGGAAGCCCTGCTGCATGAGCCGCTCGGCGCGCTCGTGCGCCCGCGCGCGGACGGCAAGGCCCTGCTCGATCTCAAGGGCGTCAACGCCCGGAGACTTGCGCAGCTCGGCGTCCCGGCGGAGCAGATCGCCGTGTCGGACGCCTGCACCATGTGCCGGCCGGATGTGTTCTGGTCGCACCGCGCGACCGACGGCCGCCGCGGCGTGCAGGCCGCCGTCATCACCCTGTGACCCAAGGGGGTAACCCATGAAACATCTTCATCTGACCCGACTGCTGGCGTTCGCACTGGCGCTCACGCTGCTGCTTGGCTGCGCCGCCTGCGGCAAGGACGACGCGGACGATACCGGCGAGACCGTCGGCAAAAAGGACGCGCAGACCGCTGTCGAGCTTGACGGAAAGTTCACGCTCAACTACAGCGCGTCCGCCGGCATGAACCCGTACAAAACACAAAATACCGATAACCTCGCCATCTGCAGTCTCGTGTACGAGACGCTCACGGAGCTCACCGACGCTTTTGAGGCCGAGCCCGGCCTGTTTACGGAGTGGAGCAGTGACGACGGCGAGACATGGACGTTCACCGTCGATACAGAGCGTGCCTTCCACGACGGGCACAAGCTCACCGCACAGGACGCGGCCTATTCCATTCGCACCGCTATGGCCTCGAGCCTCTATGCCAGCCGCCTGAGCGCGGTCAAGGAGGTCAAGGACAATGACGACGGCACGGTCACTGTTACGCTCTCGCGCGCGAATACGCAGTTTCCGGCGCTGCTGAACATCCCTGTCATTGAAAACGACGCCGGCGACAGCGCCTATCCGTGCGGCACGGGGCTGTACACGTATGCTGCCGACCATCAGAGCCTCACCGTGGCGGCCGACCATCCGGATGCCGACAAGGCGCCGGTCGAGGCGTTTTACCTCGCCGAGTACAAGTCGGTCGAGGAGATCACCTCTGCGTTTGACAACGGAGAGCTCGACCTTGCGCTCAGCGACCCGAGCTCCGGCACAGACCTGACCTTTTCGACCCAGAGCGACCAGCGCCAGTATGCCACGACGAACCTGCAGTACATCGGCTTTAACACCAACAGCAGCTTTTTCATGACCGCGCGCTACCGTCAGCCGTTCAACTATGTGGTCGACCGTGCGTTTGCCGTTGCGCTGCTGCACGACTGCGCCGTTGCGAGCGCGCTGCCCGTCCACCCGGCAAGCACGCTCTTTGACAGCTCCCTCAACGAGTCGCTGGCCTACGATCTGGACAAGGCGAAAAAAATGTTCGACGACCTGAAGATCGTCGACTATGACGGCGACGGCGAGCGCGAGTACATGCCCGACGGCTCGTCGCCGCTTGATATCAGCCTCTCGCTCATCGTCTATGCTGACAGTACGTTCAAGGTCAGCATGGCCAACAAGATCGCGGCCGACCTCACGAGCATCGGCATCCCCGTGAAGGTGCGCGAAATGAGCTGGGACAACTACCGCGCCGCGCTCAAGGACGGCAGATACGATATGTATTACGGCGAGGTCGCGCTCCCGGCGGACTTCGATCTCGCGGCGCTGCTCAAATCCGGCGGCGCGCTCAACTATGGCGGCATCACGACCGGTACCTATGCCGATGTCATCAGCGCCTATCTCGCCGCCCCGGACACCGGCCGTGCCGCGGCCTGCCGCAGCATGCTGCAGACGATCTCGGACACGGCACCCATCGTGCCCATCTGCTTTGAAAAGCACTGCCTGTATGTGCATCGCGGTGCCGTCGGCGGCTTTTCTCCCACAAAGTACAACATTTTCCGCAACATCACGGATTGGAAGATCAGTCAGGCATGAAACACGAGTGGATCGCACGCGCCAAGCGCTTTGCTACCTATGCGCTTGTCGGCTGCTTCGACACGGGCATGGACTGGGTGGCGTTTACGACCGCACATGAGCTGCTGCATTTCACGCCCATGCTCTGTCAGGCGATCGGCTATGCCGTCGGCACGGTCTGCAGCTATTTTCTCAACGGGCGCATCACCTTCCGCGATGGGCACATCGCCCGCTGGCGGCAGTGTGCGCGCTTTGCGGCGTGGAACGTGGTGTCCCTCGCGCTCAGCGAGGTGATGATCGGCCTGCTGACGCATTTCGGCATCAATCCGTACCTTGCCAAGGTTGGCGTCACGCTCGAGGTCGCACTGCTGAATTACTTCGGCTATAAGTATATTGTGTTCGCAGTCCCAAAAGAAACGGAAGGAGAGCAGGATCATGACAGATCGTCAGTTGATTAATCTGGCCGTGCAGGCCTCCCGCAATGCCTATGTCCCGTATTCCCATTTTGCCGTCGGCGCCGCGCTCGAGTGCCGCGACGGTACGGTCTTTACCGGCTGCAACGTGGAAAATGCCGCCCTCGGCAGCACCATCTGCGCCGAGCGGACCGCCGCGTGCAAGGCCGTCAGCGAGGGACACCGCGACTTTGTGCGCATCGCTGTCTACGGTGACGGGGAGCACTACTGCTACCCCTGCGGCGCGTGCCGGCAGTTTCTGGCGGAGTTCGCGCCCGATATGGAGGTGCTGTCCGTCATGGGCGGCGGGCGCTATGTCAGCAACCGCCTGAGCGAGCTCATGCCCTATACCTTTAATTATTAAAGGGTGCGCCATGGAACTGGAACAACTGCGCATCTTTTGCGCCGTCGCTGCCTGCCGCAGCTTCACACGCGCGGCCAAGGAGCTCTTTGTCAGCCACTCGACGACCAGCCGCGCCGTGACTGCCCTCGAGCGGGAGCTCGGCGTGCCGCTGCTCACGCGCGACCGGCACACCGTTGCGCTTACGGGCGCGGGCGCGGTGCTTCTGACCGGTGCGGAGGCGCTTTTGCGCGACGCGGACGCTCTCGCGGACGCCGTGCGCGCAGCGGCGGAGCCGTCGGAAACGGCGGAAAAATGAATTGGTCGGACTGCACAAACTTTTTTGTGAATTTTCTACATTTCGGTGAAAAACCCTCTTGACATACGAGAGGGTTTTTGCTATTCTTAGGGAGCGCCTGTGCGGAAACAGGTGCATTCTGCGATGAAGCGGGAGATTGCGGAGCTGATCTCCGGTAACTTCCGTGGAGTATGTCCGCTGCCGGGCCTTTGCACGGCAGACAATCGGGCGGTTGAGTCAGCCAGCACCAGCGTATATCACCTGCACGGCTGCATACCGGCGAGAGCCGGTTTGTTTTTCGGGCAGGGTTTGATACGCACGGAACGGTGTATGGTGATCTCATCCGTGCGAACCGGCGGAGCCAATGCCGCCCAAAAAATTCGTAACGGAGGAAACAACATGGCAACCACGAGCAACAAGAAAATGATCCGTATCCGCCTCAAGGCCTACGATCACCAGCTGATCGACAAGGCGGCGGAGAAGATCGTCGAAACCGCGAAGCGCACTGACGCGAAGGTCTCCGGCCCCATTCCGCTGCCGACCAAGACCGAGATCGTCACCATCCTGCGTGCTGTTCATAAGTATAAGGACAGCCGTGAGCAGTTTGAGCGCCGCACCCACAAGCGCCTGATCGACATCATGAACCCGACCCAGAAGACGGTCGAGGCTCTGATGAATCTGGAGCTGCCGGCCGGTGTCGAGATCGACATCAAGCTGTAAGCACACCCCGTTAACCCTGCGCGAGAGCGCATATTTACAAACCCGAAGTCCGCAGCTTGCGTGTGCGGACGGGTCAAGTCAGCAGCCTCTGGCCATGAGCTAAGCGAGCTGACCAATAACCTGAAGGAGGAACATGTATGAAAACAGCCATCATCGGTAAAAAGGTCGGCATGACGCAGATCTTCGATGAAGCAGGCAAGGTCGTCCCCGTCACCGTGATCGAGGCAGGCCCCTGCACGGTCACCGGCAAGATGACCAAGGAAAAGGAAGGCTATGAAGCCATCCAGCTCGGCTACGAGGACGTCGCCGAGAAGAAGCTGACCAAGCCCGAGAAGGGCCACCTGGACAAGGCGGGCGTCGGCTATAAGAAGCACCTCAAAGAGTTCCGTCTCGAGGACTGCGCCTCTGTCAATGTGGGCGATGTCATCAAGGCCGACACCTTCAAGGAAGGCGACAAGGTCGACATCACCGGCATCAGCAAGGGCCACGGCTACGCCGGCGTCATCAAGCGCTTCGGCCAGGGCCGTACTCCGACCACCCACGGCGGCGGCCCTGTGCACCGTCACGCCGGCTCCATGGGCTCGAGCACCGATCCTTCCCGTATCTTCCCGGGCAAGAAGCAGGCCGGCCACATGGGCGTGGATCAGGTCACCGTCCAGAACCTCGACGTGGTCAAGGTCGATCCCGAGCTCAACATGATCGTTGTGCGCGGCGCGATCCCCGGCCCGAAGGGCGGCATTGTCTATATCAAGAGCACCGTTAAGAAGCTGGTCGTCAAGAAGGGCGACGCCGGCGTCAGCACCAACCCGCAGAAGGCCTCCGGTCGTAACCCGCAGAAGGCCTCTGCAAGAAAGTAAGGAAGGGAGAGAGCGAATATGCCTACTGCTAAGTTGTTTAATATGGCCGGCGATCAGGTCGGCGAAGTGGCGCTCTCCGAAGCCGTTTTCGGTGTTGAGCCCAATGAGTCCGTTCTGCACGACTCCGTGAAGAACCACCTGGCCAACTGCCGTCAGGGCACGCAGAGTGCGCTGACCAAGGGCGAGGTTTCCTACACCACCGCAAAGCCCTGGCGCCAGAAGGGCACCGGCCGCGCACGCGCCGGCTACAAGGGCAGCCCGGTGTGGACCCACGGCGGCGTCGCGTTTGCGCCGAAGCCGCGTGATTACAGCTACACGCTCAACAAGAAGGTCAAGAGACTGGCCCTCAAGAGCGCGCTGAGCGCCAAGGCCGCTGCCGGCGATATCCTCGTTGTCGACGGTCTGGCTGTCGAAGAGATCAAGACCGCCCCTGTCAAGGCGTTCCTGACCAAGATCGGCGCCGAAGGCAAGGCTCTGCTCGTGACCGAGCAGGTTGACGAGAAGGTCGTCAAGAGCTCTCGCAACATTCCCGGCGTGAGCAGCACCATCGCCACCATCCTCAGCCCCTACATGATCCTGACGCACCGCGTCCTGGTCGTTGACAAGGCTGCGCTCCAGAAAATCGAGGAGGTGTACGCATAATGAGAACCGCTTACGATGTCATTATCCGTCCCATCATCACCGAGCAGTCCATGGAAGACCTCGACATCAAAAAGTACGTGTTTGAAGTCGCCAAGGACGCCGGCAAGATCGAGATCAAAAAGGCCATCGAGGAGATCTTCGACGTGAAGGTCATCAAGGTCACCACCACGACGATCCACGCCAAGGAGAAGCGCGTCGGCGCCAATCCGTCCGGCATGACCGCCACCCGCAAGAAGGCCGTTGTGAAACTGTCCGCTGATTCGAAGAACATCGAGATCTTCGAGGGCATGGTGTAAGGGAGGAATTGAACAATGTCGATTAAAACCTATAAACCCACCACGCCTTCCCGCAGACATATGTCCGTTTCCGGCTTCGACGGTGTCGATAAGCACGCCAAGCCGCAGAAGGAGCTCGTGGAGGTCCTCAAAAAGCACGCCGGCCGCAACAGCTACGGCCGCATCACCGTCCGCCATCAGGGCGGCGGCAACCGCAAAAAGTACCGCGTCATCGACTTCAAGCGCGACAAGATGGACGTCACTGCGACCGTCCTGCGCCTGGAGTACGATCCGAACCGCAGCGCGAACATCGCTCTGGTCGAGTACGCTGACGGCGAGCGCCGCTACATTCTGGCTCCTGTCGGCCTGAACGTGGGCGACGTGATCGTGTCCTCCGCCGCTGCGGATATCAAGCCGGGCAACGCCCTGCCGCTGGCCAACATCCCGGTCGGCACCGTGATCCACAACATCGAGCTCTACCCGGGCAAGGGTGCGCAGCTGGTCCGCTCCGCGGGCGTTGCCGCGCAGCTCATGGCGAAGGAGAACGGCATGGCTACCGTCCGTCTCCCCTCCGGCGAGTACCGCAAGGTCCGCCTGACCTGCATCGCCTGCATCGGCCAGGTCGGCAACGTCGACCACGCCAACATCTCCATCGGCAAGGCCGGCCGCAAACGCCACATGGGCGTTCGCCCGACCGTCCGTGGTTCCGTCATGAACCCGTGTGACCACCCGCACGGCGGCGGCGAAGGCAAATCGCCTGTCGGCCGTCCCGGCCCGGTCACCCCGTGGGGCAAGCCGGCGCTGGGTTACAAGACCCGTAAGAAGAAGAACGCGACCGACAAGTTCATTGTCAAGCGCCGCAACGCCAAGTAAGGAGGGAATAGGTAATGAGCAGAAGTGTTAAGAAAGGCCCGTTTGCCGCTCCCGAGCTGCTGAAGCGGGTCGATGAAATGAACAAGGCCGGCGAGAAGAAGGTCGTCAAGACCTGGAGCCGTTCCTCCACGATCTTCCCGTCCTTTGTCGGCCACACCATCGCTGTCCATGACGGCCGCCGTCACGTCCCGGTCTATGTGACTGAGGATATGGTCGGACACAAGCTGGGCGAGTTCGCGCCCACGCGTACGTTCCGCGGCCACGCCGGCAGCAAGACTGTTGGAAAGTAAGGGGGAGAGAACATGGAAGAACTGAAAACTGCACGTGCCCAGCTGGTGCACGCCCGTATCGCTCCCCGTAAGGTCCAGATCGTCTGCGACATGATCCGCGGTAAGGACACCAAGATCGCTGAGGCTTACATGGCCAACACGCCGAAGGCCGGCTGCGAGCTCATGCTCAAGCTGCTCAAGAGCGCCTGCGCCAACGCGGAGAACAACTTCGAGATGGATCCGGATAACCTCTACGTTGCCGAGGCCTATGCCACGGCCGGCCCGATCCTCAAGCGCGGCCGCCCGAGAGCTCAGGGCCGTATGTACCGCATCAACAAGCGCACCAGCCACATCACCATCGTCGTGGCTGAGAAGGCATAAGGGAGGAGGCAGAAGATATGGGACAGAAAGTTAATCCGCACGGCCTGCGTGTCGGCGTCATCAAAGATTGGGATTCCCGCTGGTATGCCCGTGACGAGAAGGTCGGTGACCTGATCGTTGAGGACTACAAGATCCGTGAGTACCTGAAGAAGACTCTGTATTCTGCAGGCATCCCGAACATCGAGATCGAGCGCGACAGCGCGAAGGTCCGCATCTATATCCACTGCTCTCGTCCGGGCGTTGTCATCGGCAAGGGCGGCGCGGAGATCGAGCGCATCCGCCTGAACGTTGAGAAGATGATCGGCAAGCCGGTCGCCCTCTCCATCGTTGAGGTCCGCACGCCGGATACGAACGCACAGCTCGTCGCCGAGAACATCGCCGCGCAGCTCGAGAAGCGCATCGGCTTCCGCCGCGCGATGAAAAACGCCATGGGCCGCGCCATGAGAATGGGCGCCCGCGGCATCAAGATCATGTGCTCCGGCCGTCTGGGCGGCGCCGAGATCGCCCGCACCGAGTGCTATCACGAGGGTACCATTCCGCTGCAGACCATCCGCGCGGACATCGAGTACGGCTTCGCTGAGGCTGCCACGACCTACGGCCGTGTCGGCGTCAAGGTCTGGATCTACAAAGGCGAGATCCTCTCCCAGAGCCTGCGCACCACCCCGCGCACCATGGATCTGAACAAGCGCGACGACCGTCGTCGTGACCGCCGTGACGGCGATCGCAGAGGCCGCGGCGGCTACAACCGCGACCGTCGCGACGGCAACCGTCAGGGTGGCCGTCCGGGCTACCAGGGCGGCGGACGTCCGCAGGGCGGCAACCGTCCGCAGGGCGGCTTCAACCGCGGCCCGCGTCCGGCAGCTCCCGCTGCTCCGAAGGAAGGAGGCAACAACTAATGCTGATGCCGAAAAGAGTGAAGTACCGCAGAGTGCAGCGCGGTCGTATGACCGGCAAGGCCCTGCGCGGCAATAAGGTGACCTATGGCGAATTCGGCCTGCAGGCGCAGGAGCCGGCCTGGATCACCTCCAACCAGATCGAGGCGGCCCGTGTCGCCATGACCCGTTACACCAAGCGCGGCGGTCAGGTCTGGATCAAGATCTTCCCCGACAAGCCGGTCACGCAGAAGCCGGCCGAGACCCGCATGGGTTCCGGTAAAGGTTCTCCTGAGTACTGGGTTGCCGTCGTGAAGCCCGGCAGAGTTCTGTTTGAGATTGCTGGCGTGTCGGAAGAGGCTGCCCGTGAGGCGCTGCGTCTGGCCAGCCACAAGCTTCCCTGCAAGACGAAGATCGTCAAGAAGGAAGAGACTGAGATTGGTGGTGAATAAGATGAAAGCTAGTGAAATTCGCTCCATGTCCGCCGCTGAGCTGGAAAGCAAGCTGGTCGAACTGAAGAAGGACCTGTTCATGCTCCGTATGCAGCACGCTACCAATCATCTTGACAACCCCGTTAAGATTTCTGCTGTGCGTCGCGACATTGCCCGAGTCAAAACCGTGCTCCGCGAAAAGCAGCTCGAGCAGTGAGGAGGTAAGTGAGAATGAACGAAATGAGAACGACTTCCCGCAAGACCCGCGTCGGCAAAGTGGTGTCCGACAAAATGGACAAGACCATTGTCGTCATCGTGGAGGACCACGTTGCGCACAAGGTTTATAAAAAGATCATCGGCCAGACCTATCGCCTGAAGGCACACGACGAGAACAACGAGTGCCATGTCGGTGATATCGTCCGCGTGATGGAGACCCGCCCCCTGTCCAAGGACAAGAGATGGCGCGTGGTCGAGATCGTTGAAAAGGCGAAGTAAGGAGGCAACAACATGATTCAGCAGGAAAGTTATCTGAAGGTTGCCGACAATACCGGCGCCAAGGAAATCAAGTGCATCCGCGTTCTCGGCGGATCCAAGCGTAAATACGCCAGCATCGGCGACGTGATCGTCGCTTCCGTGCGCAAGGCAGCTCCGGGCGGCTCCGTCAAGAAGGGCGACGTCGTCAAGGCTGTTGTTGTCCGCACCGCGAAGCCGGTCCGCCGCGCGGACGGCACCTATGTGCGTTTCGATGAGAACGCCGCCGTCCTGATCAACGGCGAGGATAAGAACCCCCGCGGCACCCGTATCTTTGGGCCCGTCGCCCGTGAGCTCCGCGACAGTGACTTCACGAAGATCCTGTCTCTGGCTCCCGAAGTTATTTGAGGAGGGCGCAGAACATGAACATCAAAAAAGACGATAAAGTCGTTGTCCTGTCCGGTAAGAACAAGGGCAAGGAAGGCAAGGTCCTGTCTGCTGACCCGAAGGGCGGCAAGGTCATCGTGGAGGGCGTGAACGTCGCCACGAAGCACCAGAAGCCGAAAAACCAGCAGGATCAGGGCGGCATCATCAAGACCGAAACCCCGATCTATGCCTGCAAGGTCATGGTCGTCTGCCCGAAGTGCGGCAAGCCGACCCGCGTTGCGCACAAGATCACGGACGGCAAGAAGGCCCGCATCTGCAAGAAGTGCGGCGCCGAACTGTAAAGGAGGGAGCAACGAACTATGGCAACAATGCCTTCTATGAAGAAGAAGTATGTGGAGGAAGTCGCTCCCGCTCTGATGACGAAGTTCCAGTACGAGAGCGTTATGCAGATCCCGAAGATCGAGAAGATCGTCGTCAGCGTCGGCTGCGGCGACTGCAAGGATAACGCCAAGGCGCTCGACGCCGTCATCAAGGACATCACCGCGATCACCGGTCAGAAGGCCGTCGCGACCGTCGCCAAGAAGAGCGTCGCGAACTTCAAGCTGCGTGAGGGTATGCACGTCGGCGTGAAGGTCACGCTGCGTCAGGACCGTATGTGGGAGTTCCTGGACCGCCTGTTCAACATCGCGCTGCCCCGTGTCCGCGACTTCCGCGGCATCTCGGCCGACGCGTTTGACGGCCGCGGCAACTACAGCCTCGGCCTCAAGGAGCAGATCATCTTCCCCGAGATCGAGTACGATAAGATCGAGAAGCTCCGCGGCATGAACATCGCCATCATCACCACCGCCAAGACCGACGAGGAAGCACGCGAGCTGCTCAAGCTCATGGGCGCCCCGTTCGTCACCAAAGCATAAGGGAGGAGCGACACAATGGCTAAGAAATCTATGATCCTCAAGCAGCAGGCGCCTGCGAAGTTCTCCACCCGCCAGTACAACCGCTGCAAGATCTGCGGCCGTCCCCACGCTTACCTGCGCAACTACGGCATCTGCCGTATCTGCTTCCGTGAGCTGGCGTACAAGGGCCAGATCCCCGGCGTCCGCAAAGCCAGCTGGTAAAATTCTGCCGTTTGGCATTGTGAGCTGTGCTTGCTGTATACCAGATACAGCTGCGCACAGCGCCCTTCGCCAACCAACAGAATTTCGCCCGGGGCGGGATAACGGCTGCGCGGTGCACACCGCCTGACGAAAAATGCTCGCCCAGCGCTGAACATTCCGTTCAGCCCCAACTTCCGTAAGTTCGCCCCTTCAGCCGCAGCTGGATCTGCGGCTGTCGGTGCGCACTGAAATACGGTGCCGGTGCTTATGATCTGAGTCCCGGTGCCGCACCCCACACTGCCTGTGCGTTTGACCCGGCGCGCAGGTATGCAGTCACCGCTTTGGTGCCGTCCGGCACCGCGGCCGTGCCGCTGCCATCCGGCGGCGACATGAAAATGGACCGCGCGTCACAAAAGCAAGCTTTTGCCCTTCGCTGAAAGGGCAGGGATGACGAAAGGCCGCAGGGAATCATGTATTCATGCGGAACCTCGCCGCCCAAACCGTATCATCGGTAACTTCTAACTAAGGAGGAAACAAACAATGCAGATCACCGATCCCATCGCCGATATGCTGACCCGCATCCGCAACGCTGGCAGCGCTCGGCACGAAACCGTGGACATCCCGAATTCCAAGATGAAGAAGGCCATTGCCGAAATTCTTCTCGAGGAAGGCTACATCAAGAGCTTCCAGCTCATTGATGACGGCACGCAGGGCGTTATCCGCGTCACCCTGAAGTATCTCCCCGGCAAAGAGAAGGCCATCCAGGGCCTCCGCAGAGTCTCCAAGCCCGGCCTGCGTGTGTACGCCGGCGCTGACGAGCTGCCGCAGGTCCTGCGCGGCCTCGGCATCGCGATCATCTCCACCTCGAAGGGCATCATGACCGACAAGAAGGCGCGTGCGCAGCACGTCGGCGGCGAAGTCCTCGCGTTTGTGTGGTAAGGGAGGTACAGAACAATGTCTAGAATTGGTAGAGCTCCCATCGAGATCCCCGCAGGTGTTGAAGTCGCCTGCAACGGCACGCTCGTCACCGTCAAGGGCCCGAAGGGCACCCTGACGCACAACGTGCACCCGGACATGACCGTCACGGTCGAAGGCAACACCATCCATGTCACCCGTCCGAGCGATGACAAACTGCACCGCTCCCTGCACGGCCTGACCCGCACGCTGATCCACAACATGGTCATCGGCGTGACCGAGGGCTTCAGCAAGACGCTGGAGATCAACGGTGTCGGCTACAGAGCCGCAAAGGAAGGACAGAACCTTGTCATGCACCTGGGCTTCTCGCACACGATCACCATGTCCGAGAATGCGGACATCCAGATCGATGTTCCGAACCCGAACCAGGTCATCATCAAGGGTATCGACAAGGAAAAGGTCGGCCAGTTTGCAGCAGAAGTGCGCGCTAAGCGTCCGCCCGAGCCGTACAAGGGCAAGGGCATCAAGTACGACTATGAGCACGTCCGCCGCAAAGAAGGCAAGACCGGCGCGAAGTAATTGGAGGTGTGCCTGAATGATTAAGAGACCGAATACGAAAGCGCAGCGCGTTCGCCGTCACCAGAGAGTGCGCGGCAAGGTTTCCGGCACGGCCGAGAGACCGCGTCTGAGCGTGTTCCGCAGCGAAAACAACATCTATGCCCAGATCATCGACGATGTCGCCGGTAAGACGCTCTGCAGCGCCTCCACCGTGGAAAAGGGCTTTGAAGGCAATGGCGGCAACTGCGAAGCAGCGGCCAAGATCGGCAAGCTCGTCGGCGAGCGCGCCGTGGCTGCCGGCATCACCGAGGTCGTGTTCGACCGCGGCGGCAATGTGTACCATGGCCGTGTCAAGGCTCTGGCAGAAGGCGCCCGTGAGGGCGGCCTGAAGTTCTAACGGGAGGAGGAAACGAAATGGCATATAACAATGACAGACGGGACAATCGCCGCAACCGCAGCGATGAGCCCCAGGAATTCACCGAAAAAGTCGTTGCCCTCAACCGCGTTTCCAAGACCGTTAAGGGCGGCCGCGTCGCAAAGTTCTCCGCACTCGTCGTCGTGGGTGACGGCAAGGGCCGCGTGGGCTTCGGCCTCGGCAAAGCAGCCGAAGTCTCCGAAGCGATCCGCAAGGGCCTGGAGGACGCTAAGAAGAACCTGACCACCGTGACCCTGCAGGGCACGACGATCCCGCACGAGGTCATCGGCGCGTTCGGTGCCGGCCGCGTGCTGCTCAAGCCCGCTGCTCCCGGTACCGGCGTGATCGCCGGCGGCGCTGTGCGTGCTGTGGTCGAGGCTGCCGGCATCAAGGACATCCGTACCAAGTGCCTGCGTTCGAACAACCCGGCAAACGTCGTCGCTGCGACGATGGAAGGTCTGAAGTCTCTGCGCAACGCCCAGCAGGTCGCTGCTTACAGAGGCAAGACCGCCGAAGAGATTCTGGGTTAAGGAGGGGCTGAGACATGGCAAATCTGAAGATTAAGCTCGTCAAGAGCCTCAGCGGCCGCAATGTCAAGCACATTGCCACCGCCAACTCCCTCGGCCTGCACAAGATCGGCAACGAGACCGTGCAGCCGGATAACCCCCAGACCCGCGGCAAGATCGCCAAGATCGGCTATCTCGTCGCCGTCACTGAAGAAGAATAAGGAGGGCCCCAAACATGAATATCCACGAACTTTCTCCCGTTGTGGGCTCCACCCATGTCGGCAAGCGCAAGGGCCGCGGCCACGCGACCGGCAACGGCAAGACCGCCGGCCGCGGTCATAAGGGTCAGAAGGCCCGCAGCGGCGGCGGCGTCCGCATCGGCTTCGAAGGCGGCCAGATGCCTCTGGCGCGCCGCATCCCGAAGCGCGGCTTCCACAACATCTTCGCCAAACCGCTCGAGAGCGTGAACGTCTCCGCTCTGGAGAAGTTTGAAGACGGCGCAGTCGTCGACGCGAAGGTTCTGCTTGACGCCGGTGTGCTGAGCAAGTGCACCTACGGCGTGAAGATTCTCGGCAACGGCGAAATCACCAAGAAGCTGACTGTGAAGGCTTCTGCGTTCTCCGAATCCGCGAAAGCGAAGATCGAGGCAGCAGGAGGAAAGGCAGAGGTGGTGTAAGGTGCTCCAGACATTTCGTAACGCATGGCGGATCGAAGAGCTGCGCAAGAAAATTCTTTTCACGCTGCTGATTGTCCTGCTTTACCGTCTCGGCAATGCCGTACCCGTACCTTTCGTCGACACCAAAGCGCTTGCGGATTACTTCCAGTCAAGCGGCCTGCAGAACACGATCCTCGGACTGTTCAACGTCATGTCCGGCGGCGCGTTCTCTCAGGCAACGATCTTCGCCCTGTCCATTCAGCCGTACATCAACGCTTCCATCATCATTCAGCTCCTGTGCATTGCGATCCCCGCGCTGGAGCGTCTGCAGAAGGAAGGCGGCGAGGAAGGCAAGAAGAAGATCGCCAGCATCACCCGCTACAGCACGGTCGCCATCGGCCTGCTGCAGGGCTTTGCTTACTATATGATGATGCGCAACTACGGCCTCATGAACGCCGACTTTGCCGGCAACATCTGGGCTGCCATCGTCATCATCCTGACCTTTACGTCCGGTTCCGCCCTCATCATGTGGCTTGGTGAGCAGATCACCGAGTTCGGCATCGGCAACGGTATCTCGATCATCCTGTTCGTGAGCATCGTCGCCCGTTTCCCGAACTCCATCATCCGCCAGATCAACAACGTCGCCAACGGCGACCTCGCCTGGTGGGTGCTGGTGCTGATGTACCTCGGCGCCCTGCTGCTGATCGTCATGATCGTGCTCGTCAACGATGCCGAGCGCCGTCTGCCGGTGCAGTATTCCAAGCGCGTCGTCGGCCGCAAGATGTACGGCGGCCAGAGCACGCACCTGCCGATGAAGGTGAACATGAGCGGCGTCCTGCCGATCATCTTCGCCCAGTCGATCGCGTCTCTGCCGGCCACCATCTGCGCCTTCGTCCCGAAGTGGCAGAGCAGCTGGATCATGAAGCATGTCTTTGATACGACCACCTGGCCGTATATCGTCCTCTACTTCCTGCTTATCATCTTCTTCAGCTACTTCTACTCCACGATCCAGTTCAACCCGATCGAGGTCGCGAACAACCTGAAGAAGAACGGCGGATTCATCCCGGGCTTCCGTGCAGGCAAGCCGACGAGCGAATTCATCCAGAAGGTGCTCAACAAGATCACGCTCTTCGGCGCAATCTACCTGAGCGTCATCGCGATCACGCCGCTGATCATCAGTGCGTGCTCGCAGGCGGAGCAGCTCACCGGCATCTCCTTGGGCGGCACGTCCATCATCATCGTTGTCGGTGTTGCACTTGAGACCGTCCGCGCACTCGAGGCGCAGATGCTCATGCGCAACTATAAGGGTTTCCTGAGCTGATAGGAGGATTCATAGTATGAAACTCGTTTTGTTAGGTGCCCCCGGTGCAGGCAAGGGAACGCAGGCTGAGATCCTCAGCCGCAAGCTGAACATTCCCACCATTTCCACCGGCAACATCCTGCGTGCGGCCATGAAAAACGGCACGCCCGTGGGTCTGAAAGCAAAATCCTATGTGGAAAGCGGCAAGCTCGTTCCGGACGACGTCATCATCGGCATCGTCTGCGAGCGTCTGGCCGAGCCCGACTGTGCCAATGGTTATATCCTCGACGGCATGCCGCGCACCATCCCCCAGGCGGAAGCGCTGGAGCAGCACGGCATCGACATCGACACCGCCCTCTCGATCGAGATCGCGGATGAGACCATCATCGAGCGCATGTCCGGCCGCCGGACCTGCAAGGACTGCAGCGCCACGTTCCACATCGTCTCCAACCCTCCCAAGGTGGAAGGCAAGTGCGACTTGTGCGGCGGCGAGCTGACCATCCGCAAGGATGACGCTCCCGAAACCGTCAAGGCGCGCCTGGATGTCTACCATGCCGAGACCGAGCCGCTCAAGGACTTCTACGCCCAGCGCGGCAAGCTCGTCTCCGTGGACAACCAGCCGACCATCGAGGCCACGACCGCTGCGATCGAGAAAGCTCTGGGTCTGGAATGATCATCATCAAATCCGATCCCGAAATCGATATCATGCGGCAGGCCGGCCGGATCACCGCTGGCGCGCGTACCATCGCGCGTCAGATGGTGGCCCCGGGCGTGACCACCCGCCAGATCAACCGCGAAGTGCACAAGTTCATCACGAAGTCCGGCGCGACGCCGTGCTTCATGACCGACGGCGGCTTTCCGACGGCGGCGTGCATCTCCGTCAATGACGAGATCATCCACGGCATTCCCGGCGACCGCGTCCTGCATGAAGGCGATATCGTCAGTGTCGACGTCGGCGCCCGCTACCGCGGCTTCAACGGCGACTGTGCGGGCACGTTCCCGTGCGGCCAGTGCTCGGATGAGGCGCTGCGCCTGATCCGCATCACACGGCAGAGCTTTTTTGAGGGCATCCGGTTTGCCCGTGTCGGCTACCGCATCTCCGATATCGGCCACGCCATTCAGGATTATGCCGAGAGCTATGGCTATTCACTTGTGCGCGAGTATGTCGGCCACGGCGTCGGCGCCGGCCTGCATGAAGCGCCGGAGATCCCGAACTACGGCAAGCCCGGCCACGGCCCGCGTCTGCAGAAGAACATGACGATCGCCGTGGAGCCGATGGTCAACGCCGGAGACTACGAAGTCCGCGTTCTTGACAACGGCTGGACCGTGGTCACGGCGGACGGCAGTCTGTCGGCGCACTACGAAAACTCTCTGCTCGTCACGGATGGCGAGCCGGAGATCCTGACGTTTGCAGACGACATGTGACGGGCGCGTCCCGAAAAACCTTAGGAGGTTCAAACACCTTGGCAAAAGACGATGTAATCGAACTGGAGGGCACGGTTGTTGAATCCCTGCCCAACACGACGTTCCGGGTTGACATTGGCAACGGCCACGTCATCCTGGCGCACATCTCCGGAAAGCTCCGGATGAACTTTATCAGAATCCTCCCCGGTGACAAGGTCACGGTTCAGATGTCTCCGTACGATCTGACGCGCGGCCGCATCACCTGGAGAAGCAAGTAGGAGGTTAACTACAATGAAAGTCAGACCGAGTGTCAAGCCCATGTGCGAAAAGTGCAAGGTCATCAAGCGCAAGGGCAAAGTCATGGTTATCTGCGAAAACCCGAAGCACAAACAGAGACAGGGCTGATCTGACCCTGTAAGTCCTAACACATCCGCGCCAGAAGGTCGGCTCCCTCCGGCGGGAGTAAGTCGCCTCCCTTTTTGCGCGCGGAACCAAAATTTCGAAAGGAATGATCGAATAAGATGGCACGTATCGCCGGCGTTGACCTGCCCAAGGACAAGCGAATTGAAATTGGCCTGACCTATGTTTATGGTATCGGCAGAACCAGCGCAAAAAAGATTCTTGAGATGACCGGCATCAATCCGGACACCCGTGTGAAAGACCTCACCGACGAGGACGAAGCGAAGATCCGCGAGTGCATCGACCACCACTTCATCGTGGAGGGCGACCTGCGCCGCAGCGTGGCGCTCGACATCAAGCGCCTGACCGAGATCGGCTGCTACCGCGGCCAGCGTCACAGACGCGGCCTGCCCGTGCGCGGCCAGCGCAGCAAGACCAATGCGCGTACCCGCAAGGGCCCGAAACGCACGATCGCCAATAAGAAGAAGTAAGGGAGGGATATGTAATGGCAAACGCAGCAAAAGGCAAGAAGGTTCGCACGCGCCGCAAGGAGCGTAAGAACATTGAAAAGGGAGCCGTGCATATCAGCTCTTCCTTCAATAACACCATGGTCACCATCACGGACACCCAGGGCAATGCGCTCTCTTGGGCTTCTGCCGGTGGCATGGGCTTCCGCGGAAGCAAGAAATCCACCCCCTTCGCCGCGCAGACCGCCGCTGAGACGGCTGCCAAGGCGGCCATGGAGCACGGCCTGAAGACGGTCGAAGTCTTCGTCAAGGGCCCCGGCTCCGGACGTGAGGCTGCGATCCGCGCCCTGCAGACTGCAGGACTCGAGGTCACCATGATCAAGGACGTCACCCCCATTCCGCACAATGGCTGCCGTCCTCCGAAACGCCGTCGCGTCTGATTGAAGGAGGGAAATGAATTATGGCTAGATATACCGAAGCTGTCTGCCGTCAGTGCCGCAGAGAGGGCCAGAAGCTCTTCCTCAAGGGCGACAGATGCTACACCCAGAAGTGCGCGCTCGAGTGCAGAGGCTACGCCCCCGGTCAGCACGGCCAGGGCCGCAGCAAGACCTCTGAGTACGGCTCCCAGCTGCGCGAGAAGCAGAAGGTCCGCCGCTACTACGGCGTGCTCGAGAAGCAGTTCCGCAGCTACTTTGCCATGGCGGAGAAGCGTCAGGGCATCACGGGCGAGAACCTGCTCGCGATCCTCGAGACCCGCCTGGACAACGTCGTCTACCGTCTCGGCTTTGCGATGAGCCGCGCCGAGGCGCGCCAGCTTGTGACGCACGGCCACTTCACCGTGGATGGCCGCAAAGTCAACATCCCCAGCTTCCTGGTCAAGCCGGGCATGGTTATTACACTCAAGGACTCCAGCAAGAGTCTCGACAAGATCAAGGCCAACGTCGAAGCCAACGCTTCCCGTCCGGCGCCGAAGTGGCTGGACTACGACGCCAACAACATGGTTGGCAAGGTCGTGGCCATCCCCGCGCGTGATGACATTGATCTGCCTGTCGAGGAGCACCTCATCGTCGAGCTGTATTCCAAGTAATAAAGAGACCCTCAAATTGGTAAGCTGACATCCGCAGCGCCGCAGTGGCGCAACAATACAGTAAGGAGGGTTAAGTCTAAATGATTGAAATTGAAAAGCCGCGCATCGAATGCCTGGAATCCCCGGACGACATTTCCTACGGAAAGTTCGTCGTCGAGCCTTTGGAGCGTGGCTACGGCACGACCCTGGGTAACTCTCTGCGCAGAGTGCTGCTCTCTTCACTGCCCGGTTATGCCCCGACGTCCATCCGGATCGCCGGTGTGCAGCACGAGTTTTCGACGATCCCCGGTGTCAAGGAAGACGTCACCGAGATCGTGCTGAATGTGAAGGGCATCATTGCACGCCTGCATTGCGACGGCCCGAAGACCGTCTATATCGAAGCGGCAGGCGAGTGTGAAGTCACCGCCGGTGACATCAAGGCAGACGCCGAGGTTGAGATCCTCAACCCCGAACTGCACATCGCCAGCCTCGGTCCGGACGGCGCGCTCTCCATGGAGATCACGCTCGACCACGGCAGAGGCTATATCCCGGCGGACAAGAACAAGAGCGCGCAGCAGGTCATCGGGACCATCCCGGTGGACAGCATCTATGCGCCGGTCCTGAAGGTCAACTACGCTGTCGAGAACACCCGTGTGGGCAACCAGACGGACTTCGACAAGCTGACCATCGAGGTCTGGACCGACAAGACCATCTCGGCGCGTGACGCGCTGAGCCTCGGTGCCAAGATCCTGTGCGATCACTTCACGCTCTTCACCGATCTGTCTGACACGATCGGCAACAGCTGCACGGTGGTGGAAAAAGAGCCGGAGCGCCCCGATACCGTCATGAAGATGACCATCGAGGAGCTGGATCTCTCCGTGCGCAGCTTCAACTGCCTCAAGCGCGCGAACATCAACACCGTCGAAGACCTCACCAACAAGACCGAGGAAGAGATGATCAAGGTGCGCAACCTTGGCCGCAAGTCCCTCGAAGAGGTCGAGCACAAGCTCGCTATGATGGGCCTGAGCCTGGCGAGCGACGACAATCAGTAATAACCAGCTACTCTTATCAAGGAGGAAACCGATATGCCCGGAACAAGGAAACTCGGTAAGACCACCGATCAGCGCAAGGCGATGCTCCGTCAGCAGGTCACGGATCTGCTCGACATGGGCCGCATGGAGACGACTGTCTTCCGCGCAAAAGAGATCGCGCCTCTGGCCGAGAAAATGATTACCCTTGGCAAGAAGAAGGACATGGCTGCCTATCGTCAGGCGCTGGCCTTCATCACCCGCGAGGATGTTGCCAAGAAGGTGTTCGAGGAAGTCGCCCCGAAGTATGCCGACCGCAACGGCGGCTACACCCGCATCACCCGCATCGGCACCCGCCGCGGCGATGCGGCCGAGATGGCTGTCATCGAGCTCGTGTAAGGTTTACCCGAACACAAATCCAAATGCACCGACCGCTCTGCGGCCGGTGCATTTTTCATGCGGTTTCACGCGGCTGCGCGCCGGCCGTTTTTTGGCCGGTGCATTTTCTTGTTTTACACACAGGCATGCCCTGTGGTATAATAATCAATCGACAGACAGACAACAAGGAGGGACGTGTATGCGCATTCTGGTCGTGGAGGACGAACAGGACCTCAACCGCATCCTCGCCAAAACACTCAAAGCCGAGGGTTACAGCGTCGACAGCTGCTTTGACGGCGTAGAGGCGCTCGACTATCTTGAGGGCGCGGAATATGACGCCGTCGTGCTTGACGTGATGATGCCGCGCATGGACGGGTTTTCGGTGCTGGCGCAGATGCGCGCCGACGGCAACGAGACGCCGGTGCTGTTTCTCACGGCGAAGGACAGCGTCCCCGACCGCGTGCACGGGCTGGATGCCGGCGCGGACGACTATCTTGTCAAGCCGTTTTCGTTTGATGAGCTTCTGGCGCGGCTGCGTGTCATCACGCGCAAGCACGGCGGCAGCGCGACCAATGTCTTCACCGTGGCGGACCTCACGGTCGATACCGCCTCGCACCATGTCGCGCGCGGCGGGCGCACGATCTCACTCTCGGCCAAGGAATTTGCGCTGCTGGAATATATGATCCGCAACCGCGGCGTCGTGCTCTCGCGCGAGCGCATTGAAAACCATCTCTGGAACTATGACTACAGCGGCGGCTCGAACGTCGTGGATGTGTACGTGAGCTATCTGCGCCGCAAGATCGACGCGGACTATCCCACCAAGCTCATCCATACCGTCTGGGGCGTCGGCTGGGTGCTGCGGGAGGAAGTATGAGAAGACCGTCACTCAAGATCCGCATCACGGCGTGGTTTGCGCTCATGATGTTCGTCATCGAGGCGCTGGTGCTCTCGTTTTTGCTCGCCGTCAACGGCACGATCGTCACAAACGACCCCGAGTCGCGTCTCGTGCGCGTGGTCGAGCACAACGCCGACCGCGTCAAGTATAAAAACCGGCAGTTTCGCTATGACGACATCCACTATTACCGCAACGGCGTATACACCGTGCTCTATGATGCGGACGGCAATGCCCTGCAGGGCACGTTCCCGGCGGAGTTTTCGCCCGCGCAGCCGCTGCCGCTCAGCGGGGACGCGATGCGCACCGTCACCTGCGGCGAGCAGACGTTTTATGTCTATGACGTGCACGTCGATATGATGGTCGGCAGCGTCTGGCTGCGCGGCGTCATCGACGCGGATGCAAAAGGCGGCGTCATGCGCGTGATTATGCCGCTGGCGTGGTCGCTGCTGCCGGTGCTGCTGGTGCTGTCGGTCATCGGCGGGTATTTCATCGCCAACCGCGCACTGCGCCCTGTGCGCCAGCTCACGGCCGCGGCCAATGCCATCTCCGACGGGCAGGATCTCAAGGCGCGCATCGGCCTGCCGCACACGAAGGGCAGCGATGAGATCTATCAGCTCTCGGCATCGTTTGACAATATGTTCGACCGGCTCGAGCGCTCGTTCGAGGCTGAACAGCGCTTCACGTCCGATGCTTCGCACGAGCTGCGCACGCCGACGACCGTCATCCTCGCTGCCTGCGAGGACGCGCGCAAAAACGCCCGCACTCCGGCAGACTATCAGGCCGCGCTCGACGTCGTCGACCGGCAGGCGCACAAGATGTCACAGCTCATCGCCAGCATGCTCGAGATCACGCGCCTCGATCAGGGCACGCAGAAGGTCAACTGGGAGTATGCAGACCTGTCCGATCTTGTCACCGTCATCTGCGACGAGCAGGCCATGGTCGCGCGCCGCGGCATCCGCATCGGCTGCGCGGCAGAACCGGACATTTTCATCGACATGGATGTGTTTCTCATGTCGCGTGTCGTGCAGAACCTGCTCGACAATGCCTTCAAGTTCGGTATCGACGGCGGCTGGATCCATGTGGCGCTCCGGCGCACGGATACCGGCGCGCAGCTGACCGTGCAGGATAACGGCGTCGGTATCTCGCAGGAAGATCTGGACAGAATATGGCAGAGGTTTTATCAGGCCGACCCCAGCCGGCAGGAAAGCGCGGGGCTGGGTCTGGGCCTGTCGATGGTGCAGCAGATCGTGGCGCTCCACGGCGGCACAGTCGCCGTCGCAAGCGCGAAGGGCCGCGGCACGACGTTCACGGTCACGCTGCCGGAACACCACGGAAAAGAGGAGAAGTAATATGAAGAAAACCGTTTTGCGTGCCTATGCCCGCCTCATTGCCGAGGTTGGCGCGCGTGTTCAAAAGGGGCAGGATGTCGTCATCGAGGCCGAGCTCGACCAGCCGGAGTTCGTGACCATGGTCGCCGATGCGTGCTACCATGCCGGTGCGCGCAAGGTCACCGTCACGTGGAAGCATCAGGCGCTCGAAAAGCTTGCCATCCGGCGTGAGAGCGTCAAGACGCTCCGGACTGTCGAGGACTGGGAGCGCGCGAAGCTTCAGCACTATGTCGACACGCTCCCGTGCCGCATCTACCTGCTCAGCGAAGACCCGGACGGGCTGCGCGGCGTCAGCCCCGCAAAGATGGCCAGCGCCCGCCAGGGGCGCTACAGCGTCATTAAGCCCTACCGCGACCAGATGGAGGGGCGCTACCAGTGGTGCATCGCGGCCGTGCCCGGCGTGGCATGGGCGAAGAAAGTGTTCCCGCACGAGACGAAATCGCGCGCCGTCGAAAAGCTCTGGGAGGCGATCCTGCACACCTGCCGCGTGCACAATGACCCCGTCGCCGCGTGGGATGCGCACAACGCAGACCTGCAGGCGCGCTGCGATTATCTCAACAGCCTCGGCATCGAGACGCTCGAGTACCGCGCGTCCAACGGCACGCACCTGACCGTCGGCATGATCCCCGAGGCACAGTTTTGCGGCGGTGGGGAGTACACGATCGGCGGCAGCTACTTCAACCCCAACCTCCCGACGGAGGAGTGCTTCATCTCGCCGAAGCGCGGCGAGGCCGAGGGCGTTGTCTACTCGTCGAAGCCGCTGTCATATCAGGGGCAGCTCATTGAGGATTTCTCCATCCGCTTCGCGCATGGCCGCGCCGTGGAGGTGCACGCCCGCACGAACGAGGCGCTGCTGCAAAAGCTCATCGCCATGGACGACGGCGCCGCCTACCTCGGCGAGTGCGCGCTCGTGCCGTATGACAGCCCCATCAACCAGACGGGCATCCTGTTTTATAACACGCTCTTTGATGAAAATGCCTGCTGCCACCTTGCGCTCGGTATGGGCTTCATCGACACCATCCGCGACTACCCGAACCGCTCGCTCGAGGAGATGCGCGCGCTCGGTGTGAACGACTCCATGATCCATGAGGATTTCATGATCGGCACGCCGGACCTTGCGATCACGGCGCACTGCCGCGACGGCCGCTCGGTTCCGGTGTTCCGGGACGGGACATGGGCATTTTGACCGAAATCCCACTATTACGTCGAAAAACCGCGAATTGTGGTGCGCTCCAATCCTGGAGCGCACTATTTTTATAGAAAAGTGGGGAATGCGTGCAGGAAACCGTTGCATTTTTCCGGCGCGTATGGTAAGATACGCCTACGCGGAACGAACACCGCAGATCGAAACAAAACGGGAGGTGACCGGCATGAAGCGTGCGCTTTTGTGCGTCCTGCTCGCAGCGCTGCTGCTCTGCGGCTGCACGCGCGCCCCGGCGAGTACCGTGCGCGCCCCGGATGCCGGGGAGCCGCTGACGCTCTGCCTCGGTGCAGAGCCTGCGACGCTCGACCCTGCGTGCACGGAAAACGGTGTCGGCGCAACATATGTGGTCAACCTCTTTTCCGGCCTGACCGGCTATCGCGCCGGCGGTGACGGCAGCCGGGAGCTGACGCCCGAGCTGTGCGCGGAGCTGCCCGTACCGGAGTCTTTGCCCGACGGGCGCGTACAGTATGTGTTTACGCTGCGTGACGGCCTTACGTGGTCAGACGGCACGCCGCTCACGGCGGCGGACTTTGTCTATGCGTGGAACCGGGCGTGCACACTTGAGGATGCGGCGGCGCCGTATCTCTTTGCCTGTATCGACGGGTATGGCAGCGGCCGCCTGAACGTCACGGCATCGTCCGATGGACGCACGCTCACCGTTGTGCTCGCGGAGGCCATGCCGACCTTCCTGCAGCTTTGTGCCCAGCCGGCGTATGCGCCCGTGCCCTCCGGCGCGGCAGATACGATGCGCCGGACGGCGGACGGCGCAGGCTTTGCCGTCAGCGGGCCGTACACGGTCGCCGCATGGACGGACGAGAGCCTGACCTATGTGAAAAACCCCGCCTACTGGGACGCGGACAACGTCACGGCCGAGACGGTGCGCTTTGCGTTCGAGCCTGACCCCGACGCTGCAAGCGCCGCCTTTCTTGCGCGCGACTATGCGCTCGTCTGGCCGGTCCCGGATGCCGCTCTGGACGATCTGTGCACGAACCACGCACCTGAGCTGCGCACCGTGAGCCGGCTTGCGACCTACAGCCTCTGCTTTCCCATGAACGATCCGGCGCTGAGCGCCTTTACGCAGTCGGAGCGCGCGCAGATCCGCACGGCGCTCGCCCTGCTCATCGACCGCAGCGACCTCTGCGCGCAGATCACACCCGGCGCGCAGCAGAGCGCGAACGCCCCCATCCCGCCCGGCATCTCGGATGCCGACGGCAGCGCCTTTGCCGCGCACAACGGCGCCGACGGCAAGGGGGAGGGGTACTACAGCGCCGACTATGCCGCCAACTGCCAGCAGGCCGTCGCGCTGCTGCGGCAGGCGGCGGAGTCGTCCGGCCGCTTCACGGTCAACGCGCAGGGCGTCTGCGCCGGCTTCCCGGAGCTGACATACCTGACGTCCGACGCAGCCGGCCATGTCGCCATCGCGGAGTATCTCCGGGCGCTCTACGCGCGCTATGGCATCACGCTCACCGTCACGGCGCAGGATATGCAGACCTTCCTCACCAGCCGCGCCGCCGGCGGCTACTCCGTCACGCGCTGCAGCTTCAGCGCCGATCTGGACGACCCCATGCCGTTCCTCTCCCTCTGGGCGAGCGGTGCGGGCAGCAACTTTGTCGCGCTCGGCCGCGGCGCGCACGCGGACTACGCGGGCTATTGCGTCACGATCGACGGACGCACGAAAGCTGACTGCACATGGGCGGAGTCGTATGACGCGCTGCTGTACCGCATCGCGAGCAGCAGCGATACCGCAGAGCGCTATGCGCTCATGCATCAGGCCGAGACCCTGCTCATGCAGACGGGCGCCGTCTGCCCGCTCTACTGGTATACGGACCAGTACCTGTGCAACGCGCACGTGCAGGGGATGCTGTCCGGCCCGCTCGGCGCGCAGTATTTGATGGCCGCGCAGGTGCAAAAGTGAATATAAAGCAGCCCCGCTGCCGGGAAACCGGCAGCGGGGCTGACAGCTTTTCAAAAGCCTCGCAGAGTTTCGCCGCCGGAGCGGCGAAAGAAAGTCCAATCATTTTCTTCGGCGACATGCGCGGCGAAGAAAATACTTCTCGGCCTGCAAACGTGCGCGCCGTCCTCCTTGGGCGGACGGCGCGTGCACTGCGGTCAGGCAGCCCACCCCTTTGTCAAAAAGTAATACTTTTTGACAGTCTCCAAAACCGCCGCATCCAACGATGCGGCGGTTTTTGCGTCTTTATTGCCCGTGCTGCTCCATCAGTTCGAGCAGCCGCGCGGTCTCTGCGGCGGCGTCCGGAGTGTTTGCCTCCACCTGCAGGGCGGAGGTTTCCGCATCCGGCCGGACGGTCAGCTCCCAGCTGCCGTCGCGCACATGCAGACCGTTGGTGAAGTCGGCGCCGGCCTCCATCATCGCCTCCGACAGGGTGCGCATCCGGTGCGCGCGGTCGCGGCAGGGGACACTGCGCCGGAGCGGGTCTGTGCATTGCGCGGGGGCGTCCGGTGATTCCGGGGCTTCCGGCGGTGTCGGACTCAGCCGCCCGTCGAGCACATCCAGACAGCACCGGTAGTAGGCGCGCGGCGTGCCGATGTCGCACCAGTAGCCGTCCATCGGTACGCCGAGGATGGGCTCGTCCGCCGCGAGCAGCAGCGGGAAGAGGTCGTTGGCAAAATCAAACGGCGTGTCCTCCGGCACATAGGTCATCGCCCGCGGGGAGACGATATAGATGCCGGTGTTGACGAGATCGGTCACTACGTGCGGCCAGTCCGGTTTTTCGATGAAGTGGCGTACATAGCCCTCCCGGTCCTGCAAAACGAGCCCGTATTGCAGCGGCTCTGCGTCCGGGTAGAGCGCGACCGTCACAGCGGCGCCGGAGCTCTGGTGCTGCCGGTAGAGCTGCAGCAGGTCAAAGCTGCACGCCGCGTCGCCGCTGATGACGAGAAAATCATCCCGGCCGTAAAAGTCGCTGCACGCGCGCACGGCGCCCGCCGTTCCGCGCGGCTCGGTCTCGATGCGGTAGCGCAGGTGCACGCCGTAGCTGCTGCCGTCGCCGCAGTGCTCCTGAATGGCATCCGGGCGGTAACACAGCGTTGCGCACACGTCCGTGAAGCCGTTGCGCCGCAGCAGCTCGAGCAGCCGGTCGAGCACCGGCACGCCGACGAGCGGTACCATGGGCTTCGGCAGCTTGCCCGTGATGCTGCGCAGCCGCCGTCCCTGACCGCCGGCCAGCAAAATTGCTTTCATGCGCACGCTCCTTTCACAAATCTTCGGTGGGAAAGTGTATTGTCAACGTTCGGGAAAGATGATATAATCATTGATTATTATGGGGGCAATAGGTTTTGCCCGCGGGGTGCAAGGAGGTATGACGATGCGAGATCCCAAAACCGGCAATGTACCCAATGAGTCGAAGCTGCAGCGTGCGCTGATGCCGAATTCGCGGATGTTTCTGCTGTTTCTGATCGTGTTTGCAGTGCTCACGTTTTTCTTCTCCGACCGGCTCTGGCTGTCGATCGGTGAGGGTGTCATCATTCTGCTGCTCATTATCTATTCGGTCATCATGCGCGCGCGCAAGCGCCGCACGCTCGAGCGGTATATCGAATCTGTCACCTATGATACGGAGTCTGCGCGAAATAATACCCTGCAGAATTTTCCGCTGCCGATGGCGGTCTTTCGCCCGGCGGACTCTCAGGTCATCTGGGCCAATCAGAACTTTTTTGATATCTGCGGCCGGCACAAGCCGTCGGTCGATATGCGCATCACCGACGTGATCCCGGAGTTTTCCGGCCGCTGGCTGCTCGAGGGAAACACCCAGTGTCCCGAGCTGCTGGAATATCAGGGGCGCAAGTACCAGATCCACGGCAACCTCGTGCGCACGAACCCGGACGACGCCGCGAGCTACATGGGCATCACCTACTGGGTTGACGTGACGGACTATGAGAAGATCCGGCTGGAGTATTACGCCTCGCGCCCGATCATCGCCGTGATCGTTATTGATAACTATGACGAGCTCATCCGCGGGCTGACCGACCGCAAGCGCAACGAGCTGCGCGACGCCATTGAGGATAAGCTCCTGCAGTGGTGCGAGGGCAAGGGCGGCTTCTTCCGCCGCTATGACCGCGACCGGTACCTGTACGTGTTCGAGGAGCGGCACCTTGACGAGCTGCGTGAGAACAAGTTTGCGTCCCTGCTTGATATCGTCCACAGCGTGACCAGCCCCAGCGGCATCCGCGCCACAGTCAGCGTCGGCGTCGGCCGCGACGGGGAGAGCCTTGATGAAAACTACAACTTTGCCATCCTCGGCACCGAGATGGCACTCTCGCGCGGCGGCGATCAGGCCGTTGTGAAAAACCGCGTCACGTTTGAGTTCTTCGGCGGCCGCGGCGGCGAGGTCGAGCGGCGCACAAAGGTCAAATCCCGCGTCATGGCAAACGCCCTCAGTCAGCTCATTCAGGACTCGTCCAAGGTCTACGTCATGGGGCACAGATTCTCCGATCTGGACACGCTCGGCGCTGCCGCCGGTGTGTGCTGCATCGCGCGCAAATTCGGCACGCCCTGCCGCATCGTCATGGATGCCAACAAGACGGCGGCCGGACAGCTCCGCGACCGGATGCTCAGCGCGCCGGAATACAGCAAGGCCTTCCTGTCGCCGCAGGAGGCGTTCCTGCATGCGGACAGCCGCACGCTGCTCGTCGTGGTGGACACCAACCGGCCCGACCAGGTGGAAAATGCGAGCCTGCTCGAGGCCTGCACCCGCGTGGCGGTCATCGACCACCACCGGCGCGCGGCAAACTATATCTCCAACGCGACCATGAGCTTCCACGAGCCGTATGCGTCGTCGGCGTGTGAGCTGATGGCGGAGCTTCTGGAGGAGCTGGTCGAGCAGCCGGACATCCTGCACGTGGAGGCGGAGGCGATGCTCTCGGGCATCATGCTCGACACAAAGGACTTCACCGTGCGCACCGGCGAGCGCACGTTTGAGGCGGCGGCATTCCTGCGCCGCGCCGGAGCGGACACCTCCGAGGTGAAAAAGCTCCTGCAGACGGATATGGAGCACACGGTCGCCCGCTATAAGATCCTGCAGACGGCGTCCATTTACCGCGCGGACATCGCCATTGCCGCGCCTGCCGAGCCGCAGGAGCGCATCGTCGCGGCGCAGGCTGCGGACGAGCTGCTCAACATCGCGGGAGTCACGGCGTCACTGGTTATTTACCCGATGGGTAACGGGGATGTGTTCATCTCCGCGCGCTCGATCGGTGAATTGAATGTGCAGCTTGTCATGGAGGCGCTCGGCGGCGGCGGCAGCCGCTCGTCGGCGGCCGTGCAGCTGCACGACGTGTCGGTCGCGCAGGCGGTGCAGATGGCACGCGCGGCGATCGACGATAATCTGGAAAATTAAGCAAAGGAGTATCTTGCTATGAAAGTGATTTTGAACGCAGACGTAAAGGGTCAGGGCAAAAAGGGCGAGCTCAAGGAAGTTTCCGACGGCTATGCCCGCAACTACCTCCTGCCGCGCAAGCTCGCAACGGAGGCGACGGCCGACAATCTCAACGCCTTCCGCCTCAAGGAGAAGGCCAAGGCCGCGCAGATCGCCCGCGAAAAGGCTGAGGCGGAGGAAAACGCCAAGAAGCTCGGCGCGATCCAGGTGAAGATCTCGGCGAAGGCCGGCAGCAACGGCAAGCTCTTCGGCTCCGTCACCTCGAAGGAGATCAGCGACGCGCTGCACGAGCAGTTTGCGCTCAGCATCGAAAAGCAGAAGATCGTGCAGGCCGAGCCCATCAAGAGCTTCGGCGCGTACGAGGTCAAGTGCAAGCTCGGCTATGAAGTCACCGGCACGATCCACGTGCTGGTCATCGAAGACAAATAAACCGCGCGCAGGCGAGGGAGGGACCCGTCATGGAGGAGCTGCTTGGCAGACAGGCGCCCCATTCCGCTCCGGCGGAGCAGGCAGTCATCGGCGCGATGCTCATCGACCCGAGCTGCATCCCGGATGTGATCGAGAAGGTCAAGTCCGACGAATTTTATATTCAGGCCAACCGCGACATTTTTGACACCATCTTCGCCATGTTCTCCTACGGGCAGAGCGTGGACGCGGTCACGGTGCTCGAGCAGATGAAGGTGCGCGGCGTGTTCAAGGATACGACCCAGCAGTATCTCATGGAGGTCATGCAGGTCACGCCCACGGCGGCAAACGTGCTCAAGTACGCGGCCATCGTGCGCGATCAGGCACTGCTGCGCAACCTGCACACCGCGGCCGATGAGATCAACACCATGATCTTTGAAGGCTCGGGCGGTGCGGACGCCATGCTCGAGGCGGCCGAGCGCAAGATCTATGCGCTGCGGCAGGGACGCAATGTCGGCGGCCTGCAGCCGATCAGCATGGTCATCCAGCGCGTGTACGCAAACCTCTCCGAGGCGGCGAGCAGCGGCGGCGGCATCCCCGGTCTGGCGACCGGTCTGCCGGATCTAGACCAGACGATCCTCGGCCTGAACGCGGGTGAGCTGATCCTCATCGCCGCGCGCCCCGGCATGGGCAAGACGAGCCTTGCGCTCAACATCGCGCTGCACGTCGGCAAGACGTCCGGCAAGACGGTCGCGGTGTTCTCGCTCGAAATGGCGCGCGAGCAGCTCACGACCCGTCTGCTCGCGGGTGAGGGTCTGGTCGACAGCCAGAAGCTGCTGACCGGCAAGCTCTCGGCGGACGAGTGGCGGCGCGTCGGCGCTGCGGCCACGACCATCAGCGCGACCGATATCCGCATCGACGACAATCCGTCGCTTTCCGTTGCGGACATGAACGCCCAGTGCCGCCGCATCCCGAATCTCGGCCTCGTCGTCATCGACTACCTGCAGCTCATGCAGTCGGCCGGCAGCGGCCACGGCTGGTCGAATGAGAGCCGCACGCAGGCGGTCTCTGACATGAGCCGAATGCTCAAGATCATGGCCAAGGAGCTCAACATTCCGGTCATCTGCCTGTCGCAGCTCTCGCGTGCCAACGAAGCGCGTCAGAATAAGCGCCCGATGCTCTCGGACCTGCGTGAATCCGGTGCCATCGAGCAGGACGCGGACATCGTGCTCGCGCTCTACCGCGACGGGTATTACAACAAAGAGTGCGAAAACCCGAATCTGGCCGAGGCGATTATTCTCAAAAACCGCCACGGCGAGACCGGCACGCTCGAGCTGATGTGGCTGCCCGAATACACGACGTTTGCGGCCATTGAGAAGAAGTACGACGACGATGACTATTGATACCATCGCGCGCGGCGCGCGCGTGCTGTGTGCCGTGTCCGGCGGGGTGGACTCCATGTACCTCCTGCACCGGATGACGGAGCTGGCGGCACAGCGCGGCTTCATGGTCGGCTGTGCGCACTTCAACCATGGCCTGCGCGGCGCAGAGAGCGACCGCGACGAGGCGTTCGTGCGCGCACAGTGTGAACGTTTGGGCGTACCATTTTACGCCGGGCGCGGCGACGTTGCGTCCGTGCGCGGCATGGGCACGGAGGGCGCTGCGCGGCAATTGCGCTATGCGTTTTTGACCGACTGCGCGGCTGCACACGGCTATGATTGGATCGCAACGGCGCACACGGCGGATGACAACGCCGAGACGCTGCTGCTCAACCTCGCGCGCGGCTGCGGTCTGCGCGGCCTGACCGGTATCCCGCCGCAGCGCGGCAAGCTCCTGCGCCCGATGCTGGACACGACGCGCGCGGAGGCGGAGGCGTATCTGGCGGCGCATGGCATTGCGCACGTGGACGACAGCACGAACGCATTGGACGCTTACGCCCGCAACCGCATCCGGCACCATGCCGTGCCGGCGCTCGAGAGCGTGAACGCGGCCTTCGTGCAGCACGCGGCCGATACGGCGGCGCTTTTGCGCGAAGATGAGCGGTTTCTCGGCGGTCTGGCGGCGGAGTTTCTCGCTGGGCAGACGCCGGCGGAGGGCATCCTGACGGCAGAGCTGCTGGCGCTGCCGCGCCCGGTGCGCGTGCGCGTGCTGCAGCAGGCGGCCGGACGCGAGCTCTCACGGCGGCATCTGCTGGCGCTCGAGCAGCTGTGCGGCGGGGAGGGACTCGGCTATGCCGACGTGCCCGGTCTGCGCGTGACGCGCGAGCAGGGACGGCTCTTTTTCGGCGCGCAGCGGCGGCCGCCGCTCGGGACGTATGCGCTCATCCCCGGTCAGACGACGGAGATCCCGGAGCTCGGCATGCGCTTCACGGTGGGGATGCCGGAACCGTTTCGTGAAATTCACAGCGCGTTCACCACTTTTGTCTTTAAATCTGCGATTATCCATGATAAACTATCTGTTACGCCGCGGCGTCCGGGCGATCGGATCCGTCTGGCAGGGCGCGGCTGCACCAAGCGCGTGAGCGACCTGCTTGCAGAGCGGGGGCTGACGCAGGGCGCGCGCGAGCGCGTACCGATCATCCGCGCGGCGGATGTGCCGGCGGCCATCGCCGGCTTCGGCGTTGCCGAGCAATGGGCGGCGGTGCCGGATCAAACCATGGTCTGCATCCGGATGGAACAGATCCAAACATATGGGGGAGAATACTATGAGCGATATGAGAGATGACATTGCGTCCGTTCTGCTGTCCGCCGAAGATATCCAGAAGCGCACGGCGGAGCTCGGTGCCCGGATCTCGAAGGATTTTGACGGCCGCGAGCCGCTTTTTGTCGGCGTGCTCAAGGGCTGCTTTGTGTTCATGGCGGACCTGATGCGCAGCGTGACCATTCCGTGTTCGGTCGATTTCATGGCCGTATCGTCCTACGGAAACCAGACCACGACCACCGGTGCGGTGAAGATCAACAAGGATCTGAATCAGGACATCGAGGGACGCGACATCATCCTCGTCGAGGACATTCTCGACAGCGGCGTTACGCTGCACTACCTTGCGGACTATCTCAGTGTCCGCCGTCCCGCGTCGATCACCATTGCGACGCTGCTGGACAAACCTGCGCGCCGCAAAGCGCCGATCCACGCGACGTATGCCGGCTTTGAAGTGCCGGATGCATTCGTCGTCGGCTACGGCCTTGACTACGCGGAAAAATACCGCAATCTCCCGTTCATCGGCGTGCTCAAGCCGGAGGTCTACTCCCACTGAGCCCGATGCGGATTCCTAAAGGATGTGATTTGATTTGAAACCGGACAAGAACCGTGCCAGAGGCATCGGGTTCTATATGCTGATCGGCGTGATCATTCTCGCCGTCGTTTTCTATCTGACGACCCCGGTGGAGCAGAAGGAATACACCTACTCCGAGATCGAGACCCTGTTCCGGGAGAAAAAGGTCAAGTCTTTCAGTCTCGAGGGCGATGAGCTCACGCTCAACCTCTATTCGGCTGACAGCGACGGCAACACCACCATCAAAAAGACCCTGCCGAACCCGAACTGGTTCCGCGAGGATCTGGGCGATCTCATTGATGAGCAGACCGCCAGCGGTGTGCTGACGGAGTACGACTACGTCAAGGGCTGGACGGCGCCGTGGTGGATGTCCATCCTGCCGTATCTGATCACGGTCGTGCTGTTTATCGGCGTGTGGTACCTGCTTATGAACAAGTCGGGCGGCGGCGGTGCGCCGGGCGTCGGCAAGTTCGGCAAGGCGCACACGCGCACCGGCGAGGAGAACCTCAAGAAGGTCACCTTTGCCGATGTTGCCGGTGCGGAAGAGGAAAAAGAGGAGCTGTCCGAGATCGTGGACTTCCTCAAGCGGCCGCAGAACTATACCGCGATGGGCGCGCGCATCCCCAAGGGTGTGCTGCTCGTCGGCCCTCCGGGCACCGGCAAGACGCTCATGGCGCGCGCAGTTGCGGGCGAGGCGGGCGTGCAGTTTTTGTCCATCTCGGGCTCGGACTTTGTCGAGCTCTATGTCGGCGTCGGCGCATCGCGCGTGCGTGACCTGTTTGAACAGGCCAAGAAGGTCGCTCCGGCCATCATCTTCATTGATGAGATCGACGCGGTCGGCCGTCAGCGCGGCAGCGGTCTCGGCGGCGGCCACGACGAGCGCGAGCAGACGCTCAACCAGCTGCTCGTCGAAATGGACGGCTTTACGAACAACGAGGGCGTCATCGTCATGGCGGCGACCAACCGCGCCGACATCCTCGACAACGCGCTGCTGCGCCCCGGCCGCTTTGACCGGCGCGTGTATATGGGCCTGCCCGACATCAAGGGCCGCGAGGAGATCCTGAAGGTCCATGCCCGCGGCAAGCCGCTGGGCGACGATGTGGATCTCAAGAGCATCGCACGCGGCACGGCCGGCTTTGCCGGTGCGGATCTGGAAAACCTCCTCAACGAGGCTGCGATTCTGGCCACGCGCAGCAAGCGCCGCTTCATCATGCAGGAGGATATCGACGAGGCGATCCTCAAGGTCGTCATGGGTCCGGAGAAGAAGAGCCGCATCGTGTCCGAGCGTGCGCGCCGCCTGACGGCGTACCACGAGTCGGGCCACGCGATCGCGTCGTTCTTCCTGAAGAATTCCGATCCCGTGCACTATATCACCATCATCCCGCGCGGTGCTGCCGGCGGCTTCACGTGGTACCGCAAGGCGGAGGACGCGGAGGACTTTACCTCCCGCGGCGAGATGTTCGACAGCATCGTCTCCGCGCTCGGCGGCCGCATTGCCGAGCAGCTGTTCCTCGACGATATCTCCACCGGCGCGTCCGGCGATATCCAGCAGGCGACGAGCGTTGCCCGCGACATGGTCATGAAATATGGTATGTCGGAAAAGCTCGGCCCCATCTCGTTCGACGATTCGAGCCACAGCATCTTCATCGGCCGCGACTTCGGCACGACGAAGAGCTATTCCGAGGAGACTGCCGCCACGATCGACGAAGAGGTCAAGCACATCTTCGACCAGGCGTATGCCAAGTGCGAGGCGCTGCTGCGCGAGCACGCCGATCTGCTGACCGGCCTTGCGGAGTATCTGCTCATCCACGAGACGATCGAGGGTGACGATTTCCGCTACTACTGCGAGCACGGTCAGATGCCCATCCACCCGGACGACACCATCGAGCCGCCCGCAAAGGTCATCCGCAGAATGGATGAGGCGCCTGTTGCGCCGCAGCCGGAAGTGGAAGCGCCGGCCCAGCCGGAGGCACCGTCCGCACCGGATGCGGACGCTCCGAACAGCGATCCCGGCGAGCAGCCGTAAGCCGTCCGCGCACAAAACACGATCACGATCAAAAGGCCGCAGCGCATATGCGCTGCGGCCTTCTTTCTGCCCGGCGCGCGGCGTATGCGCCGCACACTGTCCGGG
>OLRG01000165.1_pt1 | contig 71974 bp, 65 predicted proteins | sample 1672331 | NCBI WGS metagenome assembly OLRG01 (sample SAMEA3136672, study PRJEB25190) | human gut metagenome
ATTTCGGCGCACCTCTATGATACACGATATTCAGAAAAAACGCAACCGGGAATCTATTTTCCCCAGCTTCTCCCTCCGACATACTACAAGTATTTCAAGGGAGAAATACGGCAACACATTTTTGCGGTGCTGCCGCACCGAAGTTACGGCGCAAAAGATCCGCCTGTTTGCTTTCTCTGCACCCTTTCAGCGTGAGATTTTGCGTCGAAACAAGGTTTTCTCCCGCCGACATACTACGAGTATTTCAAGGGAGAAATAACGAAGTTACGGCGCAAAAGATCCGCTGAAAGCTTTAACCCTCGTCCCGGAGGCAGTTTCTCTTAATCCCCAGAATCTCACGGGCCTCATCGGCAGTTGCGATCTCACGGCCTGCCAGCTTTGCCAGCTCTACGGCACGCTTTACCAGCATCTCGTTGGTGGCGATGATCTTGTTGCCGTTCTCGTCCTTGCCGTACATGACGTTGTCCTCAAGGCCAACACGGAGGCCGTCGCAGCCCAGAGCCAGACCGGCCAGCATCATGGGCATATGGGCCTTGCCGATACCGGAAACGGACCATGTAGCGCCTGCGGGCAGATGGCCCACCATAAATGCAAGGTTCTCGGCGGTGCCGGGCATGGAGCCGCCAACGCCCATGATGAACTGCATATGGGGGTTGCCGGGGATGCCGTGCTTATTGACATAGTACATTGCGGAATCCAGATGGCCGGTGTCGAAGATCTCGAACTCGGGCTTTACGTCTTCCTTTACAACCTCTTCCGCCAGCTTGTTCAGGAAGCGGGGGCTGTTCTCGAAGATGTAGCTGTTGGACCAGTTCAGGGTGTTGGGGTCGAAGGAGCACATCTCGGGCTTCAGGGCAGACAGATGCTGGAGACGCTTGTAGTCCTCGTACTCGCCGCCGGAGGTGGTGAGGTTGATGATGATGTCAACGCCCTCCTTCTTGCACAGCGCACGGGTCTTTTCCACTGCCTCGGTGAACTTCTGGAGGCTCATGGACTTGTAGCCGATCTGCATGACGCCGTCCACTTCCTTGTCCTCACGGACATGGATATGGGCAATGGAAGCGCCCAGCTTTGCGCAGGCAACGATCTGCTCTGCCAGCTCATCGGCGGTGTAGGGAACGGTGGGTGCCTTATCCTTCTTGGTGCCGGCGCCGCAGAGGCATACCTGAATCATGATCTTATTGGATTTAGCCATGGTAATTACATCCTTTCCAGTCTATCTATAAGCGTTGTTGTTGCTCAGTCGCACATTTCAATGACAGTGGCCTGACCCATGCCGCCTGCAATGCACAGGGTGGCAAGGCCATACTTGAGGCCCCGCTTCTTCATCTCATACATCAGGGTCACAAGAATCCGGCAGCCGGAGGAGCCAACGGGGTGGCCCAGGGCAATGGCGCCGCCGTTTACGTTGATGATATCCATCTTGTCCTCCCAGTGGAGCTGCTTGATGCAGCCCAGAGACTGGGCGGCAAAGGCCTCGTTGAGCTCAATGAGCTGAATGTCATCCATGGTCAGGCCCGCATTCTTCAGCGCCTTGGGCACTGCGTACACGGGGCCAAGGCCCATGGTGCGGGGATCGCAGCCTGCGGTACCCATACCGATGATCCGGCAGATGGGCTTCAGGCCCAGCTCCTTGGCCTTTTCCTCGGTCATCAGCAGCATGCAGGATGCGCCGTCATTCCGTCCGGAGGAGGAAGCGGCGGTCACGGTGCCGGTGAGCTCGGAGCTGTTATAGATGCGGCCCTCTTCATCGGTGGTGATGTTGAAGCAGGGCTTCAGCTTTGCCATCTTCTCCATGCTGGTGTCACGCTTGGGGAATTCATCGGTGTCGAATACAATGGGGGGCTTTTTGCGGCCCTGGGGAACTACCACGGGAACGATCTCGTCCTTGAACTTGCCGGCGTCAATGGCGGCAATGGCCTTCTGCTGGGAGGCAAAGGAGAAGGCGTCCTGCTCTTCCCGGGTGATGCCCAAAGTCTCGGCGATCTTCTCCGCCGTAGCGCCCATATTATAGCGGCCAAACATCTCCTGGGGCTGAGAGCGGAACTGACCCTCGGTGACGGCGTCCACAAACTCGGTGTTGCCGGTGCCCACACCCCAGCGTGCGCCGCGCACATAGAATACCGCATTGGACATGGACTCGGTGCCACCTGCCAGCACCACATCGGAAAGGCCGGTCATGATCTGCATGGCGCCGTTCTGCACGGCGGTCATGGCGGAAGCACACTGGCGCATGACAGTATGGGCGGAAGCGGAAGCGGGAATGCCCACCTTCAGGGCGGCCATACGGGCAATATTGGGCTCATCGGAGGTCTGACGGCACTGGCCCATAATGACCTCATCGATCTGGGCGGGGTCAATGCCGGTGCGGTCCAGGCAGCCCTTCATGACGGTACATGCCAGATCATAGGCGCTGACGGGACGCAGTGCGCCGCCGAACTTGCCCACAGCAGTACGGCAGCCGTCAACCACAACTACATTACGAAGTTCCATTGGAAATACTTCCTCTCTTTATTGATGCAATGATTACGGTTGGTTTTGGGGATCCCAACCAGCTCCTTCCGCCGCCTCTCCCTGATTCGACAGGCAGCGCAAGGAGCCGTGCCGGTGCTCCCAAGGTGTCTCCCATGGCGTTCCACGGGAGACACCTTGGGCAACCCGCACAATTACGCCTGCGGGTTTTGGCGGTTCTTTTTCTCCACAAATCCGCTGCGAAAAGCTTGAAATACACAAAGTATTCCGGCGTTTTCCCAACAAATTTGTGACATAAAATTCCTCGCCAAATCTCCTTGCCGAATTATGCGGTATTACCCTTATTTTCAGCGGAACGAATTACTCGGCAGGCTCCAGATAGGTGATGCCTACATAGTGATCGTGGTCGGTGCGCTGATCCTGATAGCATACAGGCTTAAAGCCCGGGAAGGTGATGTCCACCGTCCAGCTCTTGCCCTCGGGCAGATCCTCTACCTCCCAGTCACCGGCCCAGTTGGTCTCGGTCTCATAGGTAGCGCCGCATTCATTGCAGGTGACCTTGACCTTGGCGCCGATGCAGACCTCTTCCAGCTCCTCGGGGTAGGCCACGGTTCCGGCAAGGAACTTCCCGGGGATGTTCAGATGTACCACGCTGGAGCCCATGGTTCCAAGCTCCTTGAGCTGAGTGACCTTGTTGGCGGCAATGAGCTTGCTGATTTCGCTGTCGGGATCGGCCAGATCGCCGAATACCAGTGCCTGGTTGGGACATGCCTCCACGCAGCGGGGCTCAAAGCCGGGATAGTCGGGGTCATCCAGCAGCTCTGCGCACATGGTGCACTTCTGGGGGATCTGCTCCTCCTCATTCCAGTAGATAGCACCGATGGGGCAGGCGTCTACGATCTGCTTCTGTCCCTTGGACTTCTCCGGGTCTACGATCACAATGCCGTCGGGGCGCTTGTAAACTGCGCCGTCCTTGGCTGCCGCCATGCAGGCGGGGTTGTCGCAGTGGGAGCAGGGCGTGGGAACGGTAGCAGTCTTGATGTGGCGCTCGTTGTCACCACGCTCCCACTCCTTAATGTTCATCCAGTACTGACCCATCTCAGGCTGAGATTTGCTCAGGTCGGTATCCCAGCCGCAGTGCTCGTCCTTGCAGGCCATAAAGCAGGCGTAGCAGGCCATGCACCGGGCGGAGTTCACGGCAATGCCGGGCTTTTTCATGGGGTGTTTCAGCATAATCAGATTGCCTCCTTCTTCGCAAGCTGCTCACGGAGCCACTGCTCCTTTTCGCCGAAGAGCATGTCGGCTTCCATGGAAGTACGGACAGGACGCTCGGTCTCCAGCTGCTGCTTGTCCACCTCGTCGAGGATGTGCTCAAAGCCCTGACCATAGTTGGGATCCGGCTCGCACTTTTCGATGTCGATGTTGCAGCTGTAGGGTGCCATGGCGGGCACATAGTCGCCGATGAGGCGGCCGGGAGTCAGCACATTGATGCTGCCGCCCTTGTCCCAGCTCTTATAAACGCCGTACTCAATGGGGTTATAGATACCGGAGGAGGTGTAGGCATGGATGGTCTCCGGATACAGGCGGTAGGTGACACGGGCCACCATCAGGCAGCTGCCGCGGTCATTGAACAGCCGTACCACGTCGCCGTCCTTGATGCCCTTCTGTTCCGCCAGCTTGTGGTTGATGTGGCAGACCAGATAGGGGTTGCCATTGATGATCTGACGGTTCTTGGGGATCTCCCACAGCCACTTGGCGTGCTGCTGATAGTGGGTATGGTAGTCAAACCGGGGATGGGGCGAGACCAGGCCAAAGGGATATTTGTCCGCAGACAGGCTCTTGAAGCCCTCCCAGGAATCCTGATACTGAGGGATCGGACGGCGAGCCTCGTCGTCGGGCGCCCAGTAGGTCAGGGACTCGGATACGAATTCAAACTTGCCGGAGAAGGTGCCCAGCTTGCCCTCCTCCTGGAAGACCTTGTGGTTCATGGTGTCGCAGGGACGGTTCTCCGCAAACCACTGGAAGCCGGGATAGCGATCCCAGTTCTCATAGAGGCCGGTCTTGGGATCCTTGTCCTCCTCATGGTAGGACACCGGCGGGATGTAGTAGCCCTTCTTCTTGAAGTCCTCCCAGGAGATGTGCTTGGGCAGATCGGAGAACTGCCAGAAGCGCTTGGCCCACTCTTCCTCGGTGCGGCCCTCGGTAAAGCGCTCGCCCCAGCCCAGACGTGCTGCCACCTGAGAGAAGATCCAGAAGTCGGAACGGGAATCCCACAGTGGCTCAATGGCCTTGTCCTGATAGACGATGACCTGCCAGGAGTTGCCGGTCTGAGAGTGGGAGCAGTAGCCGCCGTTGCCGGAGTTGCCCACCTCACCGATGTCCACACGCTCGAGGTTGGTGCAGGCCGGGAGGATCACGTCCGCATGACGGGTCTCGGGGGTCATATAGATGTCCTGGTTGATGACGAACTCCAGCTCGGGGCTCTTGTACATCTTGGCCCACTTGTTGGTGTCCAGCATGGTGCCGAAGAAGGAGCCGCCGTAGCGCCAGAAGCAGTGAACCTTATTGTAGCCGGGTGCGGGGTATACATGGCGGGTAAACTCCTGATCCACGCCGCCGCCGCAGAAGCCTTCGCCGTACCACTCATAGTGGCCGTCCAGAATGGCATCGGGCACGTTGGGACGGTAGAGCACCTGCTCCACGGAGTTCACGGGCACATCATCGCAGATGGGCGCACCGGCAATGGAGGACAGGGGATCGGAATAGCCGCCGAACCAGAAGTTATAGTTCATGGGGCCGCCGCAGGCGGGGCTCCAGAAGGCACGGCCGGGCTTGCCCATGCCCTGCATGGCAAACAGCAGCGTCATCAGACGGGCATACTCGGTGCCGTTGGAGTGACGGCAGGCGCCGCCGAAGCCGCCGCGCATGCCGGAGCCGCCGGTGGTCACGGAGTTTGCCCAGCGGCGGGCAATGGCCTTGATGTCCATGGCGGGAACCAGGCTCAGCTCGGAGGCCCACTTGGGGGTCTTCGGCGTGCCATCGGGGCCAAGGCCAAGAATATGGTTCTTGAATTCCTCAAACCGGTGGCCGTGCTGTGCCACATATTCCTTATCATAGGTACCCTCGGTGATCCACACATAGGCAATGGCCTCCAGCAGTGCGGCATCGGTGCCCATCCGGGGGCCGATCCACTTGTCGGCGTGCTTCACAGAGGTGTAGTTATTGAAGGGATCAATGTAGATGAACTGGATGCCCATCTCCTTCATCCACCAGCGCCACAGGGCAGATTCCTGCGCAGAGTAGCCGCCGCGGCTGGTATCGGGGTCCGTGGACCAGCAGACGATGGTCTCGGTATTCTGCATGGCCATCTCCAGCATATCATAGGGCTCGGGGCCGCCCAGACGCCAATAGTATCCGTAGGAATGGGGAGTGCCCCAGTGGAAGCCCTCCCAGGAGTCCGGGTTATCGGCAATACGGGTATAGCCCATCATGGAGAAGAAGCGCTTGAACAGGGAGATCTTATAGCCTACCAGTCCCCAGGAGTGGTGGGAAGAGGTACATGCGGTAATGGTCTCCTTGCCGTAGGTCTTCTGGAGACGCTTGATCTCTCTGGCCACAAGGCTCAGGGCCTCATCCCATGAGGCACGGCGGTAGCCGGACTTGCCACGGTTCTCGGTGTTGCGGTTCTTGCCATCGGGGGTCTCTACAAAGTCCTCCCGGATCATGGGGTACTTCAGGCGGTCATAGGCATAGGTTTTATCCCGCTCGCAGTAGCCCAGCAGGCTCATGGTGGTCTTTCTCTGGGGGGTATATTCCTTGCCCCGGGCCTTAATGACCCAGCCTGCGGGGTCGTCGTCTGTCAGCACAATGGGGCGAACACGGCGGATCACGCCATCGATGGTGTGAAGGGTCATGGGGCCGCCAACGCAGACGCTGTGGGTAATACGCTCCTTCTTGGAGTCGGAACGCATAGGTATTTTTTCCATAATGTGCAGTCCTCCTTACTTCACTTCGATCATCTGGCGGGCATAGTCGCTTCTGGGGTCGATCTCCACCATGGTGCCCACATATTTTCCATCCTTGCGCTCAAAGCAGCGCATATCAAAGTCCTCGATCACCGGGATCCAGAACACACGGCCATCGGGGCCCTGATAGTGCTTGCCTGCATGGAACTGGTGCAGCAGCATCTCCACGGGGCCGCCGGGGGCGTCTGCCCGCTTCTGGGCGGTGGCATAGTGGAGGTTCAGGAAGGTGGGGTCAATGACGCCGTACTTTTCCATCCGCATGGGGCCGATGTCCTTCCAGTCCTCGGGCATGGAGCGCATGGTCTCCACAATCACATCATATACATCGGTGCCGGGCATACCGCAGCCCTCGAAGCCCTCATACCAGACCCGATAGGCGTTCATATGCTCGCTGGGATGATCCTTCAGGATCTCCTTCACCCGATCCACGATCTCCTGCTTCTCCACTGTCTTTACACCGTCGGGCAGCCGGAGCACATATTTTTTCACAAGATCCATCCTGCTTCCTCCTCTTATCGGATCACGTTATGGGCGATCAGCGCATCCATGGCGTCCTGATCGCCGGGTTTTGCAGCTTCGCCCTCGCCATAGCTCCAATCTACAGGAAGCTCCACAGACTTGGTGATCCGGATCTCCCCCAGCACCGTGCCGGTGCCGTGGTACATCTCCCGGAATTCCGCCGCAGCCTTTTGGATGGCGTCGTCGTCATTCTCTGCCAGAACAAAGCACTTTGCCGTGGTGCAGAAAACGTATTTCGGCTCCGTGGGCTTTTCCAGCTGCTTCTTCTGGGCCTCGCAATAATACTTTTTCATGGTGCCCCTCCTTAATACATCCGCACATCGGGAATGGTGCGTCCATTGATCCACGGATCATACTTCTGGAGGAACGCCTGATCGTCCCCCTGAAGCGCCACCGTCCCCAGCTCGGAGGGATGCACCCACTGGAATGCGCTGTAGACACCGGCCTTGGGCTCCTCCTGATAGACGTCCACTGCCTCATAGTACCAGTGCTCATCGCATTTGGTATGGGTGTTGTGGGTGATGTTGCCGCAGGGAATGTGCTCTACGGTTCCGTCCTTCTTATATTTCTTTCCCTGAACAATGAGCTTTCCGGCCTTGGCCTGAACGCCTACGGTCTCCCATGCAGTGCGCTGCACAGCAGTTTCCGGTATCTCATTGACACGAATATAGCCCTTGGGCAGTTCCCAGACGCCGTCGGGCCGCTGACATACCAGCACATCGCCGGTGGGGCCCGCATGATGCTGGATCAGAAGAGAAATCTCTGTCATTCTATGCACCTTCTTCCGTAAAAATCAGAGTGTATACTGATGCTCGGCCAGCTGATAGCCCTCGGCCTCCAGCTGTGCGCCCACCCGCTCCCGGAACTGGCGGACGGTCTCCTGCCATACATCCCGGTCGATCCGGCGTACCTCTACGCCGTCCTCCATGACGCTGGCCCACTCGGTGAAGCCGCGCCGGGTACTTCTGCAGACAAACTTATAGGTTTTCAAGTTTTAGCCTCCTTCTGTATGTTCTTCTCCGGTAGCCTCCTGCCAGCTCATAAAGTCCTGATCCTCAGCAGGCAGCTGTCCGGTCGCGTCCAGATATGCGATGATGCCCCGTTCTGCCGCCACCATGGCGCCTAAGGGGTTCATATGGCCCTTGGGGGTGATCTCAAAAAGGCCGTCTGCCAGCGAAGCCAGATTCTTGAACATGGCACGGTTGCGCTCATTCACCGGGAACGCCTTCTGCCGCCCCTCCTCTGCGTCCATCTTATGGATGAAGCAGCGGTAATCATGGCGCATGATAAAGACGTACATGATCTCAAGACCGGACTGAATGGCTGCGATCTTTCCATCGTCCAGCGCTTTTAAGAGCTTGTCGCCGTCTTTTTTCATGGGCCGGAGCTCCACATCGTTGTCGTGATTCTCCCGCCGGTCTCTGTCACGGCTATGCCGGACCTTTTTCTCTTCACTCATTGATTTCCACCTCGCTTCCCTGCCAGGCCGGTGCTCCATAGCAGAACGCCCGGCCCTTCGGAACCCAATGGGCCGCTGCAAAATGCCGCAGGAACTCTACGGTATCGCATCTTTTATTATTCTAAACCATGGTATTGTACCAGAGTCAAGGCCCAATTCCCGTTATTCTGCACAAAATCACAGAATTTCAGGGCGTCATTTCGGTTCATTCGCATTGTACCATCCCTGCCCGCCCTTGTAAATACCGTGGGGAAACATTCCAATCTCAAGTCAAAAAAATTTACCGCTGTTTATACCCTGTTCACAATCGCCTGCTACTATGGAACTATAAAATTTATCAGCAGAAAGGCAGGTGAGGCATATGAGAAGGAAAAAACCGTTTCTTTACGGGCGCAACGGCCCCGACGCGCTGTCCATGACCGCCAGCTTTACCGCCTGTGTTCTGCTGATCGTGGCCATGTTTCTGAAGGGTACTGCCAGCTCCGTGCTTTGGCTGCTGGCCCTGGTCTGCCTGATTCTCTGCTACTTCCGCATCTTCAGCCGGAACATCTCCCGCCGCCGGGCGGAAAACCAGTGGTATCTCCAGAAGATTGCGCCCCTGACGGCCATTTCCAGCCGCATCAAAGCCCGCCGCCGTCAGAAGAATCTGTATTGCTTTTTCAAATGCCCCCAGTGTAGCACCGTGCTGCGGGTGCCCAAGGGAAAGGGGCATATCCGCATCACCTGCAAGTGCTGCGGCCATGTGTTTGAAAGGAACAGCTGATGTTTGGATATATTACCGCCGATGCCTCTGTGCTGTCGGAGGAGGAGATCCGGCGCTACAGCGGCTGCTACTGCGGCCTGTGCCGGAAGCTCAGTGACGATTACGGCTTCTCCGGCCGCATGACCCTGACCTACGATATGACATTCCTGGTGCTGGTTCTGTCCTCCCTCTATGAGCCGGAGGAGCAGTCCGGCGCCGCTCGCTGTCCGGTGCATCCCATCCGGAAACGCTGCTGGTGGCAAAATCGTTTTACTCAATATGCCGCCGACCTGAACCTGATGCTGGCCTGGTGGAACTGCATGGACAACTGGGAGGACGATAAGAGCCTGCCCAGCCGGGCCTTTGCGGGACTTCTGCAAAAAAGATGCCGGACGCTGGAGCAGCAATACCCCCGGCAGGCTCTTGCCATCCGGGACAACCTCATGCAGCTCCACCGCTATGAGGACGGGCCGGAGGTCTCCGCCGATGCCGCCGCCGCCTGCTTTGGCAGGCTCATGGGGGAGCTGTTCGTCTGGAAGGAAGATGACCATTTTGCCCCGGTGCTCCGGGCTATGGGATACGGCCTGGGGCAGTTTATCTATATTATGGACGCATGCCTCGACTATCACAGCGATGAAAAGCACCACCGCCCCAATCCCCTCCGTGCCCTGGGCGTTGAGCGTACCCCCGAAGGGGACTATGACCTGCTGACCATGCTGCTGGGCGATGCCACCCGGGCCTTTGAGCAGCTGCCGCTGGAACAGGATCTGAGCCTGATGCGGAACATCCTGTACGCCGGAGTCTGGCAGAAATATGCCAGAGCCTTTCAGCGGCATCACCGCAGAACAGAAAGAGACGAAAATGAAGGAGACAAAACGCCATGAGAGACCCCTATGAGGTGCTTGGAGTTCCCAGAACCGCCAGTGAGGACGAGATCAAGGCCGCCTATCGCAAGCTGGCAAAAAAATATCACCCGGATCTCCATCCGGGTGATAAAGAGTGCGAGCGGAAGATGAACGAGCTCAACGCCGCCTACGATCAGATCAAGAATCCTCAAGCCCAGCAGCAGTCCTCCGGAGGCTATGGGGGCTACAGTCAGGGGGGCTATGATCCCTTCGGCTACGGCTATGACCCCTTTGGAGGCTATCAGCAGCGGCAGCAGTATCACACTCAGTACGAGACCAGAGACTCCACGGATATGCAGGCAGCCCTCCACTATATTCAGGCCGGTGCCTACACCGAGGCGCTCCATGTGCTCTCCACCATCCCCGAGGGGGATCGGGATCACCGCTGGTACTATTTCAGCGCTCAGGCCAACTATGGGCAGGGCAACCGGGTGGCGGCCATGGAGCATATCCGCAAGGCCATGAGCCTGTCCCCGGGCAACAGCGAATATCAGCAGTTCTATCAGCTGATCCAGTCCGGCGGACGCATGTACCAGAATGCCGGGGCCAGCCACGGCTTTTCCACCGGGTTCCAGAGCAGCTTCTGCAACCCCATCTGCCTGTCCTGGTGCCTGCTGAACGCCTGCTGCGGCGGCCGGGGCTTCTACTTCTGCTGTTGAGGTGCATAACATGAGCTTACCCTTTGTATCCCGCAGCGCCCATGCGGCATTGGAAACAAAAATGGGCGAACTGAATCAGGAATATCAGAACTTCCGGCGGCGGAACGCCTCCGTCCGGGAGGATGCCTACCGGCAGGGCGGCAGCGACGCCATTGCGGCGCTGCTTCCCGTCTATGACAACTTAAAGCTGGCGCTGGAGCAGCCCTGTCAGGACAAGGACTTCCGCACCGGCATTGAGCTGACCCTCCAGAGCCTTCTGAAGTCCCTTGCCGACTTGGGTGTGGCAGAAATCCCCGCCGAAGGTCAGCCCTTTGACCCCCGGCTCCACGAGGCCGTGGAGCACATTGAGGATCCCCAGTATGGGGAGGGCATGGTGGTGCGGGTGATCCGCACCGGCTTCGTCCGGGAGGGCGTTGTGCTCCGGCACACGCTGGTGGCCGTGGCCAATTGAATCTGACAATACGACCCTGCTGTGGAACATGCCATCCGCAGCAGGGTCGTCTGTTTATATATTATGTAGCTTCTGCCTCCATGGGCTGGCTCATGACCTGCCCCAGCAGCCGGATCAGGGGATTTTCGTTCTTTCTGGCCCGCACCATGCTCAGGGTGATCTTCCCCGCCAGAGGCATGGAGTCGATGCGTGGATCCACCGCAATGCTCATGTGCTCGTCAAACACCGCAAAGCCCTCGCCCCGGAGCACCGCCTGATAGATGGAATCCCGGTTGGGCAGGGTCACGGGCCTTGGCTTGGCGCCGCCGTCCAGAAATTGCAGCATCACCATCTGCAGGGTCACGGGGGTCTCCTCCTCCTCCGGCAGCATCAAGAGGTTTTGCCCGTCAAAGTCCCGGATCTGCAGGGGCGTTCCCTCCGGGGTCAGAAGCCCCTTCCGCACAAAGGCCCTTCCCCGGATCCGGTTCACCAGCTGAATCTCCAGATCGTCATAGAGCTGGACGCTGCTCTCCGTACACAGGATCACGTCCAGCGCCCCGTTGCGCACCTGACTTTGCAGATTGCGGAAGCTGTCGCTTTCGAAGTACAACTCCGCCGTGGGATAGAGGGCCAGCGCCTGCTTTCGGAATTCCAGCAGCTGGTCGGTAAAATCCCAGCCCAGTCCGATGCCCACCCGGATCCGCAGCTGTCCGGTCTCCAATGCGCCCGCCGTGATCTTGGCGGATTCCATGCCCCGGACGGATCGCTGGAAGAAATCCCGGAACACGGCCCCCGCCGGGGTCAGCCGCAGCTTCCGCTTGCTGCTCCGGTCAAAGAGCCGGTGCCCCAGCTCCGCTTCCAGCAGCTGCACCTGACGGCTCACCGAGGGCTGTGAAACGAACAGCTCCTCTGCGGCCCCGGAAAAGCTCATACAGTCTGCCACCTTCAAAAAGTATGTGATTTGCAGGGATGTCATGCCGCTTTCGCTCCCTTCCGCCGTTCTTTCCATGATAGCATATTTATAGCCATTTAGCTATAATAAATTCAAGATCTGGATATTGGTCAGCAGGAAAAACCTGTGTTATCCTAGTTTCAGACATGCCATACAGGAAAGGATGAAGCTGAGCGATGAATCGTTTTCAGGGTAAAACCGCCATTATTACCGGAGCCAGCTCCGGCATTGGAGCCTGCACCGCAAAGACGCTGGCCAAGGAGGGCTGCAATCTGGTGCTTGCGGCCCGAAATACCGAAAAGCTGAAGGCCGCCGCCGAAGCCTGCGCCGCCGAGGGCGTGGAGGTACTGCCGGTGTGCGCCGATGTGAGCCGTCAGGAGGACTGCTGCCGCCTTGCGGAGACCGCCGCCTCCCATTTTGGCGCCATTGACATTCTGGTGAACAACGCCGGAATCGCAGACAAGCACCGGCCCATTGACCGGCTGGAAACCGACTGGTACCGTCATGTGCTGGAAATCAACCAGAACTCCGTCTTCTATATGATGCAGGCCGTACTGCCCCACATGAAGGACGCCGGAAAGGGCGCCATCGTCAATATCTCCTCCATCGGCGCAGTCCGCTCCAACTCGGGCCTTGCCTATACCACCGCAAAAACCGCCGTCATCGGCATGAGCAAGAATGTCGCGCTGGAATTTGCTCCGGGCAACATCCGGGTCAATGTGGTCTGCCCGGGCCCCACCCCCACCGCACTGAACACCCCGGATCAGATTGCCACCTTTGATGCGGATTTTGCCGCCCAGTGCAACAGCCATATGGCCCTGGACGATGTGCCCCAGTGCACCGTGCAGGATCAGGCCAATGCCATCTGCTTTCTTGCCTCCGATGAGGCCGCCGGGATCACCGGGCAGGTGCTCACCGTAGACCACGGCATGACGATCTGAGCACAGGAAAAGAACAGAAAAAACACAGCCGCCGGCAGATGAAATGCCGGCGGCTGTACTTGATTGTGTTATACAGGCATATCCTCCTCCAGCAGACGCTGGAACGAATCCCCGGGCTGGGGCTTGGAGTAATAAAAGCCCTGAATGCCGTCGCAGCCCATCTTTCGGAGCATATCTACTTGTTCCTTCCGCTCCACGCCCTCTGCCAGTGCCTTCATGCCAAGGCCGTGGGCCAGCGCAATGGTATACTGTACCACCTGCTGCCCCTTGGGGTGGGCGATATAGTCGACGAGGCTCTTGTCCAGCTTCAGCATACTGAAGGGCAGCATGCTCAGGCTGGTCATGGAGGAAAAGCCGAAGCCGAAATCATCCATATGCAGCTGGAAGCCGCTCTTCACCAGCTTTTCGGTGAGTCCACGGATCTGTGCACTGTACAGCGCCGCAGATTCCGTAAGCTCAATGGGCACCGCCGAAAATGGAATACCATATTCCTCTACGATGCCCGCAAATATCTCCACGGTTTTTTCATGGTGGAGACTGGCCCGGGAGAGATTGACGGAAACAGGGGACAGCTTTTTCCCCTGCACCATCCGCTGCCGCTGAAAGGCGCAGACCTGCCGGAACACATATTCGTCCAGCTTTGCGATTTGGCCGTTCCGCTCAAACAGAGGAATAAACTCCCCGGGCCGAATCAGCGTGCCGTCGGGCTTTTCCCAGCGTACCAGCGCCTCGGCTCCCGCGATGTGCTCTGTCTGCGTATTATACTGGGGCTGATAATAGATCACAAACTCCCGCTGCTCCAGCGCTTCCTCGAAGCCTGCCTCCAGCGTCCGCTGGCGGATATGCTTCCGGCTCATTTCTCCGTCATAAAAAGCCATGCTCTGCCCATATTCGTTCTGGATGCTCTTCATGGCAATAAAGGCACGGTCACAGATAATGGTCAGGGGCTGGCTCCGGTCTACATTCTGATAAATACCATATTTCACGCTGAGATTGGACACCGGCGCTCCATCGGCAACTCTCTTTGCCCATTCCTCGGCCTGCTCCCTGCGGATCTCGCCCTGATCCCGAAGAATGCCTACAAACTGATTGCTGCTGTAGCGGGAAAGGAGTCCCCCTTCCATAAAGTCCCCGTAGGTCTTCCCCAGGTATCTCAGCACCTGGTCACCGGTCTTTTCTCCGTAGATGCTGTTGATCATCTTAAAGTCCTTGACATCTGCCACCGCGATGTGAAAGCTCTCATGGGGATGGAACCGCATAAAGGTCTGGGCATGGTGGAAAAAGGCCTGCCGGGTATAGAGTCCTGTCAGCTCGTCATACTCAATGGCGGAGAGCGCCGCCGCTGACTCCCGGATCTTGATGATGCTGCTGAGCCGGGCCAGCACAATATTCCTGCTGAATGGCCGGGCGATAAAGTCCACCGCGCCCAGCTCCAGAGATTTCACCTCGTTCTCCAGCTGCCGCCCGGCGGTCATCACCAGCACCGGCACGGAGGACAGCATCACATCCTCCTGGATCCGCTCCAGAAAGGCAAGACCCCCGCAGTCCGGCACATGGAAGTCCAGCATCACCGCCGAAAGCTCCCGATACTGCTGGGACAGCAGCCGCAATCCCTCCTCGGCGCTTTCCGCCGACAGAACCTCATAGCTCTCCGCCAGCATATTGACCAGATTGAGCCGCGCCGGCCCATTGGACTGCACCACCAGCACCTTCCGCTTTGCCGCGCCGTTGGGGACCGTCAGGGTGCCCAGCCGTTCATAGCCGGTCTCCATGTCCTCCCTGGCAAAGGCCATGACCACGGTGTGGAACCTCTCCGCATCGCCCACCCGGGCGCATTTCATATAAAAATACTGTACCTGCCCCTTTCGCATGACCCGGTAGTGGACAATAAACTGCGGCACCTTTCGCAGCCGCTCCGTAATATAGCTCAGCTCCATGGCATCCATGAGCTTCGTCTGATCCTCTGGAAGGACATTCCGTTCAATGTAGTTTTTCCGTGCCGTATCATAGGGAGCATCCGTCTGCTGGGCCTCCCGAACCCCGACCTCGGCGTTCCGGTAGCGATAAATTTCGATCTTCTGCGTGCGGATATCCACCGAATAGATATTGACAAAGTCTCTGCCCAGAACGTTGATGACCCCCAGCAGCCGCTCGCCCTCCTCACTGGACAGCAGCCGGCTCAGAGCCTCCTGCCCCCGTTCCTCACTGTGGAAGGCAATGGCGTGACCCACGGAGCCATCCGGCAGCTGAAGCTCCACCGCATCCACAGTTTCCAGCGAACCGCCCACAGGACTCTGAACCTCCTGACCGCTGGTCACGGGGCATACCGGGCAGGGCGCATCCCGCCCCGTCAGACACCGGTAGCACTTCTCCCCCACCCGCAGCTTGGGGTACAGCTGCCCTGTAGCAGGATTAAAGCTTAAAACATTATACTCCCCGTCGATCACGTAAGCACCCGATACGTTTTTCCTCATGCTGTTCCCTCGCTTATTTGGGCATACGCCGGCCATATCGGCGCACACCATAACATCCGTGTCTGCTGCAAAACAGTCAGGCCGGACGCCGCCAATTATTACCGTTCCCAAATTATCACTCTTTACTTAGTGTAGCACGGCAAGCGGGCCGTTTCAAGTAGATTCAAGATTTGCGTGAAAAACTTTTTATTTCAGATACTTTTGCAGTTTTTTCTGCATTTTTCAGTGAAAAACGAAACGCCCCGCAGCCATATGAGCCGCGGGGCGTCATAGATGATGATGCATCTTTATACAAAATATTCAATATGTCATTACGCTTTATCAAACACCGCATCGTCCATGAGCTTCTCGCTGGATGCCACCACCGCAGTGCCCACAAAATCGCCGGTGCCGTTGATAAGGGTGCGCACCATGCTCATGATCTGGTCGATGCCCATGAGCACCCCAAGACCCTCAATGGGAACGCCGATCTGGAGCACCAGAATGGACAGGCAGATAAAGCCCGCACCGGCAATGGGCGGCGCACCCATGGACAGGATCACAATGGTCACTGCCAGCTTGATGAGCATATCCGGCGTCACCGGCACATGGTAGACCGCCGCCAGAAACAGCGTGCTGAGGGTCAGATAGACGCAAGCCCCATCCATATTGATGGTGGAGCCCAGCGGCATGGAGAAGGAGCTGATCTTTGGAGAAATGCCCAGCCGGTGGGTGCAGGTATCCAGGGTCTGGGGCATCACAGCGCTGGTACTGCAGAAGGTCATGAACAGGATAAAGTTGGGCAGGCACTTTTGGAAGAACTTCAGAGGGTTCTTCTTGGTGCCGAGGGCAAGGAGGATGCTGTAGAGCATAAACATGAGGATGCCGCCCAGCACCATGCCCAGTACCAGCTTCAGGAGCGCCACCATCATGGAGGTATCCACCGTCAGCACCAGCAGCGTCATGGCGCAGAAGGTTGCCAGCGGGATGGTCTTCATGACGATGGTGGCCACCTTCAGGAAGAACCGGTTACACAGACCCAAAAAATCACAGACCCGCTGCCGGTCATCGCCGTTGTCCAGCATGGTGGCCGCCGCACCGGCCAGGATCGCCAGAAAGATGATCTGGAGCATCTGCGTGCCGGTCATGGCTCCGAAAAAGCTGCTGGGCACAATGTCGATGATGGAATCCAGCAGGGAAATGCTCTGGGTGGAATCCGCCGAGTAGGTATAGGCGCTCATGTCCAGCGCCACATTGGCTCCGGGCTGCAAAATCTGATACACCAGAAAGCCCACACCGATGGCCAGAAAGGAGGTCAGGGTATAAAATGCAAAGACCTTGATGCCGATCCGGCCATACTCCCGGATGTCCGACACCCCCGCCACGCTGGAGGATATGGCGAAGAACACCACAGGAACCACCAGCATCTTCAGGGCGTTTAGAAACATGGTCCGCAGGGGCGTGAGGACATAGGTGGAGACCGCGCTGTTCAGGGTCTCCCCGCCGAAGAACCGCAGCAACAGTCCCACGGCGATGGCCAAAAGGAATGCGATGCTCACGTTTTTCAGGGTCTGAGGCCGGGCCTTGTGAGCCACAAACTCCACCTCGTTCAGGCTGCCCCGGCGGTAGTAGCTGAGATTGTTCCGCAGTGCCTTCAGGATCTGCTCCTTGGGCTGGGGGGCATCAAAGTCCTGCTCCGGCACCGGGGGCGTGGTATCCATCAGCGCTCGGATGTCCAGATCCTCCAGCGGATTATACTCCTGTCCGTCCGATACCAGCCGAACCGCGATCCTGCCGCCCTTATTCTGTACGGCAACGCCCACAAAGGTGGCGTCCTTTGCCGCCATCAGCTCCGTAATGGAGCCAACAAGATTGGTACTGTTAATGGCGCTTCCCTCCGGAAGCCCCTCCTTCCGCAGCCGCTTGTCCACAAACTGCGTTACATGTTCGATGAGATTTTCGTCATTGGAAAATCGCGCTTTTACTGCCAGCATACGGGCCGCCTCCTGTGTTTCCGCAAACCTTGGTATTATTCCAAGGTTTCTCTTTATTATATAACCGGTTATACATTTTGTCAACACGGAAGGCGCAAGAAAGTACCGGCGCACAGAAGAAGGCATCCTCTGTGCGCCGGCATATGGGGGGATAGGAAACAGCAGAATTAATTTCTGCCGATGGTAGCATCATCTACCATGCTCACCAGCACCAGTGCGATCACAGTGAGCACAGCCAGTACACCGTAGGCAGCGGCATAGGAAACGCTGCGGCCAATGATGCCTACAATGGATACGCCCAGTGCGCCAACTGCGGCAACCATGGGCTTTAATACCTTATAGGCCATGGGGAAATCGTAGCGGCCCCAGATGGTGTTGGTCAGAGAGACCAGATAGTTGGCCGCACCGCCCAGCATAATGGCAAGGAACGGAAGGGACGCAAACTTGGTGGCAGTGGTGGGGATCAGGTTCAGCACAATGGCGATAATCGCCACAGCCATGGTGATCTGAATGGCCTTCTTGGGGCCAAGCTTGGCGTCCAGAACGCCGCAGCCCACAGAGCCAAAGCAGGCCAGAATGCCCGCAATGCCCAGCATGGCAAAGACCACAGGAGCCGGGCCGCCGTTGGCGTCCACATAGCCCGCCTGAATCATCCGGGGCACAAAGTTGGTCATGATGCCCAGGGACAGCAGCTCCATGATGCCCAGGGAGATGGCAATGAGCCATACCTTGCCGGTGGAGAACAGCTTTTTGACGGTCCAGGGGGAATTCTTCATGTATTCGAGACCCTGGGCCAGCTCTTTCTTGGCGGCCTCATTGTCAAACTTATGGTTGTTGTCGGGGTAAGCGCCAGCCTGCTCGGGATAATCCCGCACAAACAGAGCCACCAGCACGCACAGCACAAAGGACGCCACTGCATAGATGGTGTAGACCTCGGGCAGACCGCCCTTGGTGACGATGTTGCCCATCACCTGAGAGGTCACAGCCGCAGACAGGGGGAACCCGATGGTGACCCAGCCCATGGCGATGCCCTTCTTCCGGGGGAACCAGTTGGAAACCACGTTCAGGGAGCAGATGTAGCAGAAGCCCATGCCGCCCACTGCGGAAACCGCGAGACATACAAAGTAGACAGCGGGAGAGGACGCATGCCCCCAGAGCAGGCAGGCAATGCCGGTAATCAGCAGAGAAATAGCCCAGCTCCAGCGGATGGAGATCTTGCTGGACAGTACGCCCCACAGGGCTGCGCCAGCCACCGCGATCCATGCGGTGATGGTGGAAAAGCCGTAGAGCATGCCGCTGTTCCAGCCGTGCTGATTGGCAAATACGTCTACTACCACGTTCAGGGAGTCGTTGATCAGCGAGGAGTCCAAAAAGATGCAAAGGAAGGTGAGGATCAGGATGCCCCAGCCCTTCAGGCCGAAATTGGCGCTGATCAGGGAGATATCCTTTTCCTGCGTTTGATTCTTGCTCATAACAGTTCTTCTCCTTTATGAAGAGCAGCCCGGAGGACTGCTCCGATCAGATCCGCAGCTGGTCGGGCTGCGTTTTGATTGCGGAGGCGGCTGGTCAGGCCGCCTCCCGCCGGGGATTTACAGATTCACTGCGGCGTAGTAGGCCTCCTTGGTGGCATACTCTACTGTTCTTGCCCGGACGCAGTCACCGATCTCGGCAAAGTCCATGGCCGTGCCGATGAAGGAATCGGCCTCCTGGGTCTTGGATCTCATACCGGCGGAGAGCACCACGGAATCTGCGGTAATGGTCTCCTGCTTGCCGTCCTTCTCATAGGTCACGGAGGTGGCAGTCACAGAGACGCACTTTGCGCCGGTGAGGGTGATGAAGTTCTTCTCCTTCTCGATTTCGGTCAGCAGCTCATTGCGGCCGGTGGTGGAGGCATCGGGGGCCAGCTCCGACTGCATTTCCACAACCGTGACCTTCTTCCCAAGGGATGCATAGTGGAGTGCGGTCTCACAGCCCACCTGTCCGCCGCCGATGAGGATCACGGAATCGCCCAGCTGCTCCTCGTGGCCCAGGGTCTCGATGGCCACCTTGGCCTCCTGAACACCGGGCACCGGCAGGATCAGCGGCTCCGCGCCGATGGCCACCAGCACTGCATCGTAGCCCTGCACGGTCTCCGGAACGGCCTTCTGCCCCAGCTTCACCTCGATGGGACGCTTGTTCACCTGACGGATCAGCCAGTTCATGTAGTCCTTCACCGGGTACTTGAAGGAGAAGTAGCCCGCATAGTGGAGCATGCCGCCCAGACGATCCGACTGCTCAAACAGCGTCACCTGATGGCCACGGTCTGCGGCCACGCAGGCGGCCTTCATGCCCGCCGGGCCGCCGCCGATGACGGCCACCTTCTTACATGCGCCGGGGGCCTGCACCAGCTTCTGGAGGCTGGCCTCCAAACCGGCGGTGGGGTTCACGGCACACTGGAAGTGGTGGCCGTACACCGTGGAGTCGTGGCAGCGCATGCACTTGATGCAGGGGGTCACGTCCTCGGTTTTTCCCTTCATGCCCTTGCGGATCAGCTCGGGATCTGCAATGAGGCTCCGGGCCATGGTCACAAGGTCGGCCTTGCCGTCCTCGATAATCTTCTCGGCGGACTCCAGGGAATCAATGGCGCCCAGGGTCACAATGGGCACATGGAACTTGCCGGTCTTCTTAAATGCCTCTGCCACACAGACATTGGGCATGGGAGGCCGGAAGCCGCAGGGATGCACCCATGTCATCCACTTGGGATTGTGCATGCCCGCCGACACCTGAAGGATATCCAGATGATCCTGAATCTGCTCACCGATGCGGATGCCCTCCTCCAGATCAATGCCGCCCTCTTCAAACTCGGTGCCGGAGATACGGACTTCGATCAGCAGCTTCTTCCCTACTCGGGCACGGATGGCATCGAGGATCTCAATGAGATACCGGCAGCGGTTCTCCGTGGAGCCGCCGTATTCATCGGTGCGCTTGTTGGTCAGGGGGGACAGGAACTGTGCCAGGGGAACTGAGTGACCGGCGTGGATCAGAATGGCGTCAAAGCCGCAGTCCACCAGATCCGCAGCCGCCTGAGCCCATTCCTCCTTAAACGTCTCCATGGCCTCCCGGGTGATCTCATGGCCGGTGGCCCAGCCCATGATGGAGCAGCCGTCGGAGACGGTATAACCCTCGGGGAAAATGCCGATAAGCTCCATGGAGATCTTGGCCCCGTAGAAGTGCACCCGCTCCACCAGCTCCATGAGCTTGTTCCGGTGGTTGGGCTGGTTCACGTCCCATGCAGTATTCTGGCCGTCGTCGGCCACGTCCTTGCCCACCTTGAGACCCGCCACAGTGACCATGCCGACACCGGCTCTGGCCCGGGACTCAAAGAAGGAGATGGCATCCTCGGTGGGATACAGCTCCCCGTTGCTGAGGGAGTGCATGGTGGTGGGTGCGGAGACGATGCGGTTTTTCAGCAGCACGCCCCCGATGCGGACCGGCTGAAGTACCTTTGGAATTTCGTACATATTTATATTCCTCCTTACAGGCTGGGATCAATGAGGATCTTCAGCATGCCTCTGCGATCCTGACGATCCAGCCCCATATCAATGGCATGATCCAGCGACACAATGTCTGTCACCATACCCGGGAACTGCATCTTGCCGGAAGCAACCATATCGAGGTATATCTTAACATCCTCCTCTGTGTAAGTAAAGGAGAACTGGAAGTTTGGCTCATGGATGGAGAACTGACCGGGCACCAGATTGCTCATAGGCTCCTGAATGGTACCGATGATGGCCACCTGTCCGCCGGGCTTTACGCACTGATAGACACAGTTGGACAGGGAGACCATGTTGCCTGCGCACTCGTAGACCACATCTGCGCCCACTGGGGAGCCGAGGATCTTCTGTACCTCACCGGCCAGATCCGTGCACTCCTTGGAGTTGATGAAATAATCAGCGCCGTAGGCCTTGATGATGGGCTCCTTGGCGGAGTTGGTGCCCAGCGCAATGATCTTATTGGCGCCAGCGGCCTTCAGGCACTGAATGGCAGCCAGACCGATGGGGCCGGTGCCGGAGACCACAACGTTGTCGCCGAACTTGAAGGCGGAGTTCCGAACCCCGTGGAGGGAGACGCAGATCACGTCAAAGAGCACCGCATCCTTGGGATCTACGCCCTCGGGAACCTTCACCAGCATGGTGTGCTTTACGTCGCGAACCAGCATATACTCCGCATAGCCGCCGTCGGGGCCGCCGATGCCGGCGGTACGGGGGAAGCCGTTGATGCAGATGTTGGTCTTGCCCTGACGGCAGGAGGGGCAGTCCTCGGCGCAGTGGGAGGGAGGCCCGCAGAGGATCCTGTCGCCCACCTTATAATCGGTGACGCCCTTGCCTACCTCTACCACAGTGCCCACATTTTCGTGGCCCAGCACCATGGGCAGATGGACGAAGGGGGGCACAGCGCCGGACTGGAAGAACTCCACATCGGTGCCGCAGATGCCAACATAGTCGATCTTCACCACCAGTTGGTTTTCCTCCGCCTGGGGAACAGGCTTTTCAATGATTCTGGCGTCTTTTTTTCCATACAGCGCAATTGCTTTCATAATATATGTAACTCCTTTCAGGTTTTCATTCCTTGGCTAAAACGGAATGTCGGATGGGTTCAAGGCAATACCGCACAAATTGGCGGCGAGGATTCAGCCGAAGATTTTGCGGTGGAAAAAGGCAGTTTTTCGCAGGCATACTTTGTGTATGTCAAGAAAAAATAACGAATTTCCGGCACAAAAGATCGGCTGAAGGCCGATGACACATTGGTGGGGTGATGCCTTACAACGGCTTGGAGGACTGGATGAACTCTGCGTACTTCTTCTTTCTGGCCTTGGCCTCGGGGGTCTGCATGGCGGCCCGGGCCTTGCCCTCGTTCTTCTGGATGTCGTCCCCGTGGATGAACTTGCCGGAGATGGAATCGTGGGCATGGGGGATCCACTTTTTCGCATCGAACGCAAAGACGTATTTGCCGTCCACGTTCTTCATGACGCCCTCGGTGCCGCAGGCGCAGCAGATTGCAGTGCCGTCCTCCTGCAGGTAGAAGTTGTTGCCCCGGCAGTGGGGACATACGCCCTTGGGGCCGCAGTAGTCCTCGCCGATGATGCCCTGAGGGGCCTGGAAGGTGCCGTCGGCAATCTTCTTTGCGGCTCTGGCCAGATTCTGGCCGATGGTATGGGCACGGGCAATGGCCTCGTCGTTCATGACGATATCCAGAGACCACTTGAAGCAGTCGTTGTCGATCAGCGTCCACTTGGGGGTCAGGGCCTGATTGGCAAAGTCGCACTGAATCCGGGTGGCCCAGTCGGAGCCGCCGATGCCCATATAGGAAACTGCGATCTCTCTGAGGTACTTTGGATCAACAGGCTTGCCCCCCTGCTCGGCGATCTTCTGGGCGATCATCACGTTGCCCCGATCCAGACGGGGGCCAAAGCGATCCATCACCGTGTGGAAGATGCCCGGCGCACCCTTTTCAAAGATGGGCACGGCCCATACGATACCATCGGCCTCATACATCTTATCCACCAGCCACTGGAAGTCGTCCTTCAGCACGCAGGCATTGCCCCGGCCGGAGAACAGGCTCATGACGCAGGCCTTACATCCGGTGCAGTGGCGGATATTCAGCTTGTGGAGATTGATGAACTCGATGTCGGCTCCAAGCTCCTTTGCGCCCATCAGGGCCTCTTTGCACATGGCGTCATTGCTGCCGCCGTTGGTTCCTGCGGAAATACCAAGTACCTTCATAAAAAATCCTCCTTAAAGTCCTGTGGAAAATCTGTTGGAAAGCCCCCGCTCCGGCAGGTCCGTTCCGAAGGGATGGCACGGGCTTTCTTGTTATTTTTTTGACAAACTCAGTATATCAGTCCGAATGGATTCTGTAAAATATCCAATTTAGCTATATTGATATATCAAATGGAATACATCCCAAAGTTTTTTGTGCTTTTGCATAAAAATGATTGCGGCAATTTTAACACTATGTTATAATGTCGAAAAAAGATGTTTCATTTCAGGGGGGAAATGCGCCATGAATCTGACCAAGATACGATATTTTGTGGAGGTTGCCCGGTGCGGGAACTTCTCTGAAGCGGCCCGCAGGCTCTATACGGCCCAGCCCAACGTCTCCAAGCAGATTGCCCAGATGGAACAGGAGCTGGATTTCCCCCTGTTTGTGCGGAGCCGCCGGTCGGTGACGCTGACCCCGGCGGGGCAGCTGCTCTACGACTATATGAAGGATATGCCCGATGAGCTGGAGCATCTCTTTGACGAGGCCCGTCAGCTCTCCCGCCGGGAGGAATCCCGGCTGTGCATCGGCATTCTGGAGGGGCAGGAGGTCAGCGCCCTGCTGCTGACCCGGCTGAATCTGGCCCAGGCCCTCTATCCCAATCTGGAGGTGGAACTGGAGCGGAACTCCTTTTCCAACCTGCGCAGCGGCCTCCGGAACGGCCACTTTGACCTGATCGTTACCCTGGACTTTGACGTGGAGCAGGAATCCGAGTTTGAAACCGTTACGGTCTCCCCCCAGCCCCCTGCCATTGCCATTCCCAAAAATCACCCGCTGGCCGATTCCCCCACGCTGGAAATGACCCAGCTGAAGGACGAAAACTTTGTGGTGATCTCCCCGGAGGAGTCCCCGGCGGGCTATGAGCGGCTGATCCACCAATGTCAGCAGTCCGGCTTCACCCCCCACATCGTCCGGAAGCCCCGGAGCCTTGAATCCCTGATCCTCTGTGTGGAAATGGGGGTGGGCGTGGGCCTGCTGGATCAGAACACCCGGCTGAGCCATGACAGCGCCGTGCGCACGGTTCCCATTCCCGGGGCAGATATGTATGTGGTGGCCGCCCGATTGAAGGATGACTACCGCCCCATGGTGCAGAAGGTATTGAAGATCCTCCACGGTGAAACAAATTAAACGAAGCGCCGCATGAGAAGCAAAATTCTCATGCGGCGCTGTTTCGTCTGCATCTTATTTTATTACACAGCCACCCGTTCCAAGGCAGCACGAACGGAGCCGTGGATCACCGTTTCCAGCCGACCAACCAATGCTTCCGGCTCTGCCTTCATGCCGCCCCGGATCCATTCCAGCATGAGCCCCACCAGCATATATTTGTAGACATCGGCAATAAAGCTCTTGTCCTCCTCCGCCACATGGAGCCCCTGAGACTGCTCCTCCACCACCCCCATCAGCAGCTCATGGGTGAGCTTATAGAGGTAGTTTTCCACCAGTTCCCGGCTCAGGGAGTGGTAGATATTCAGGAAAAAGGTCTGATTCTCCCGCACCGCCTGAAAGATCCGGAGATAGCCCTGCTGCCATGTGTCATAGCTCTCCCGGCCCTTCAGCAGCCGGTGGGCATCCTCATCACAGGACCATTCGATGAGGTCATAGATATCCTTGAAGTGATAGTAAAAGGTCATGCGGCTGATGCCGCAGTCCTCGGTAATGTCGTTGATGGTGATCTTCTCCAGAGGCTTTTCCCGCAGGAGATTTTTCAGCGACGCCTCCAGGGCGCGCTTGGTAATGTCGGACATGATCCCGGCCTCCCTTCTCCGTCATTGTAGCAAATTCCCTGGCCAATGGCAACGAAAAATCCCCCTTTTTTCATAGACATGGCCGGGAAAATGCGGTATGATAGCCCTGTAAATGATCGAATAAGGAGGGCAATGCCCCATGAAACGAATCGCATTTGACACCTATGGCGGCCCGGAGGTGCTCCGGCTGGAAGAGGCTCCCATCCCCGCTCCCGGCCCCGGAGAGGTACTGCTGAAAATGGAGGCCGCCGGGATCTCCAAGCCGGACTATCTCATGCGCACCGGCGCATACCCATGGACAAAGGGCATTCTCCCCTTCTATCCCGGTCTCTACGGCACAGGCACCGTGGAGGCGGTGGGGCCGGGCGTTTCCTCGGTTCAGTCGGGGGATCTGGTGTTTGTGGATCATCCCGTGGTCTGCGGCTGCTACAGCCAGTATAAAATCGCCCCGGAGGGCAATGTCACCCGGATGCTGCCGGGCACCGACCCGGTCTTCGGCGCCGTCATGACCAACTATGTGATCGCTTGGAGCCTGTTTACCCAGGTGCTTGGCCCCGGCAGCGGCAGAACCATTTATATGAAGGGGGCCGCCGGTGCCCTTGGCTCCGCCGTGGTGCAGATGGCGCCTTTGGCGGGTTACCGGATCATCGCCAGTGCCAGCACCGAAGAAAAATGCGCCTATCTTCGCAGTCTGGGCGCAGACCATGTGTTCTGCTACCGGCAGACCGACCAGAAGGAGGCCGTGCTGGAGGCCACCCACGGCCACGGCGCCGACATCATTCTGGATCAGACCGCAGGGCCGGATATGGCCAGCCAGCTTGCCTACCTCGCTCCGCTGGGGACGCTGCTGGTGTATAACTATCTGGGCGGCGCAGAAAACACCGGCATTCTGGAGGCGCTGATCGCCGGGATGGCAAAGTGCCAGTCCCTTCGGGTGTTCTCCTTCCACTATAACGATGACAAGCCCGAAGCCCTGAAGGCCCTGCGCAGTGAGGTCTTCACCATGCTCCATCAGGGGAAGATCAAGCCCCATATTTTCAGGACCTATTCTCAGGCGGAGATTCAGGAGGCCCATAAGACATTGGACAGCGGTGCCTTCACCGGCAGTCTTGTGCTGAAATTCTGAGGAACCGGGCCAACCGAAGGCAAAACGGACGCAGCCGAAGCTGCGCCCGTTTTTTATGCTTCTTCCCTTACATGGGAGGGCCGCCGGGGCCACCGCCGGGGCCGCCCATGGCCGCCGCCTTTACCACAACGGTCACGGTGCAGTCCGTCTCCATGGCGATGTTATAGTCGTACTCCCCATAGTAGCCGTCCGGATCGTCCTCGGTGATGGGGCTGATGGTCGCTGTGCCCTCGGTGACATCCATGGACACCATCTCATAGCCGTTGAAGCTCAGGGTAAAGTAGCTGGTGGCAAATGCCTTGTAGGCCCCGAAGGAGGCTGCGCCCACGGCAGGATCGCCGTTTTCGTCCACAAAGACAAAGGTAGCCGTGTGCCGGGGATCTGCCATATCCACAGCGGTCAGGGTGTTGGTGGTGCAGTCCGGAGCGGTGTACTCCTCCTGCACGATGGTGATATTCCCGTCCACATTTCCCTTGATGTCCTGCTGACCGTACACATGGATGGTCACAGGGCTTTCGGCGGTGATGGAGGAATCCGCATCCACAGTGAGATCGCCGATATAGCAGGCATCCGCCTCGCCGCAGGTGCCGTCGGCCAGCCGGACATTCCACGTGGAGCCGCCGGTGATGCTGACATTCACAGGATTATTGATCTGCTGATTTGCCACATTGTACTGGGCGCCGATCTTATGATAGTCGCCGGCACCGGAGGTCAGATAGTTGCCGGTGGTGTCTCCAAACAGCTCCGTGCCGTTCTCCATACGGCTGCCGTCATCGTTCAGATGGTAGCCATAGGCGGAGGAAATGGTGCCGGTGAGGGTTGCCCCATCCGTCAGATAGATGTTCAGGGCCTGATACTTGTTATAGATATTATTCCAGATATTTCCTTCGTATTCCCCGTTGCGGAGTACGGCGTTGGAGTCCTCCACCTGTGCGGTGGCGGTGGCCGTGGTGGCCTCATCGCCGGTGTCGTTTACGGTATAGGAGGTGTTGCCGGGGTTGCCTGCGTCATCGGACTCCACCAGCTCCACCAGCGTGCCGCCCCACTTGGAGTCGGCGGTGAAGTTCACCTGAGTGTTGTCCAGCACCACATTGGTGTAGCCGTTGTTGGCCGCACCGGATTTGATCTGCACGCCGGTCTCCGCCACGTTCATGGTGGAATCCTGCACGGAGATGGTGCCCCCTGCGTTCTGCTGGGTCATAATGCCGATATGGCCGGAGGTCAGGATGGAGTTGGTGTAGAAGGCGGAGGAATTGGAGGATGCCATGATCTGCACCTCGTTGCCGCCGTAGAAGTCTACATTGTCAAACCGATCCCATACCCCGGAATCCGCATAGGCCACATAGCCCGAGCCGCCGGGCAGATAGCCGTAGGTCACATCGTCCACGGTGCGGGTGGCATAGTAGTCCACCCCGGGCTGCATAACCTCTACAGTGCCGGTGCCCGCCACGGTATTGCTGACATCCAGCGCATAGGTGCCGGTCTGATCATGGCCGTTGCCGGAGTCCGTGGACAAAACGCCCCAGCCAGAGGATACGATCATGGAGTTGGAGTAGATGCCCTGTCCTGCCCCCAGTACATTGGTGGCACGGACGGTGCCCTCCAGTCCCAGCGCAAAGGGCGTGCGCTTCATCATGGGCACCACCAGTGCGTCATACTGGGCCTGCGTATCCTGCGTCTCTTCCGTATAGATCACGGAGTTCCGGATCCGCAGAATGCCGGAATCCCGTGCCGCCGCCGCCGTGCGGATGACGCCGGAGGTCAGCACCGCCGCATTGTGCAGGGTCACATCCGCTGTACCGGAGGAGAGCACCATGGCGCCCTGACCCTGAAAGTCGTTTGCGCCGTCGCCCTTGCCGGTGATGGTCACATGGCCAATGTCGTAGGGTGCGGAATCCACGATAATGCCGTTAAAGAAGGGGCCCTTGGAGGTGAGGCTGCCGCCCCGGAGGCCGGAAGCGTCATAGCGTCCTACATTGCCCAGCAGCGCCGGAATGGTCTCCTCCGCCGCAATGCCCTCGGCGTTTACCTTCAGGGCGGAGCGGTAGGTGTACTGGGCCGTCTGACCGGCCATGTTCATAAACTTGCCCATCTCACTGTAGACATCGGTGCCAGCCGTGGTCTCAAAGGAGAACGCGCCTTCCGGAAGGGTCAGATGGTTGTGGTAGTAGTCGGGGATGTCATACTGTTCCCCGTCGATGACCAGCGTTAAAACGCCGCCGTTTTCCGCCGTGATCTCGGTGCCGTCCGACAAAGTCACAGCGCAGACGTTGGAGGAAGCCGAGGGGCTGTTGACGGTATCGTCATCGGTGGCGGTGGTTTCTACATAGTTTGCCCCGTAGGTGACGCTTTCGATGGTGGGGCCGGTCGTTGGCTCCTCCGCCGGAACGTCCGCATGGGCCTCATCCAGCGATTCCATGGGGGCCGTCTCCGGGGCAGAGGTCTCCGGGGCAGGTGCGGCAGGCTCCGGGGCCGGTGCGCCGGTCACCGCCTCAGAAGCCGGGGCAGATTCCGCTATGGGAGCGGAGCTGGTCGCTTCTCCGCAGGCCCCAAGGCTCAGCACCAAGCTCAGTGCCAGTGGTATGGTCAGCCATTTTTTCATCGTTCTTCTCCTTTCCCTCCCCCAGAATATGGCCGGGGGCTTCTTTCTCCATTGTATCACCGGGAAGGGGGATGTCAACGGGATTTCGGAAGAAATCGAACTGTTTGAGCTTGCAATTTGTGCCATGACCCGCCGTTTGTTTCCAGTGCCGCACTGCAAAAAGAGCCTGAGACCATGTATTGGGGTCTCAGGCTCTGTGTTTCATGCAGGATTGCTTTTTCCGCCGTGCAGTTACTGCTTTTCCAGATAGCGTGCCGCGCGAAGTACGATGGCCGTGCCCTCGGAACGCTTCAGCTTGGCGGAGGGACGGAGGGTGCCCGTATCATCGCCCTTGACCAGCCCCATGGTCTGGGCCTGCCCCAGCTCATCCCATGCAAAGGTGATCTGGTCGGCATCCGTATAGGGCAGCTCCGAGGTCTCTACGCTGCCGCTGGCCTTCGCCAGATAACGAACCACCATGGCGAAGAACTCCTCACGGGTGATGGTGCCGTTGGGGTCAAAGTGCTGCTGGCTGCGTCCCTTGATGACGCCGTTTTCATAGGCCCAGTTCACCGAGGGCGCATACCATGCCCCCTGATCCACATCGGTAAAGGGTGCCGGAGCTGCCGCAACATCGTCTGCCTTGGCCAGCCGGGCGATCATGGTTGCCGCCATGGCTCTGGTAAACTGCTTATTTCCCCCAAAGGTCACGGGAGTCACGCCATTGACCAGTCCCCGCCGGTTGGCCTCCATGGCATCGTCCAGATACCAGTCCGTGGACTTGAGATCGCAGAACACATCCCCCTCAAAGAGGGCATAGATGGTCGCATTGCTATCGAGCTGGAAGCTGTAGGTCTCCTCTGCGCTGAGGCCGACGCCCTGCGCGTTGTACCAGCCCACCAGCTTGTTGGCAGGCTCCGCAGAGAGGTTCACCTGACTGCCCAGCAGATGCTCCTGCGCTCCGCTGACCTCGGCGCCGTCGCTCTTTACGCTGCCGGAACGGGAGGACACCACATTCAGCGTCCCGGTGTCCAGAAACTGTGCCTGAATAATAAGATTGCCTTCGTTTACGGTGAGCTCATTGGGATCGATATAAATGGTCAGCCCCTCATCTGCCGAAAGCTGTGCGGCGGTGATGAAATCCGGGTTGTTGGCCTCCAGATAGCTCTTCTTAAAGAAGTCCCACCAGCCGGAGAATGCGCTGTTGCTGCCGGGAACGGCCTCAAAGTGCACCTTATCCCCGGTCTTTACCTGATAGGTATTCTCTCCGATGGCCTGCGCGTCACAGGTCACGGAGCCGTTGCCGGTGACCATTACCTGAAGGGTCAGGGTCTCCTCCGGTACCGGGTCGCCGGGATCCACCGGGCTGCCGCCGGGCTGGGTGACGCCGGTGCCCTGATCTACCGTTACCGAGGTAAACAGCGCATCCCGCTCATTGTTGTCCGTCCAGTCCGGGCACCAGTAGCGCCAGTCCCAGCCGTCGGTATGGGGAATGCCGAAGTAGATGTTGCAGTTGTAGCCCACCGCTTCGGTATACCGGGCCTCCCGCTGGGGATCGATGATGTACAGGGCGCCGTCCAGCTCGATTTCCGTCCAGCCGTGGTGATTGTCGGTGGAGCCGTTGGATTCGAGGATCCAATAGCCTGTATGCACATAGGCGTTGATGCCCACATGGCGAATGGCCACGGCCATCAGGGAACCGAAGTCATAGCAGGCCCCCCGCTTCTCAAACAGCGCATAGGCCGCATGGTTGATGACCTTATCGGGAATAAAATGCTGGATCCCCTCTGTGACGGTCATCTTCCCGGTGTAATAGTCCCGCTGGAAGTAATCATAGGTGTTGGTGGCCCCTTCCACATAGCCGTAGCCGTTATGGGTATAGACCACATTTTGAATGATCCATGTGTAGATGGTCTGGAGCTTATCGTAGGTGTCCGCTCCGGCGGGCGCATTGGCCAGAATGTCATCAATGGCGCTGTCCATCTCCGCATAGCCCGTGAGCTGGGGATGCAGCTCCTGTGCGTCCACCAGCGCACGCATCTGATCCTGATTCATTGCGTCATTGGTCCAGCCAATCTGGGCATCCTTCTGATCCGCAGAAATAAAGCCCCCCAGATCTGCCAGCACCGGCTCCTTATGCACATCCGCTGCCATGCCGGGAACTGCGCCCAGCAGGCCCACGGCCAGTGCTGCGGTCAGAAGCCAGCTGACCAGTTTCTTAAAATGTTTCATGGTTCTTCTCTCCTTTTTGACACTGCCAGAGCATGTCCGACATTTTCAGGGCAATCCCCCATATCCCGGCGGAAGATGCCGGGACATATGGGCACCGCTTCCATGATACCTTATATTATAGAAAGCAGAGGCGTCAGATACAACAACAAAATGATTACAGAACCAAAAAAAACCGTCACTTTGCCTCGCCCAGCTGCTCCTTCAAAAAGAAGGTATAGGTGCCCGTGGCCAAAAGCCGCTGCTGATCGTCGGTGAGCCGGGCGCTGTATACCGCCACCGTGCGCCCCAGCTTGACCGGCTCCGCCGTGCAGTACACCTTTTGGGTATCCTGCGCCGCCCGCAAATAGCTCACCGAGCAGTTCAGAGTCACGCAGCCCCGGCCATCGGTGCAGGCGGCGATCCCCGCCACCGTATCCATCAGGGTGGACAGGCAGCCCCCGTGGACGATGCCTCGGGGATTCATACTCCGGGCGGATACAGTGAGTTCTCCCGCCGCATAGTGCTCCCGGCACTCCGTCACTTCAATGCCGTTGGAGGCCGAGAACAGTCCCGGCCGGTTGATGCGGGCTTTGAGCCGCTGAAAAAAATCTGGATGCATGGGTTTCATCGTCCTTTTCAAATCAATTTGATCTGTTCATTATAAAAAGTCTTTTCCCAAAATGCAACCGGCTGCCCCGTCATTCTCATGCTCCCGCCCCCCTTTTGCAGCTTTTTCGGGAATCTGTACGCAATTTAGACACATTTTTGTGCTATCATGGTTTTATCTGATTTGAAGGATGTGACAGCCATGGATGCCTACATTCAGGTCATCCGGGAGGCATTTTTGTTTTTCCCCATCATCGCCGCCCTGCTGGCGGTGCCCTATGTTCTATATAATTATCATAAATTTGGCTCGGTTCTGAGCCTTCGGGTGGTCATCATCTATTCGTTTATCCTCTATCTGCTCTGCGCCTTCTTTCTGGTGATCCTGCCCCTGCCCACCCGGGCGGAGGCAGCCGCCCTGACCACCCCCAGAGTCCAGAGGATTCCCTTTCACTGCATGCAGGATATCCTCCGGGAATACCGGGAATCCGGCGGCGGGGGACTGCTGGCGCTCATCAACAACCGTGCCTTTTTGCAGGTGGCCTTTAACGTCATCATGCTGGTGCCCTTTGGGGTATACCTGCGGTATTACTTCCGCTGCGGCTTTTTCACCACCATGGTGCTGTCCTTTCTCCTGTCCCTGTTCTTTGAGCTGACCCAGCTCAGCGGCCTCTATTTTATCTATCCCAGAGGCTACCGGCTCTTCGACGTGGACGATCTCATGGCCAACACCTTCGGGGGCATCTGCGGCTACATCGGCGTGACCCCCTTTCTCTGGCTGCTGCCCAGCCGGGCGGAGATGGACGACCGGAGCTTCCGGCTGAGCCGGGAGGTATCCGCCTTCCGCCGGCTCACCGCCGCCCTATTCGATCTGTTCTGGGCCGGCGGCGTCAGCCTGCTGGTCTGTCTGCTGGTAAAGCGGAAAATGGGCCTTCCTCTGCGGACGGTGCTGGTGCTGGCCCTGAGCATGATGTTTCTGCTGCTGCCCCTGTCGGCCATGGTGCTCCGGGGCCGAAGCCCCGGGAAGGCCGTCACCCACCTGCGCATTGTCCGTCAAAGGGGCGGGACTGCCCGCTGGTATCAGCTGCTGGGGCGCTATGTCCTCATGTATCTGATCCCCGCAGTTCCCTATTTCCTCAGCCGGTTCTATACCCTCTGGGAGGCCCGGCAGATTCTGAATCAGGATGCGGCGCTGGTGGCAAAGGGACTGCTGGTCTGCCTGTACTGCGCCTTCCTTCTGCTGTCCGCCATCCGCATGGCATTGCACAAGCCCCTGTTCTATGAGCGGCTGAGCCGCACCAAGGTCGTAAGCACCCTGCATCGGGACTAATCCAGAAACGCCCCCGGCTTTTGGGCCGGGGGCATTTCTGCGCACTATGAAAAGAAAAGTAATGAAGTATGGAAACGGTATAAGCCGCTGTCCGTCATGCAATGGTCAGGTAGATCTTTCCGGTGATGGTACCTGCCGTCAACGCCGTCTCTGCGCCGTCCACCGTGACCTTCAGGTTTCTCCCTGCGGGGGCCTGCACCACTGCACCCTCCGCAAGGGTCAGGGAGGTGATATAGCTGTCGCCGGTGACAGTCCAGACACTGTTTTCATCCAGCCGCACCAGCACGCCGTTGTTGACGGTGGGAGCCGGGGTCTGGGTCACATTGGAAAGCTCCTCCCGGATGGTCTCCTCCAGGAACCGAATTCCCACCCGGTAATGCTGGGTGGCAGAGGATACCACGCCCTCCAGCCGGGTATTTTGGAGGTTCAGCGCCAGATTCTTGGGGGCGTCGCCCATCATGAAGGGGGGCATTCCGCCGGGGCCGCCCATAGGAGGCATGCCGCCGGGTGCGCCGGGGCCGCCGGGGCCGCCCATGGGAGGCATGCCCGGCATATCGCCCATCATGGGCGGCTTGCCGCTGACCTTCCCCTCATTGCCCAGCTCGCCGGGGGCCTTGGCATCCCGCAGGATCAGCCCTTCCGGCGCTTCCTTGCTGGCAAGAGCGGGCAGATTGGAGGTGGAGTTCAGGAAATCACCCTTCAGCTCGCAGTCCTTGATGTTCAGGGTGATATCATCCTCGGGATCGGCCTCCGTCAGATTCCGCCCCTCCATATAGGTATCGGCCTTGTCATAGACGCTGACATCCACAAAGGTGCCGTGGAGGCCGGGATCGTCGCTGTCGATGAGCTGTAGGATCTGGCCGTTGCCGGGCTCCATGACGGTGTTTTCAATGTTGTATACGGTTCCCGTGGAGCCCTTCACCAGAAGGCTCGCCTTGTCGGTGATGAGCTTGGAATCCTTGATGGTGACTACGCTTCCGGTGTCGCCCTGTGCATGAAGGGCAAACCGGCGTCCCCGGATCTCGCAGCCATCGGTGACCTCCAGCACACCCTTGCGCTCCATGCCCCGGAGCAGCAGCGGGAAGCCGTTGGCGGTGAGTTTGGTATTTTTCAGATGCATATCCGTAGGGCCGATGCAGAAGACACCGTAGCCGTGAGAGCCTGCGCCCTCCAGCTCCATGTCGCAGCCGTCAATGAACATATGGGCATAGTTGGAGCCGTCCACGGACAGGATGCCCCAGCCGTTGGAACGCATGGTGCAGCCATTATAGTGCACCGTGCCGTCATCGGCCAGCTGGCACAGGCGGTTGGTGCCCCGGATGGCAATGCCCCAGCTCCAGTTGCCCATCTCCACCTTGGGGCTGATGTTGTACATCTTGGTATTGTTCACCGTCACCGTGCCGGTGCCGCCCACATGAACCGCACAGCGGGTCACGGAGGAAAGGCTGATCTCACTGTCGTTGATGGTCACATCCGCATCGCCAATGGCGGCAATGCCTGCGCCCATGCCCACAAAGTCGTTATTGCCCTCCCCTTCCAGACAAATTCTCGCCCGGTTGACGGTATAGCTGCCCTTGCCGTCCACTACGATGCCCGCAAAATCCGGGGCATCGGCGGCAATGAACACGTCATCGGCCTCGGTATCCGTAACGGTGCCCTGCTGCACCGCAGCGGGCACGCCCTGGGCCGCCACCAGCTTGCCGTCCTTGACGCTGACCGCCGCCTCCAGTGGGATCTCGCTCTTTCGGCGCACAGAGGGATAGACGGACTCGATTACCGGCTCCGCCACGGTGATGGCCACATCTCCATGGTAGCTGCCCGGCATAGCGGGGTGGACACAGCCGTTGACGGTCAGGCAGAGGTACTTGCCCTCCGGTGCCTTCAGCTGGGCGCCGGGCTGGATGGTCAGAAATTCGGCGTTCTGGTTTTCGGCGATGAGATGCTCGCCGGGGGCATAGATCAGCTGATTCATATTGGAGCTCCTCCTTTGCATTTACAAAGCGGCGCCGCACCATGGGCGGGATTGCCGCAGGGATCACTGGCTTCTTTCTCTCGTCTGACCTTCATTATAGTTTGGCTTCACCATATTGTAAACTTTTGATATCTATGGTCTAGCATAATATGTTTTGCATGCTTACGGGGTCAGAAAGGCGGTGGAACGCAACATTCCACCGCCCGAAGGATCACATTTCCGCTACCACGGCATCCGGCGTCCACATGGTGTCCTTTGCCTGACTCCAAGGGGTGTCGAAGGGGGTATCGAAGAAGGTGCGCACCTTCAGCTTCTGAATTTTCCAGCCGTTCTCCCGGCGCACAAAGTCCAGCCCGTACTCCTGCCACACATAGTTGGCAGAGGCCTCCAGCTTGGCCGTGTCGTGCTTATCGGGCACGGCATCGGGAGCCTTCGGGTCGTAGAGGTCGGTCTCAATGCCCGGGGAGAACCACGTGCCGTGGGCCGTCTTTGCATCGTGGCTGATCTCCAGCGCATCGGAGTTCATATTGTGGAGCACCAGCGTGCCGCGCATTTTCACGTCCATGCCGGCATCGTCCCGGTCGCCTCTGGCCTCCAGCGCCGCCTTGACCGCTTCAAAGCCCTGATGGGTCTCATCGGGCAGCCGGAGCTCTGCCGCATCGCTGTTGTCCCAGAGGGCCAGCAGATCCTTCATCCGGAAAGCGGAGTCGAAATAGGACAGCTTTCCCACCAGATTCCGGCAGGCCTGTGCAGCCTCCAGCCGGTCACAGGCAAGGTTCATCTCTTCCAGTGTCATATTCTCGTCTCCTTTCAGCAGCAGGGGCCAATGTCGGCAAAGGTTTCATAGGCAGTGGGGGGCTGGGGCTGATCGGCGGGGTACACCACGTCCTTGCCCCAGACGTACACCATGCCGCTGCCATCGGACTTGCCGCCGGCGTTGGTATGGGACACGGGCATCTTCTGGGGATATCTGGTCCAGTCCACATAGCGGGAGCACTTGAACAGCGGGAACAGCTGCATCTTCCAGATGCGCCATACGCCGTCCTCGTCCAGAATGAAGTCCACGCTGTACTTGCTGTAGGCGGTGATGCAGCGAGTGGCCTTCTTGCCCGCAAACTTTCCAATGGGCTCCGGGTCCTTGGCAGGGCCGCCGGGACCGCCGGGACCACCCGGGCCGCCGGGGCCGCCGGGACCACCGGGACCACCGGGACCACCCGGGCCACCCGGGCCACCCGCCATGCCTGCCGGGGGCTTGAGGCCTGTGGGCAGCATCATGGGCTCATCGGCGCTCCAGCTCTCATGGCCGTAGGACAGCCAGCAGCCCTTGGCGGTCTTTCCGTCCGCCGCCACCTCGATGACCTCGGTATCCAGCGGATGGATGGAGCACATGGTGGGGCCTACGGCCTCGGTGCCGTTTTTCTCGGCCTTGTCAAATACATCGCCGTGATCCTTCAGGTAGCACTCTGCCACGCCTTCCCAGCCGTCATAGCGGGCCCATGGCATTTGCAGGCAGCAGTCCGTCCGGTGGCTCCACAGCTCCACGGCATACTCCCGATGGCGCTCCATATTGTGGAGGTAAATATAGCGGCTCATGAGATTCCGGCAGGCGTCCACCGCGTCAAGGCGCCGGAAGGCCAGATTCAGTTCTTCCACAGTTCTCATTTGGATTTCCTCCCCAATACAGTCTCGTTCCACTGGGCATAGGGCTTGGGCGGATAGCACTCCCAAAGCCGGATGGGATCGCCCAGATGCCACGGCTTCTTCTCCATGGGTGCGTCAGGCTTCTTCTCCGCCGCCAGCTTGTCCCAATCCGTGGGGGTGAGCTTGCCCCAGTCCTCGGTAAATTCCGCATTGAACATGGGGTAGATGGTCACCATCCACAGCTTCCATGCGCCGTTTTCGGGCACAAAGCAGATATCCGCCTTATACCAGATCCAGCGGGCCTCGCCCTTCTGATCGGTGGTGATGCTCTGGAACATCCAGCAGCCCCGGGCCGTCTCGCCGTCCCCGGCCACCTCCAGACACTCCGTCACTGCGCAGTGGACGTCCAGAATACCCTTCCGGCTGCCCTCGCCGCCAAGGCAGCGGGTGATGCTCTCCCTGCCCAGATATTTGCCCCAGGGCAGCTTCAATACGATATCGCTGCGCTGGGCAAAGGCCGCTGCAAAGCGATCCAGTCTGCCAAAGGACATATCCCGGCACAGCCGGCTGACCAGCTGATGGCAGGCCTCATGACCGGTCACCTTCCGGCACAGGATTTCCGCCTGATTCATGGTAGTTTCCATGGTTCGACTCCTTTCTTTCTATGGGAATTCTTACGGACGGGGTGCGCCGGGGCCGCCGGGGCCACCCGGGCCGCCCATGGGCTTCTTTCCGGTGATGTTCCCGGGCTTCTTCCCGGGCTCCGTGGAATAGACGCAGGTAAAGCTGCCATCCTGTCCACTGACGGACACGCTGGGGCATGCCTCCGCCAGCGTCATGGCCAGCGAGCCGGTGATAAAGTTCGGAGCCATCCCCTGCAAATACACAGGCTTCCCCTTCAGCTCCTCGGGCAGCGCCACAGCGTCCATCATATGGGCCGCATAATCTCTGGTGTCGGGCATAAAGCTCAGCAGCAGGCCGTCCTGAAAGGGCTCCACCTTTAAGGTGAGATGCCCATCGGGGCTGTTGACGCCGAATTTCAGCTTTTTCATGGGGATGTCTCCGCCCAGGGGCGGGATAAACAGCCCCACGGTTCTGGGGGCCAGCCGCAGTGCCAGATAGCAGGCCAGCCACGACTGGGGATGACCGTCCAGCGTGATCTCATCCGCCCCGTCTGCGGCAAGAAATTCGATCATTTTTTCTGCGCCGTCCAGATCCCAGATGTATTCCAGACTCATGCCCCGGGGGCCGGGGGCCTCCCGGCTGGGAAGACCCAGCCGGGCGCCGATGTCGTTGATGCTGTACATTTTCTTCATGGTTCTTCTCCTCAGGCGGCGTTATACCGTGCCACGGCGTCGGTATAGATGTCGATCATGTTGTCAACGCCAAGGGACTGGCAGGTGGAAACATATTCGTCCCACTCGGTGTCCAGATCCGCCTCGCCGGTGATGAACTTGGCCACCTGCGCCGCAGAATAGGTGGATACCTCGGCCAGCGCCGCATTGTACTCGGTGCTCTCCTCGGTTTCCAGCGGTACGTTGGCCACCATCCACTCGTTATCGGAGGTAGCGGTCCAGATGTCGCTGGCCTCCTTCTGGGCATCGGTGTAGCCGGCGTACATGCGGGTGTAGTCATTGACGAAGGGGCCGCTCATGCAGGCATACTTCTCAATGGCAATGGGCAGCGGCAGACCATCGGGGTTGCTTGTGATGAGGTCGGTGAAGTGGGGGTTGCCGTTGGCATCCAGCTCGTAGCTGACGCCCTCCTCGCCGTAGTTATTGAGCATAAAGCCCTTCTGGGTGTACTGGAAGTTCAGCCACTGAGCTGCCAGCTCCGGATCGGAGCAGGTGGTGGAGATGCCGGTGCCGATGCCCAGCACCAGAGAGTAGTTGTGGCACACATGGTTCTTGTCGCCCACATTCTGCACCGCATCGCCGATGGCCGTCAGGGTCATGCCGCTGGTGCTCTTCCCCTCAAACTCCGTCATCATGGCGGCGGTGGAGTAGAAGATACCGGTGCGGTCGTGGGAGATCAGCTCATCGGGGGCATACTGCTCGCTGGCCGTATAGGTGGCAAAGTCGGAGTAGATGAGCCCCTCGGCATACCACTGCTTCATCATTTCCAGATATTCTTTATACTCGTCGGTGACGGGGCCGTAGAGCACCTCTCCGTCCCGGCAGAGCATTTCGCCGCCGGTCTGGAAGCCTGCGGCCAGATAGCCGCTGACGGTGCCGGTATAGGGGATCCACAGGGCCGCATCTGCGCCCTTGTCGTTCTTGAAGGCGGTGAGCACATCGTGGTAGTCGTCATAGGTAACGGGGGCGTCCAGCTTCAGGTCGTCCAGCCAGTCCTGACGGATCACGGGGCCAAGGTTGATGCCGTAGCCCTCCTTATAGAAGGCATAGGCCATGGGCAGGGTGCCGTCCTCCAGCTTGGAGTCCTTTTCATAGGCGGAAAGGCTCTCCCGAATGGCCTTGTAGTGGGGCATGAACTCGTCATACAGGTCGTTGAGGGGCATGAGCATTTCATTCTCCACTGCTGCAGTGACGCCGCCGGTGACCATGTTGGGGTTCTGGATCATGTCCGGGAAGTCGCCGCTGGCGGCCATCAGGTTCAGGGTCTGGTTGGCATTTTCCATATTGGCCAGCACCAGATCAATGTGGACGCCGGTGAGTGCCTCGGTCTCCTTGAGCCGTGCCTGCTCGCTGTAGTCGATCATATTCTGGAAGGCGCCTGCTGCGGGATACCAGAGGCTCAGGGTCTCCCCCTCCTCGCTGAGGGTGTAGTCCTCTGGCTCCGGGGCCGTCTTGGCGGCAGCTTCCTCCTGTGCCGATGCCTCCGCTTCCTGAGGCAGCAGCGAAGCCCCCGTCAGCGGTTCCTCTGCTGCCGGGGTCTGGGCAGTTTCCTCCACCGGAGCCGCCGTGGGTGCCGATGCGCTGGACTCCGCCGCAGGGGCTGCGCTGTCAGAGCCGCCGCCGCAGCCTGCCAGCAGCCCCAGCAGCATGGCAGAGGCCAGAATCATGGATGCTGTTTTTTTGCACTTCAAAGCATTGTCCTCCTTCGCTTTTATTGACTGAGGCTATCTTAGTGCCTGCGCCGGAAAAAATCCAGTTTGCTTTTCTTCGAAATGCGCATATTCTGCGATTTCAGAATAATTCACGTAATTTGAGCGCATTCAAAGAAAATGCGCAGGATTCGGCCTTTCCTGCGCATTTTCTTATGCTATAATATATTCATATGATATTGATTTCGCAGGATTCACCCGGAAAGGAGATCCCCATGGCCGAACAGGAAGCGCCCCGCACCGCCCAGCTGATGCGGGAAAACCAGCGGCTCCGGCAGCAGCTCTATGAGTGCCGGAGCATGCTCCGCACCATCTTTATCCGCAATCTCATTGAGGACAGCGTCAACCCCATCCACACCAGCAATTTAAGCTCTCAGTTGGAAAAGAACGGCGTGGTGCTCCCCTACCCGGATGTGATGGTCTGCACCCTTGCCGTCATCGGCCTTGGCTCCACCAGCGCCGAGGGCTCCCGGCACCCGGCCACCCATGAGGAGTTCAACCAGATGCGGGATACCATTCTGCTGGTCTGCGGAGGCATGCTCAATGCCCAGCACATCTGCTATTCCGCCGATGCGGGCACCGAAATTCTTCTGCTCGTCAACTTCCACCAGCCCGCCAAGCGGGATCTCACCCAGAAGGAGATGGTGGAGGAGATTGCCGGGATCATGTCCCGGGCAGTGCTGTATCTACAGGACAGCTACTCCATTCTGCTGGCCGCCGCAGTGAGCCAGCCCACCCGGAATCTCCGGGATCTCACCCGGATCTGGCAGGAGGCCCACGCCCTGTTTGAGGAGACCAGCACCTATACCGAAAGCCGGGTGCTCACAGCCTACGACATCACCGCCGAAACCGGCACCGACACCTACCGGGCCTATAACGACAAGCTCTTTTACAACGCCGTGCTCACCGGAGATTTCCGGCAGGCCCGTGCCCTGACGGATGCCTACATCGACACCTTTTCTCAGAGCGAAAATGCCCTGTGGGAGATGAAGCCCGCCCTGAAAAAGCGCCTGCGCACCGCCGCCTCTCTCTGCCCCGCCAGCACCGGAGGCTGGAGGTTTCAGGTAGGCCCGGAGATCGACTCCCAGGTGTCCCGGTGCAAGACCCTGGAGCAGCTGGAGACCCTTCTGGATCGGTTTTTCGGCACTCTGGCCCCTGCGGACTCCGCCCCGGAAAAGCGCACCGACCCCATCCGCCGGTACATCGCCCAGCACTATTCCAACCGGGAGCTGGGCATCGAGCTGCTCTGCCAGAAATTCGGCTACAGCGCCTCCTATCTCAGCCACCTCTATAAGCAGGAGCAGGGGGAGAATCTGGTGGACGAGATCACCCGGATCCGGGTGCAGGCCGCCAAGCAGCTGCTCCGGGACACATCGGACACCATCACCGCCATCGCCCTTTCCGTGGGCTATAACAGCGCATGGACCCTGACCCGGGCCTTCCGGCGGCAGGACGGCATCTCCCCCACCCAGTATCGGCGGGAGATCGCAGGGCCGCCCCAGTAGAATAATTTCACCTTTTTGCGGCATACTGGTTCCATCAAGCGTATGTGGAAAGGAGCCGCATTCTATGATCTCCGACATTGAACTTCTGGATTACATTTATCAGACCGCCCGCATGGGCCACGACGGCATTGACGCCGTGATGAAATACTCCGGCTGCCGGCCGCTCACCGATGCCCTGCGGCAGCAGAAGGCCGAGTATGGGGAGCTGGGGGCCAGCGCCGTGGAGATGATCCGTGCCCGGGGCGGCTGCCCGGAGCCCCTGCCCATGGGGGCGAAAATGGGGCTTGCCATGAGCCGGGCCAAAAATCAGTTTGCCCCGCCCTCTGCCTCCAAAATTGCGGAAATGATGATTACCGGCAACACCAAGGGCGCCATCAAGTCCATCCAGCACCACCGGCAGTATCTGGGCAAGGACGAACGGGTGACGGATCTCAGCAAAAAGCTGCTGGAAACGGAACAGAATAATATTGAGCAGATGAAGCCGTTTTTATGAGAAAGCATATAAAATGGGAGCGCCAAAAGACGCTCCCATTTTTACGCTGTTTACACGAATTTATTCGATTGACTTCCCCTGCATTACTGGGTCATCCGCTCCGCTTCCGCCACCCGAACCTTGATCTTACGAACAGAAGAATCCACAGCGGAGATCATGGGCGCTTTGGACTGATCCACATTCTCCCGGAAGTACCGCAGGAGCGTGATGCAGCGATCGTTGCCGATCTTGCCCAGAGAATCAATGGTTTCCAGCAGCAGGTCATCGCTGGCCTCCCGGTCATTGAGAATGACGCTCAGCAGGTCAATGCAGCTGCTGCCGCCGGAGACGCCGCAGGCTTTTGCGATCTTCATTTTCGATTCGCCGTTGGTCTCGCCGAGGTTGTGAAGCAGCTTATCCCACTGCCTCTTTGCAATGAGCTTATCTACCTTTTTATTGATGTTGCCCATAGGTACCCTTCTTCCTGCCATAAGGCTTGATTTGGTGGTCCCCCGGGGCCTCCTCTGCGGTACCCTGAGGCGCCCCTGGGACCGGGAAAGATATTGTTCCTTCATGTTCAGTATAAGCCGGTTCCATATTTTTGTCAATATGTCCATGGCGGCTCATTTTGCACAAATATTTTCGTGCAGATTATACATTTTCATGAACGAAATATTTCAGAAATATGAAGCCGCCCGTTCTCTGCGTCTTCCCCTTTTCCCCCTTCATGCTATGCCGCCTCCTTCCACTATGTGAAGATACGAACACAACAAAACACGCATGGAAACCCCAAAGGTATTGAAAATTCCTTGACAAACTCCCCCCAGCGTGTTAGGATTGTTTCAGACGAAAAGCAGAGAAGGGGAAAAGACAGTCCCGGTTCATCTTCAGAGAGTCGGCGGTTGGTGCAAGCCGATGGTGATGGCGCTGTGTATACTGGCCCCAGAGCTGTTCCGGTGAACCGACAGTAGCCGGAAACGTGTGGCGGCGTTATGCGCCAAAGCCTTAGTGGAGGCTGAGGGCCGTGTTTTACGGCTGAACCGGGTGGTACCGCGTGATTCTTGTATTGACGCCCCGGAGTGTGATGTTGTGTCACGCTCCGGGGTTTTTGCATCCCCACCCCACCAAATGTTGTACACAATACTTATTATAATAGGAGGAACCTACCATGAAACTCAAACCCGGCTATCAGAAATACATCCCCTACCAGCCCATCGCCCTGCCTGACCGCACCTGGCCCAACAAGCAGATCAAAAAGCCCCCGGTGTGGTGCTCGGTAGACCTGCGGGACGGCAATCAGGCGCTGATTAACCCCATGAACCTCCAGCAGAAGCTGGAAATGTTCCACACGCTGGTGGACATCGGCGTGAAAGAGATCGAGATCGGCTTCCCCTCCGCCTCCGACACCGAGTACGAGATCTGCCGGGAACTCATCGAGGGCGGCCACATCCCCGATGACGTGACCATTCAGGTGCTGGTGCAGGCCCGGCCCCATCTGATTCAGAAGACCTTTGAGGCCATTCAGGGCGCAAAGAACGTGATTCTCCACTTCTACAACTCCACCTCCACCCTCCAGCGGAAGGTGGTCTTCAAGATGGATCAGGCGGGCATCACCAAGATCGCCACCGATGCCGCCGACCTGATCTATGAGCTGTCCCAGCCCGTTATCGCCTCCGGCATGAACCTCCGGTACGAGTACTCCCCGGAGTCCTTTATGGGCACCGAGATGGACTACGCCGTGGAGATCTGCCAGGCCGTGCTGGAGCACCTCCACGCCACCCCCGAGAACAAGGTCATCCTGAACCTGCCCTCCACGGTGGAAAATATGCTGCCCAACTATTTTGCCGACTGCATCGAATACTTTATCCGCAAGCTGCCCTCCCGGGACTGCGCCGTGATTTCCCTGCATCCCCACAATGACCGGGGCGAGGGCGTTGCCACCGCCGAGCTGGGCCTGCTGGCCGGGGCCGACCGTATGGAGGCCACCCTGTTCGGCAACGGCGAGCGCACCGGCAACGTGGACATGGTGACGCTGGCCATGAACATGTACACCCAGGGCGTAGACCCCAAGCTGGACTTCTCCGACATCAACAAAATCCGGGACGTATACGAGCGCTGCACCCATATGAAGGTGGATCCCCGTCAGCCCTATGTGGGCCAGCTGGTGTTCACGGCCTTCTCCGGCAGCCATCAGGACGCCATCAACAAGGGCGTTCAGTATATGAAGGAGTCCGGCACGGATATGTGGGAGGTTCCCTATCTGCCCATCGATCCCGCCGATGTGGGCCGCCAGTACGAGCCCATCATCCGCATCAACTCCCAGTCCGGCAAGGGCGGCGCAGCCTTCGTCATGGAGAACAACTTCGGCTACAGCCTGCCCAAGGCCATGCACCCGGAGTTCGGCGCCATTGTCCAGGAGGAGACGGACCGTCTGGGCACCGAGCTGCTGCCCAGCCAGATTTTCGAGCTCTTTGACAAGAACTATCTGGAGGTAGACAAGACCTACGGTCTGCTGAAGCATACCTTCACCGAAACCGGCAGCCACGGCGAGACCTCTCAGGTGGGCTTCACCGGCGTTCTCAGCTATAAGGGCGGCGAGCTGGAAATCTCCGGCGAGGGCAACGGCCCCATCGATGCCTTCTTCAACGCCATCTCCGAGCTGGAGATCGGCAAGTTCCACTTTGTGGATTACGCCGAGCACGCCATCACCTCCGGCTCCGACTCTCAGGCCGTGTGCTACATCCACCTGAAGACCCCCGACGGAAAGGACGCCTTCGGGGTGGGCAAGAGCCACAACATCAACCGTGCCTCCATCCGTGCGATCCTCTGCGCCATTAACCGTGCCATCATCGCCAAGGACGGTAAGGCAGACAAGTAATTCACTTTCCCCTCTGAGGTGTCGTTTCCCCCTCAGAGGGGTTTTTTTACCCATTTTCATGTGAATTGGGTAAAAAAAGTAAGTCCGATTTTCTCGCCTTCGTCCCCGGGCATTTGACGGCTGCATGGTCATTCTCCACGGATAAACTGAAAATATTTCTCCATTCTACTTGCATTCTGCAAAATATTTTGCTATACTCATAAAGAAATGACTTTTAGTCATTTTTATTCAGCAGGTAAATCCATTGTTGAATAATATTTACTGTGTCCGCAAAATGCGGACAGAAACGCCGTTTTGTCCAAGAAAACAAATGCCCGGTGTAAAATCTTCGTGAAGATGCTCTGTATATGACAAAAAATGCCCCTTATTTTTGTACAGAAAGTGCGATACCACATTTGATTTTTTCCCGGTATAATTGACAGTAGAACGGCACATCCTCAGGCTGGGGTAGTGGCACATCCCGCCCCATAGGATGCAGGGCTCTGACCAGCCCTTCCGAATTTCAACGTAAAGGCGGTGAAACCATGACTCTGGATGCCATGAACAAGGTTGTTGCTGCTGAGGCAGAGGCAAAGACCTCCATGCAGGAGGCTTCCGCCGCTTCCAAGCAATTGATCTCCGACGCCGACGCCAAGGGCCGGGCCTATCAGGCCGGGAAAGAGGCCGAGGCCGCCGGAGAGGTAAAAAAGATGATGCAGGCCGCAGAGGCCGAGGCCGCAAAAAATGCGGAGGAAATCATGCATCATGCAGAAAATCAGTGCGCTGTGCTCCGTGCCCACGCCGAAAGCCGGCTGGACGCTGCGGCGGATCGCATTGTAGAAAGGATCGTGATAGACTGATATGGCAATCGTCAGTATGAAACGACTGCGTCTGTTCGGCCTTTTGCAGGATCGGGATGCGCTATTCGAAAAGCTGCAGCAGCTTGGCTGTGTAGAGGTATCCCAGCCCGACGGCTCCCTCAGCGACCCCCAGTGGGCTTCGCTGGTGCGCCCCGGGGAGAGCACCCGCTCCGAAAAGGAACGGATGCTGGAAGAGACAGACGCTGCGCTATCCGTGCTGGGTACCTATGCCCCGGAAAAGTCAAAGCTGCTGGCTCCCAAGCCCCAGGTGCTGGAAGACGAGCTGTTCAGCCAGCAGAACGCCGCCGAGGCCATGGGCATTGTCCGAAAGATCAACCATTACGCCGCCCAGCTTCAGGAGGCCACGGCGGGGATCCAGAAGATCGCCGCCACCTGCCAGACCCTGAAGCCCTGGGAGCCTCTGGAGATCCCCCTGGGCACCCAGTCCACCCCCTCGGTGTATGTGCAGTTCGGCATGATGCCCGCCACGGCGGATCTCGAGCATGTCCGGAAGGATCTTGCCCTTGCCGCCGACGCATCGGAGCTCTATGAGGCTTCCACCGATGCCGAGGTACATTACCTGCTGCTCATGTGCTACCGGCCGCAGGAGGACGCGGCATTGGAAGCACTGAAGCCCTACGGCTTCAGCAACGCCTCCTTTAAGGGCATCACCGGCACCGCAAAGGAGACCCTTTCCTATCTGGATTCTCAGCGGCAGGGCCTCCAGCAGCAGTGCGAAAGCCTGAAGGAATCCATCGCCGCCTGCAAGGAGAGCCGTCTGAAGCTCCAGCTGTGCCATGACCGCATGGTGCAGGAGATCCAGAAGGAGCTCAATAAGGAGCGGCTCATGGACACCGAAAAGACCTTCTTTCTGGAAGGCTGGGCCCCTGCCCAGCAGGAAAAGGCCCTGACGGAGCTGCTGGACAGCTTCGGCTGCGCCTATGAGCTGACGGATCCCGCCCCGGAGGAATATCCCGAGGTTCCGGTCAAGCTCCAAAGCAGCACCGTGGTCAGCTCCCTGAACACCGTAACCAACATGTATGCCCTGCCTGCCTACGGCAGCGTGGACCCCAACCCCCTGATGGCCCCCTTCTTCATCTTCTTCTACGGCATGATGATGGCGGACATGGGCTACGGGCTTCTGATGATGCTGGGCTGCTGGTTTGTGGTGAAAAAGAAAAACCTGCGGGGCGAAAACGCCCAGTTCTTCAACCTCTTCAAATACTGCGGTGTGGCCACCTTCTTCTTCGGCGCCATCACCGGCAGCTTCTTTGGAGATCTGATTCCCAAGCTCACCGAAATGGTCTCCGGCACCGCCGTGACTCTGCCCAGCCTGTTCTCCCCGCTGGATGATGCGCTGGCCGTACTCATCGGCTCTCTGGTGCTGGGCGTGATCCAGATCTTCACCGGCATGGCCGTGAGCATGTACAACAAGATCCGCCGTGGGCAGACCATGGACGCCCTGTGCAGCGAAGGCGCATGGTATCTGGTCTTTGTCTTAGGCGGCGTGGCCGCAGTGACCGGGGCGGTAAAGCCCTGCATCATCGCCATTGTGGTTCTGCTGGTGCTGACCCAGGGCTACGGCAAAAAGGGCATCGGCGGAAAGCTCATGGGCATCGGCGGTTCCCTGTACAACAACGTCACCGGGTATTTCAGCGACATTCTCTCCTATTCCCGGCTGATGGCCCTGATGCTGGCCGGCGCAGTCATTGCGCAGGTATTCAACACCCTCGGCTCCCTCACCGGCAATGTGGTGCTTTTCTTCATCATCTCTATGCTGGGCAACGCCCTGAACATGGCCCTGAACCTGCTGGGCTGCTATGTCCATGACATGCGGCTCCAGTGCCTGGAGTTCTTTGGCCGGTTCTATGAGGACGGCGGCAAGCCCTTTACACCCGTTAAAATCGACACAGATTATGTGGACGTAATTTCTTAAGGAGGAAACAGTTATGAATTTCTTGGATAGTTTTGGCGGTCTGGCTCTGGCCCTTCTGGGCGCCGGTCTTGCAGTAGGTCTTTCCTGCGTAGGTTCCGCAAAGGGTACCGGCATTGCCGGTGAGGCCGGCACCGGCCTGCTCAGCGAGGATCCTTCCAAATCCGGTAAGGTCATGGTACTTCAGCTGCTGCCCGGTACCCAGGGCCTGTACGGTCTGGTTGTCTGGTTCTTCGCCCTCATCAGCATGGGCATGCTGGACGGCACCGCCGCAAACATGTCCGTCACCGAAGGCATGCAGTATCTGGTTGCCTGCCTGCCCATGGCCATCGGCGGTCTGCTGTCCGCCATTGCACAGGGCCGTGTTGCTGCCGGCTCCATCAACATTCTCGCTAAGAAGCCCAACGACTGGTCCAAGGGCCTGATCCTCTGCGGTATCGTAGAGTTCTACGCCATCCTGTCCCTGCTGGCTTCCATGCTGATGCTGATCTGGCTCTGATCTTATCCCGTCAAAGAGGGTAACAATTATGAATGGTATTGAAAAAATCACGGAACGCATCGCCGCCCAGAATGATACCGACATCAAGGCGCTGATGAACCGTGCCGAAGCACAGGCCAAGGCCGTCTATGAGGGCTATGTGGCCGCCGCAGACGACGACTACAAGGCCACCGTGAAAAAGGGCGAAAAGGACGCCCGGGAACGGGTGGAGCGTCTGGGCAGCGTGGCGCAGCTGGAAGCCCGGAAGCTCCAGCTGGCAGCCAAGCAGGAGATGCTGGAAAAGGCCTTTGAGCTGGCCTATCAGAAGCTGCTTTCCCTGCCCGAGGATCAGTACGCCCAGCTGCTGACCCGTCTGGCCGTAGGCGCCAGCACCACCGGAAGCGAGGCGCTGATCTTCTCCCAGACGGATCGGAGCCGCTACGGCAAGCGCGTGGTCATCGCCGCCAACGAGCAGCTCGGGAAGGAAGGCCGTCCCGGCAATCTGACCCTCTCCGAGGAGTCCCGGGACTTTCAGGGCGGCCTCTATGTGCAGGACGGCAATGTGGAAACCAACTGCACCTTCCGTGCCCTGATCCGTCTCCAGCGGCAGAATACCGCCAAGGACGTGGCTGCCGTGCTCTTTGATTAAGCCGTTTGGAAGGAGGAATGAGCTTGTCTAAGCTCAAGGATACCGATTTCCTGTATATTTCTACCCGGCTGCGGAGCATGGAAAACCATCTGCTCACCCGGGAACGGATGGAGCGGATGCTGGAGGCCCGCACCGATGAGGACGCCGCCAAGGTGCTCTCCGAGTGCGGCTACAAGGGCCTTGATAAGCCCGGCATGGACGCACTGAGCCATGCCCTCAGCGATGCCAGAGCGGAGACCTTCTCCGAGCTGGCCGCCATGTCCCCCAACGCGGACATTGTAGATGTATTCAGGATCAAATATGATTATCACAACATGAAGGCCCTGACCAAATGCGCCCGCTCCGGGAAAAGCCCCGACAGCATGCTCATTGATGCGGGCCGCTGGCCTGTCGGCGACATGAAGCGGGCGGTGGAGCACGGTGAGACCGGCTTCCTTTCGGACGCCGCCCGGAAGGCTCTGGAGGCCGCCGGGGAGATCCTCTCCGCCACCGGCGATCCTCAGAAAAGCGACTTTTCTCTGGATAAGGCCTGCTATGGCGAGATGCTGGAGACCGCAAAGCGCTCCGGCAGCAGCTTCCTTCTGGGCTATGTGCAGCTGCAGATCGACGGGGCCAATCTGAAATCCGCCGTGCGGAGCATCCGCATGAAGAAGGATCTGGACTTTTTGAAGGGCGCTCTCCTCCCCGGAGGCACCGTTTCCCCGGAGTCCATTCTCTCCTGCGTCATGGGCGGCGGAAACCTCAGCGCCACCTTCACCGGGGCCCTTTCCGAGGCTGCCGCCACCGGCGACACCGTAAAGAAGGGCGGACGGCAGACGGAATTTGAGCGGCAGATCGACAACGCCCTCAACGCCTATCTCCAGAAGAGCCGCCTTGTGTCCTTTGGCGACAGCGTGCTGGTAGCCTATGTGGCTGCCAAGGAAAATGAGATCACCGCTGCCCGGATCATCATGTCCGGCCGTCTCAGCGGCGTTCCCACCGAATCCATCCGGGAAAGGCTGCGTGACGCTTATGTATAAAATTGCTGTAATGGGCGACCGGGACAGCATTCTGGGCTTCGGCGCTCTGGGTCTGGACGTGTTTCCCACGGAGGATCCCACGGAGGCCCGGCATACCCTCCACAAGCTGGCCCGGGAGGAATACGCCATCATCTATATGACCGAGCAGCTGGCCTCCCAGCTCTCTCAGGAGATCCACCGCTATCACGACAGCGTCACCCCCGCCATCATCCTGATCCCCGGCAAATCCGGTTCTCTGGGTCTGGGCGAAAGTGCGCTGCAAAGTGCGGTAGAACGTGCGGTGGGCGCAGATATTCTTTAACGGCAACACCGCACAATTGCATTGGTGGCCTTCAGCCGATCTTTTCCACCGGAAATTCGTTATTTTTTCTTGACATACACAAAGTATGCCTGCGAAAAACTGCCTTTTTCCGCTGCAAAATCTCCAGCTGAATGCTCACCCCTGAATTATGTGGTATTGCCTGAATCCTTTGAAGTACAGATCGCATGCGTTCGGCACTTCATCATGATGCTTTTAGGAACAACCTAACGACGCATTGATATAAATCATCTGAATTGAAATTTAGCGTAAAGGAATGATTGCGAATGGCAACCGGTACTGTTGTCAAGGTTTCCGGCCCTCTGGTGGTAGCCGAGGGACTTGCAGACGCCAACATGTATGACGTCGTGCGAGTGGGCCCTCAGCGGCTCATCGGCGAGATCATCGAAATGCGCGGCGATGCCGCCTCCATTCAGGTCTACGAGGAAACCTCCGGTCTTGGCCCCGGCGTAGCGGTGGAAACCACCGGCTTCCCCCTGAGCGTAGAGCTGGGCCCCGGTATGATTGAAAATATTTACGATGGCATTCAGCGCCCTTTGGAAAAGATCATGGAGCGCTGCGGCAATACCATCCAGAGAGGCATTGAAGTCTCCCCCATCGACCACGAGAAGAAGTGGGATTTCGTTGCCACTGCCAAGGTGGGCGACCATGTGGTGGGCGGCGACATTCTGGGCACCGTTCAGGAGACCTCCGTTATGGAGCACCGGATCATGGTTCCCTATGGCACCGAGGGTACCATCAAGGAGATCAAAACCGGCGCATTTAATGTGCTGGAGACCATCTGCGTGCTGGACTGCGGCGGCAAGACCGTAGAGCTGCCCATGATGCAGCGCTGGGCTGTCCGTAACGGCCGCCCCTACAAGAACAAGCTCTCCCCCAACCAGCCCCTGTGCTCCGGCCAGCGTGTCATCGACACCATGTTCCCGGTGGCAAAGGGCGGCACCGCCTGCGTCCCCGGCCCCTTCGGCTCCGGCAAGACCGTCATCCAGCATCAGCTGGCAAAGTGGTCTGACGTAGACCTTGTGGTCTACATCGGCTGCGGCGAGCGTGGCAACGAGATGACCGACGTACTGCGGGAATTCCCCGAGCTGGTGGACCCCCGTACCGGCGACTCCATCATGAAGCGCACGGTGCTGATTGCAAACACCTCGGATATGCCCGTGGCCGCCCGTGAGGCGTCCATCTATACCGGCATCACCATCGCCGAGTACTTCCGGGATATGGGCTATGACGTAGCTGTTATCGCCGACTCCACCTCCCGCTGGGCCGAGGCCCTCCGTGAGATGTCCGGCCGTCTGGAAGAGATGCCCGGTGAGGAAGGCTATCCCGCGTATCTTGCCTCCCGTCTGGCCCAGTTCTACGAGCGTGCAGGCGTGGTCAAGTGCATCGGCTCCAATGACCGTCAGGGCAGCCTTACCGCCATCGGCGCAGTTTCCCCTCCCGGCGGCGATACCTCCGAGCCTGTCTCTCAGGCCACCATGCGGATCGTCAAGGTCTTCTGGGGTCTCGACTCCTCTCTGGCCTATGCCCGTCACTTCCCGGCCATCAACTGGCTGAACTCCTACTCCCTGTATATGGACACCCTTCAGCCCTGGCTGGATGAGAACGTCAACAAGGACTGGACCAAGGACCGCTACCGTGCCATGGCCACCCTGCAGGAGGAGGCCGAGCTGGACGAGATCGTAAAGATGGTGGGCAAGGACTCTCTGGGTGTAGACGACCAGCTGACCCTGGAGATCGCAAAGATGATCCGGGAGGACTTCCTCCAGCAGAACTCCTTCAACGAGATCGACTGGTACTCCTCCTTTGACCGCCAGTTCCGTCTGCTGAAGCTGATCCTCGACTATGACAGCCTCTGCCGTGACGCCGTGGCAAAGGGCGCCCCCCTGAAGGAGCTTACAAATATTGATGCCCGGGAGAAGATCGGCCGTGCAAAATCCGTCCCCGATGACGAATATGTGGCTGCTTACCAGCAGATCGAGGACGATATGACCGCACAGATCGAAAAAATTATCGCAAAGGCAGGTGCTCAGGACTATGATTAAAGAATACCGCACCATTTCCGAGGTCTCCGGCCCTCTGATGCTGGTAAAGAACGTGGAGGGCGTCACCTACGACGAGCTGGGCGAGATCGAGCTTCCCAACGGCGAGCTGCGGCTCTGCCAGGTGCTGGAGATCGACGGGCCTGACGCACTGGTACAGCTCTTTGACTCCTCCGCCGGTATCAATCTGGCCAAGAGCAAGGTTCGCTTTCTGGGCCATCCCCTGCAGCTGGGGGTTTCCGAGGATATGCTGGGCCGTGTATTCGACGGCATGGGCAATCCCATCGACGGCGGCCCGGATATTCTTCCCGACGCCTATATGGACATCAACGGCCTGCCCATGAACCCCGCCGCCCGGAACTACCCCTCCGAGTTCATCGAGACCGGTGTTTCCGCCATTGACGGCCTGAACACCCTGGTTCGCGGTCAGAAGCTGCCCATCTTCTCCGGCTCCGGCCTGCCCCACGCGGCGCTGGCTGCCCAGATCGCCCGTCAGGCCAAGGTGCTGGGCGATGACGCAGGCAACTTCGCCGTTGTCTTTGCCGCCATCGGCATCACCTTCGAGGAATCCGAATACTTCATTCAGGAATTCCGCCGCACCGGCGCCATTGACCGTACCGTCATGTTCTCCAACCTGGCCAACGACCCCGCCATCGAGCGTATCGCCACCCCCCGGATGGCCCTGACCGCTGCGGAGTATCTGGCCTTTGAAAAGGGCATGCACGTGCTGGTCATCATGACCGATATCACCAACTACGCCGAGGCCCTCCGTGAGGTCTCCGCTGCAAAGAAGGAAGTACCCGGACGCCGCGGCTATCCCGGCTACCTGTACACCAACCTTGCCACCATCTACGAGCGTGCCGGACGCCGGGTGGGCTGTGACGGCTCCATCACCATGATCCCCATTCTGACCATGCCCGAGGACGACAAGACCCACCCCATCCCCGACCTGACCGGCTACATCACCGAGGGGCAGATCATTCTGTCCCGTGACCTGTACCGGAAGGGCATCAATCCGCCCATCGACGTTCTGCCCTCTCTGTCCCGTCTGAAGGATAAGGGCATCGGCGAGGGCAAGACCCGTGAGGATCACGCAGGCACCATGAACCAGCTGTTCGCCGCCTACTCTGCCGGTAAGGAAGCCGCCGAGCTGATGACCATTCTGGGTGAGGCTGCGCTGTCCGACACCGATAAGCTCTATGCAAAGTTTGCAACGGAGTTTGAAAACCGCTATGTCTCTCAGGGCAACGATACCGACCGTTCCATCTTTGAGACGCTGGATCTGGGCTGGGATCTCCTTTCCATCCTGCCCAAGAGCGAGCTGAAGCGTATCAACACCAAGTATATTGAGAAGTACTATCCCGAAAAGGAACAGCAGTAAGGAGGTGGGATAAATGGCATCCAAAACCATAAACCCCACCCGTATGGAGCTTTCCCGGCTGAAAAGCCGCCGCACCACCGCCGTCCGGGGCCACAAGCTCCTGAAGGATAAGCGGGATGAGCTGATGCGGCAGTTTCTCGATGTGGTGCACCGGAACAAGGAGCTTCGGGCCAAGGTAGAGACCGGTCTCATGGAGGCCCACAGCGCCTTCACCGTGGCGGCCTCTGTGATGAGCCCCGAGATGCTGGAGCAGGCACTGGCCTTCCCCAAGCAGTCCGTGGCACTGGATCTGTCCTTCCAGAACATCATGTCGGTGGAGGTGCCCAACTACACCTTCCACACCAAGAACGACGACCCCGCCGAGATCTTCCCCTACGGCTTTGCCCAGACCTCCGGTGAGCTGGACGATGCGCTGGAAGCCCTGTCCGCCGTGTTTCAGGATATGCTGGAGCTGGCGCAGGTGGAAAAGACCATGCACCTTCTGGCCTCTGAGATCGAAAAGACCCGCCGCCGGGTCAACGCACTGGAATATGTGATGATCCCGGAAATGGAGACCAACATCAAGTATATCTCTATGAAGCTGGATGAAAACGAGCGTTCCAGCACCTCCCGGCTCATGAAGGTCAAGGATATGATGCTGGAAGAGCAGCGGCAGAAGGCTCTGCAAAAGCAGATGGAGCGTCAGAAGGAATGGGACGCCGCCCACCCTGCGCAGTGAGATCAGGTTTCACAGAAAGTCAGCCCTTCGGGGCTGGCTTTTTTGTGATCCACTCGCTCTACTGCCTGAAATTTTACCAAGATTTTAATCAACTTTTCCCCTTCCCTGTGCAGAGCGACAAAATTTTACCGGCTTCCCCGGACAGTCTTGCAAAACACCCGGAAGTACGGTAAAATGGGGCTGTTCGATCCCCGGATGGAATCATTTCATGGAGGTGCCGGATATGCTGCTATGTCTTATGTCTTCTGCGCTCCATGGGATTGGTGTATCCAAAAAGAACACGCACTGAGCAGACGCAATTTTTGCGCCTGCGTTTTTTGTTTTGAATAGGAGGTCGTGGAATTTGAAAAAAGTAGCCGTCATCATGGGCTCCGACAGCGATTTCCCCGTGGTCAAGGGTGCCATCACCCAGCTGAAGAAGTTCGGCGTTCCCTTTGAGGCCCGGGTCATGTCTGCCCACCGCACCCCTGCCGAGGCAGAGGAGTTCGCCCGGACCGCTGAGGAAAAGGGCTTCGGCGTCATCATTGCCGCCGCCGGAAAGGCCGCCCATCTGGGAGGCGTACTGGCCGCCCAGACCATCGTTCCCGTTATCGGACTGCCCATCAAGTCCTCCTTTATGGATGGGCTGGACAGCCTTCTGTCCATTGTTCAGATGCCCGCCGGTATCCCTGTTGCCACCGTTGGCGTAGGGGCCGCTGACAACGCCGGTCTTCTTGCCGTGCAGATGCTCTCTCTTTCCGACGAGGGCCTCCGGCAGAAGCTCCGGGATTATAAGGCCGAAATGGCCGCATCCGTCCGTAAGAAAGATGAAAATTTACAGCTGGAGGTAGCAAAATTATGAAAAAGGTAGAGCAGCTTTACGAAGGCAAGGCCAAGAAGGTATTTTCCACGGAAGACCCCAATTACTGCATCGTCTCCTATAAGGACGACGCCACCGCCTTCAACGGCCAGAAGAAGGGCACCATTCTCGGAAAGGGCGCCATCAACAACCGTCTCACCAACTATTTCATGAAGCTTCTGGAGGAGAAGGGCGTTCCCACCCACTTTGTGGAGGAGCTCTCCGACACCGACGCTGTGGTAAAGAAGGTCAAGATCGTCCCTCTGGAGGTCATTATCCGCAACATCTCCGCAGGCAGCTTTGCCGCCCGCTACGGCGTGGAGGAGGGCATCGTATTTGATGCGCCCACCATTGAATTCTCCTATAAGTGCGACGAGCTCAACGACCCCCTCATGAACAGCTACCATGCCATCGCCCTGAAGCTGGCCACCCCCCAGGAGATCGACACCATCAAGGCCATGGCCTTCAAGGTCAACGATGTGCTGAAGGAGTTCTGGAAGAGCGTGGGCGTTACGCTGGTGGACTTTAAGCTGGAGTTTGGCCGCCTGCCCGACGGCACCATCATTCTGGCCGATGAGATCTCCCCGGATACCGCCCGTCTCTGGGATTCCAAGACCGGTGAAAAGCTGGACAAGGATCGCTTCCGCCGGGATCTGGGCGGCGTAGAGGACGCCTATCAGGAGGTACTCCGCCGGGTTCTGGGCAAGTAAGATGAAAAACTGTCCTCAGGCCAAAGCCTGCTATTCATCCCGGCAGTACGGCGAGGAGTGCGGCGTATTCGGCATTGCCCTGAAGGAGGGCAGCCAGCTTTCCGCCGCCCACAGCGTCTATACTGCCCTGTATGCCCTCCAGCACCGGGGGCAGCAGACTGCCGGCATCGCCTCTGTGGATCATGGTCAGTTCCACCTCCACAAGGGCCCGGGACTTGTCCCCGATGTATTCAACGACAAGAACCTCAAGACCCTTACCGGCCCCGCAGCCATCGGCCATGTGCGCTATGCCTCCGGCGGCGACACTGCCACCATCAACGCCCAGCCGCTGGTCATTACCCATGCCTCCGGCTCCATGGCCGTGTGCTATAACGGCCGTCTGGTAAACGCCGATGAGCTTCGGCGGGAGACCGAAAACCGGGGCGGCATTTTCCAGAGCAGCAACTCCGCCGAGGTCATCGCCTATCTTCTGGTGCGGGAGCGCATGCGGGCGGGCACCATTGAGGACGCCATCATCAACGCCATGCAGTACATGGTGGGCGCCTACTCCGTGGTGGTGCTGACTCAGGGCAAGCTGGTGGCCTTCCGGGATCCCAACGGCTTCCGGCCCCTGTGCATCGGTGAGGTGGACGGCTCCATTATGTTCGCCTCAGAGTCCTGCGCCTTCCCGGTGCTGGGCGGCCATCTGATCCGGGAGGTGGAGCCCGGCGAGGTGGTGGTAGCCGATCTGGGCGCCGGTACCTTCCGCTCCTTCCCCAGCGGCATCAAGGCCAAGAGCAGCCTGTGCATGTTTGAGTTTATCTATTTCTCCCGGTCCGACAGCATCATCGACGGAGCCAGCGTAGATCTGGTTCGGCTGGAGGCCGGACGCTGCCTTGCCCGGCGGAACACCGTAGAGGCAGACTGCGTCATCGGCGTGCCGGACTCCGGCATTACCCCGGCCATGGGCTTCTCCCGGGAGTCCGGACTGCCTTTGCAGACGGGCTTCGTCAAGAACCGCTATATCGCCCGGACGTTTATTGAGCCTCGGGAGGCCGAGCGGGAAAAGGCCCTGCGCATCAAATTAAACGCCCTTGCCTCCACAGTCCGGGGCAAGCGGGTCATTGTGGTGGACGATTCCATCGTCCGGGGCAACACCTGCCGCCGCACCGTGCAGCTGATCCGGGAGGCCGGTGCCAAGGAGATCCACTACCGTGTGGCCTCCCCCCGGTTCATGTATCCCTGCTTCTTCGGCACGGATATCCCCGACAGTGAGCACCTCATTGCCCATGGCAGAACCAACGAAGAAATTCGTCAGCTTCTTGGGGTAGACACCCTGGACTACCTGACGGTAGAGGAGCTTTCCACCATCACCAAGGATTACAGCCGCGGCGTCTGCGACGCCTGCTTTACCGGCCGGTACACCGTTCCGGTCCCAATACAGAAATCAGGAGAGTAAGAACATGAGTATTAGCAAAAGTGACAGCTACGCCGCAGCCGGCGTAGACGTAACCGCCGGCTACGAGTCGGTAAACCGCATCAAGCCTCTGGTGGAGAGCACCAATATCCCCGGCGTCATCGGCGGTCTGGGCGGCTTCGGCGGTCTGTTTGCCCCGGATATGGCCGGTATGAAGGAGCCCGTTATGGTCTCCGGCACCGACGGCGTGGGCACCAAGCTGAAAATTGCCTTCCTTATGGACAAGCACGACACCGTGGGCATCGACTGCGTGGCCATGTGCGTCAACGATATCGTATGTGCCGGTGCAAGCCCCATGTTCTTTCTGGACTATGTGGCCTGCGGCAAGAACTACCCCGCCCGGATCGAGCAGATCGTCTCCGGCATTGCCGAGGGATGTCGGCAGGCGGGCTGCGCCCTGATCGGCGGCGAGACCGCCGAGATGCCCGGCTTCTATCCCGAGGAGGAGTACGATCTGGCGGGCTTCTCCGTGGGCATGGTCGATAAGGAGAAGATTCTGGACGGCCATGACATCGTCCCCGGTGACGTGCTCATCGGCCTTGCCTCCAACGGCGTACATTCCAACGGCTTCTCTCTGGTGCGGAAGGTGCTGGACGTAGAGAACGCCGACCTGAAAACCATGGTGCCCGAGCTCCACTGCTCTCTGGGCGAGGAGCTTTTGAAGCCCACCCGGATCTATGTGCGCCCGGTGAAGAACCTGCTTGCCTCCGACCTGAAGGTCAAGGGCATCAGCCACATCACCGGCGGCGGCCTCTATGAGAACGTGCCCCGTATGCTCCCCGAGGGCGTATGCGCCCAGATCAGCAAGTCCTCCATCCCCGTGCCCCCCATCTTCACCATGATTCAGGAGAAGGGCAACATTCCCGAGCGGGATATGTACAACACCTTCAACATGGGCGTGGGCCTTGTGATGGCCGTGGCCAAGGAGGATTCCGGTGCGGTCATGGAGCAGCTGGTTCGCAGCGGCGAGCGTCCCTATCTCATCGGCAAGTGCATTGCCGGTGAAAAGGGTGTGGAGCTATGGTAAATATTGCGGTACTGGTCTCCGGCGGCGGCACCAATTTGCAGGCGCTGATTGATGCCGAAAAGCGGGGCGAGATTCGGAACGGCCATATCACCGCCGTGATCTCCTCCAATCCCGACGCCTATGCCCTGACCCGGGCAGAGCAGGCCGGGATCCCCGGCATCACCATCGCCCGGAAGGACTTTGGCTCCGCCCGGGACATGACCGTGGCGCTGGTGGAGGCCCTGAAGGAGCTGGACATCGGCCTTGTGATTATGGCCGGATTCATGGTCATCATCACCGAGGAATTGGTATCCGCCTATCCCAACGCCATTCTGAACATCCACCCCTCCCTGATCCCCTCCTTCTGCGGCAAGGGCTGCTATGGGCTCCATGTCCATGAGAAGGCCCTGGAGTATGGGGTAAAGGTCTCCGGCGCAACGGTACACTTTGTGTCCGAGGAATGCGACGGCGGCCCCATCGTGCTCCAGAAGGCCGTGGCGGTGCAGGACGATGACACCCCGGAAACCCTCCAGAGACGTATTATGGAGCAGGCCGAGTGGGTGATCCTGCCGGAAGCGGCAAGCCTGTTCTGTCAGGGACGGCTGAAGGTGGAGGGCCGGAAGGTCTCCATTCTCCCGGAAGCATAATCGTTTCTCCCGCTCTGTGTGCGCAGAGCGGGAGTTTTTCCGGCGCAATACGCTTCTTTCCCGGCTTCCCTTGACAAACCTCCCCGGAATATTGTATGATACATCCGGTCATACAACTGACGGAAGTGGAAGGAACCACATGGAGTATGACGCTCGAAATGCCGACCGTCTGGGCGCCTGCCCGGGGACGAGTGCGGCATTTTTGCATTCTACAGACCACCGGCACAGGAGATTAAAAAAGGAGCATGCTTATGAAGACCATCGACATAAACCAGTACCTGCGGGATCACGCCTACCCCGGTCGGGGCATCCTGCTGGGCCGCAGCGCCGACAACAAAAGCGCCGTCATCGCCTACTTCATCATGGGCCGCAGTGCCAACAGCCGGAACCGGGTATTCACCCCTGTGGCCCAGGACAAGGGCATCATGACCGAGGCCTTTGACCCCAGCAAAATGGAGGATCCCAGCCTCATCATCTATCACCCGGTGCGCTATGTGGAAAAGACCGGCGACACCGTGGTTACAAACGGCGACCAGACCGACACCGTCCGGGACGGGATCCTTGCGGGCAAGGCTTTTGCCCAGTCCCTGCGCACCCGGTGCTTTGAGCCTGATCCCCCCAACTATACCCCCAGAATCTCCGGCCTTGTGCACAAGGACGGCGCCTTTGCCCTGTCCATCCTCAAGAGCGCCGATGGAGACCCCACCTGCAATCACCGCTACTTCTTCGGCTATGACAATCCCCTGCCCGGAGAGGGGCGCTTTATCCACACCTATCAGGAGAACCTGAACCCTCTGCCCTCCTTTGAGGGAGAGCCCCGGCGGGTGGCCATCACTGCCCCGGATGCCGGGACGCTGGCAAAGGAGCTGTGGGAAAACCTCAACGAGGACAACAAGGTCTCCCTGTTCGTCCGGTATATCGACCTTGCCACCGGAAACGTGGACGACCGGATCATCAACAAGAACGTCTGATCTAAGGAGGATCGCATACAATGAAGGAACTCGCTCTCAAATACGGCTGCAACCCCAACCAGAAGCCCTCCCGGCTGTTTATGGAAGACGGCAGTGATCTGCCCGTTACGGTGCTCAATGGCCGCCCCGGCTATATCAACTTCATGGACGCCTTCAACAGCTATCAGCTGGTGAAGGAGCTGAAGGAGGCCACGGGTCTCCCCGCTGCCGCCAGCTTCAAGCACGTCTCCCCCGCCGGTGCGGCGGTGGGTCTGCCCCTTTCCGATGTGGAAAAGCAGATCTACTTTGTGGAGGACACTCAGGAGCTGACCCCCATTGCCTGCGCCTATATCCGGGCCAGAGGTGCTGACCGGCTGTGCTCCTACGGTGACTGGGCCGCCCTGTCCGATGTCTGCGACGCCGCCACTGCCGCCTATCTCAAGGCCGAGGTCTCCGACGGCATCATTGCCCCGGGCTACACCGAGGAGGCCCTTGCCATCCTGAAGACCAAGAAGAAGGGCAACTATAATGTCATAGCCATCGACCCCGACTATACCCCCGACCCCCTGGAGCGCCGGAGAATCTACGGCGTGACCTTTGAGCAGGGCCGCAACGACCTGAAGATCACCAAGGATGACCTCTCCAATATCGTCTCCCAGAACAAGGATCTGCCGGAGAGCGTAAAGATCGATCTGGTCACTGCCCTGATCACCCTGAAATACACCCAGTCCAACTCCGTTTGCTATGTGAAAAACGGCCAGACCATCGGCGTGGGCGCAGGTCAGCAGAGCCGCATCCACTGCACCCGTCTGGCAGGCAATAAGGCCGACAACTGGCTGATCCGCCAGCATCCCAAGGTGCTGGGCCTCCAGTTTGTAGACGGCATCCGCCGCCCGGATCGGGACAACGCCATTGACGTCTACACCTCCGACGAGTATGAGGACGTTCTGGCCGAGGGCGTATGGCAGAACACCTTCAAGGTAAAGCCTTCGGCGCTCACCGCCCAGGAAAAGAAGGCATGGATCGCCCAGCAGACCGGTGTTTCCTGCGGCTCCGATGCATTCTTCCCCTTTGGGGACAACGTGGAGCGGGCACGGAAGTCCGGAGTAAGCTACATTGCAGAGCCCGGCGGCTCCATTCGGGACGACAACGTCATCGCCGCCTGCGATAAGTACGGCATTGTGCTGTGCTTTACCGGCAACCGGCTGTTCCACCACTAAGCCCCCATCGAAAGGATATGGAAGTATGAAAGTATTAGTAGTCGGCTCCGGCGGACGGGAACACGCCATCTGCTGGGCCCTTCACAAAAGCCCCAAGGTCACCGAGCTCTACTGCGCCCCCGGCAACGGCGGCATCGGTGAGATTGCCCGGTGCGTGGACGTCAAGGCCACGGACATCCCCGGCATGGTGGCATGGGCAAAGGAAAATCAGATGGACTTCGTTATGGTGGCCCCGGACGATCCCCTTGCCATGGGCATGGTGGACGCCATGGAGGCCTCGGGCATCCGTGCCTTCGGCCCCAAGGCCAACGCCGCCATCATCGAGGGCAGCAAGGCCTTCTCCAAGGCCCTGATGAAGAAATACGGCATTCCCACCGCCGCCTATGAGGTCTTTACCGACAAGGACGCCGCCCTTTCCTATGTGGAGGCACAGGGCGCTCCCATTGTGGTCAAATGCGACGGCCTTGCACTGGGCAAGGGCGTTGTGGTGGCCCAGACCTTAGAGGAGGCCAAAGAGGCCGTGGTCAACATGATGGAGAACAAGGCCTTTGGGGAGGCCGGGGCCAAGGTGGTCATTGAGGAATGCATGACCGGCCCGGAGGTCACGGTGCTGGCCTTTACCGACGGCAAGACCATTGTGCCCATGCCCTCCTCTCAGGATCACAAGCGTGCCTATGACGGGGACAAGGGCCCCAACACCGGCGGCATGGGCGCCATCTCCCCCTGCCCCAACTACACCCCGGAGCTCTCCAAAATCTGCATGGACACCATCTTCCTGCCCACGGTGAAGGCCCTGAACGCCGAGGGACGCACCTTCAAGGGCGTCATCTACTTCGGCATGATGCTGACCCCCGAGGGCCCCAAGGTGGTGGAGTACAACGCCCGGTTCGGTGACCCCGAGTGTCAGGCGGTGCTCTCCCTGCTGGAGACCGATCTCATGGACATTCTGGAAGCCTGCGTGGACGGCACGCTGGATCAGCTGGACGTGAAGTTCAAGGACGCCGCCAGCTGCTGTCTGGTGCTGGCCTCCGGGGGCTATCCGGTGGCCTACGAAAAGGGCAAGGAGATCACCGGTCTCGATCAGGTAACGGACGCCGTGGTGTTCCATGCGGGCACCAAGAAGCAGGACGGGAAGTTCCTGACCAACGGCGGCCGGGTATTGGGCGTCACCGCTGTGGCCCCCACCCTTCGGGAAGCCGTGGTGAAGGCCTACGCCGCCGCCGGCCCGGTGAGCTTTGAGAAAATGCACTTCCGCACAGATATTGGCTACCATATCCTTGACGTGAAGTAAAAAATGCATTAAACTATTCGGGTGGGCTGCACCGGCAGTCCGCCCGAATTTCGTAACAGGAGAGGACATTATGGAAAGAACACTGATTTCTGAAATTTTTGCAGATCCCAAGTCCTTTGATAAGGTTCAGGTCACCGTGGGCGGCTGGATCCGCACCATGCGTGCCCAGAAGACCTTCGGCTTTATTGAGCTCAATGACGGCAGCTATTTTAAGAGCCTTCAGGTGGTCTTTGAGGACGGCATCGTAGATCACTATAAGGAGATCGCCAAGCAGAACGTAGGTGCGGCGCTGGTGGTCAAGGGCACGCTGGTCTACACCCCCGATGCCAAGCAGCCCTGTGAGCTGAAGGCCGCCCATATTGACGTAGAGGGCGCCTCCACCCCGGATTATCCCCTGCAGAAGAAGCGCCACAGCATGGAGTATCTCCGCACCATTGCCCATCTGCGGCCCCGCACCAACACCTTCTCCGCGGTGTTCCGTGTCCGCTCGGTGGCCGCCTATGCCATCCATCAGTTCTTCCAGGAGCAGGGCTTTGTCTACATCCACACCCCCATCATCACCGCCTCCGACTGCGAGGGCGCAGGCGAGATGTTCCGGGTCACGACGCTGGACATGAACAACGTGCCCAAGAATGAGGACGGCACCGTAGACTATACGCAGGACTTCTTCGGCAAGAGCGCCAACCTCACCGTATCCGGCCAGCTGAACGTGGAGTCCTTTGCGCAGGCCTTTGGCAACGTCTATACCTTCGGCCCCACCTTCCGGGCAGAGAACTCCAATACCCAGCGCCATGCGGCGGAGTTCTGGATGATCGAGCCGGAAATGGCCTTTGCAGACCTCAATGACTACATGGACAACGCCGAGGCCATGATCAAGTTCGTGATCCAGACGGTGCTGGAAAAGTGCCCTCAGGAGATGGAGTTCTTCGGCAAGTTTGTGGACAAGGAGCTGCTGCCCCGGCTCCAGCACGTGAAGGACAGCGAGTTTGTCCGGGTTTCCTACACCGAGGCGGTCAAGCTTTTGCAGGAGTCCGGCGCCAAGTTTGACTATCCCGTGACTTGGGGCTGCGACCTGCAGACCGAGCACGAGCGGTACCTCACCGAGCAGCTGTTCAAGAAGCCCGTGTTCGTCACCGACTATCCCAAGGACATCAAGGCCTTCTATATGCGGGCCAATGAGGACGGCAAGACCGTTGCCGCCGCAGACTGTCTGGTGCCCGGCATCGGCGAGATCATCGGCGGCAGCCAGCGTGAGGAGCGCCTTGACCTGCTGGAGGCCCGTATGAACGAGCTGGGCCTCGACCCCAAGGATTACTGGTGGTATCTGGATCTCCGCCGCTACGGCACCACCCGCCACGCAGGCTATGGTCTGGGCTTTGAGCGCCTGATCATGTACCTCACCGGCATGAGCAACATCCGGGACGTACTGCCCCATCCCAGAACCGTGGGGAATGCAGACTTCTAATCGAATATGGAAATGAAAAGGGAGCGCCAGAACGGCGCTCCCTTTTCCCTACTGAGCAAACTGCTCTATATCCTCTGTCTGCTGTCTCTCATACAGTCGCAGCAAGTACTCACACCTGATACAGCCTTTCTTATTTACCATTTTTGATGATTTTTCATTTTTGGAAATCAGCATAGCAACCAATCCGCAATATCAACAATGCGTATCCCTTCGTACTGATACGCATCGTGTCGAGTACGTGCAATCACCATTTTGGGATAAGCGTCCTTAATTTGGAGCAAGGGAGAAATTTCCCGTTCAAAAGTTTTGCCATCACTGATATTATCGGAAACTTGTATATAAATCTTTTCATTGCGTTTAACAGCAACAAAGTCAATTTCCTTCTTATAAAGCACCCCGACATAAACCTCATACCCTCTGCGGAGCAACTCGATTGCAACTACATTTTCAAGGATTCTTCCATAATCCATGTTTTTCGTTCCGAGCTTAGCATAGCGGAACGTATGGTCACTCAGATAATACTTATCATTGCTTGACAGATACTTTTTGCCCTTAATGTCATATCTGCGAACTTTATAGAAGGCAAAGGCATTGCACAAATACTGCATATACGAACCAATGGTAACATGATTGACCTTTTCCTTTAAGCCGCCAAAAGTATTTGTGATATTTCGTGCTGAGGTCAGACTCGAGATATTGTCCATAAGAAAGTCCACAAGGCTGTCCATCAACTGCATGTTGCGAATTTTATACTTCCTGCGAATATCGCGAACGATCAAAGTGTTGAAAACATCGGCAATATAGTCATACTTCGCTTCCTGATCTTTATAGACATATGAACCAGCCATGCCGCCCTCGACCATATACCTTTCAAGCGCATCATATTGGTCGCTGTAGCCAAAGTACTGCATATATTCGCTGAATGAGAACGGAAACACTTTGATCTCAAATGTCCTTCCGGTAAACAGCGTGGCTAGGTCAGAACTCAAAAGAAATGCGTTTGAGCCGGTAATATAAATATCAAATTTTTCTGATGCATGGAGACCGTTGATTGCTCTTTCAAAATCAGCACACATTTGAACTTCATCAATCAGGACAAAGTTCTCTTTCCCCGCAACATATTGAGAATTGATATAGTCATATAAGGGTCTGTATGCAAGCAAATGGTCAAACTCCGGCAGGTTAAAGTTGATTTGAATAATGTTGCTGCCGGGTACATTCCGTTCAACATAGTTCTTAAACGCTTCAAGCAGCTTAGATTTTCCACTGCGACGAACACCTGTGATGACTTTAATATCTGGCGTTCCAATCACGTTGATGAGTTTTTCTAAATAATGAGTCCGAGTAATCAATTTAATGGCACATCACCTCTTGTAATGTATTATGCCACATCTATTTACCATTTTCAACAGTTTTTCAAAAATGGTAAATAGATCTTTATAAACAAGTCATTACTTCACGGACAACACCGCACAATTGCATCTGCGGGCTTTGCCGAATTATGCGGTATTGCCTTAGAAGATACTGCTGCTGAGATTATCCATCCTCCGGTACTCCCCCATCAGGAACAGGGCATGCCCCACCTCCAGCGGCGTGGCAGTGAGCTCGCAGATCTTTTTGAGCCGGTAGCGGATGGTGTTGGGATGCTGGCCCATGCGGCGGGCCGTCTCCACGATCTGATAGCCGCAGCCCGCATAGACGTCCAGTGTCTCCAAGAGGCTGCCGGAGGTACTCTCCCGGTCATATTCCTCCAGCTTTTGAAACTGGGCCATCATAACGGCCCGGGTGGTCTTATCCCGCACCATGGGCAGAATGGTCTGATACAGCCGGATATCCTCCAGCGTGGTCAGCTGCCGCCGGGTGGTGAGGGCATAGAGCAGGGCGTCAAAGGCGTCCCGGATCACCTGATCGAAGTTGGAGGAGCGCTGCTGGAGGCTGCCCACCCCGAAGCACAGCTCCCGGGTCTCCACCCCCAGCTCCTTGAACAGCCGGATCACGTTCTTGCCGATGGTAGTCAGGGGCAGTGGCTCTGCATAGTTGGACAGCACAAAGAAGCCCCGGCGGAACTGCAAAAACCGGTAGGTGGAGGTCACAGCCCGGCTGCTGCGGAGTTGCAGGGTATTCCGCAGGCCCACGCTCCAATCCCGTGTCACATCCAGACAGTGGACATACACGGCGTTCATATATTTCAGGCGGTTGGGGTTCATGCGCATGCACAGCTGCTCGATGCCGTAGCTCTCAAAGCTGCCCTGCAGAATCTTAAACAGGGGCTCCTCGTAGAGGGAGAATTCCTGCCGAAGCCGCAGATAGTCGTTGACCGCAAGGATCACATCCTCCATGTAGAGCTTCTCAAACCGCAGAATGGGAAAGTCGTGCTTTTTGGCCAGCGTCAGCACCGCCTCGGGCAGCTGGGTGTAATACACGGACTTGTAGGCCAGCCCTGCGGCCCCCAGACGGATCAGCTGCTTCACCATGGGCAGCAGCGTCTCCGGCTGATCCTTGGCGGAATAGAGGGTGGAGACGATAAAGTCATCCTGATAATACCCCTCGGGCCGCTGCTGCTGCAGGCTGTCGTATTCCAGCAGCACCACGTCCTTCATGGGCCTGTCCAGTCCGGCCTCGCCGGTCTGGGCGGTAATGGGCTGTAGGGCTTCTATGGTAAGTAGTTCTCGTACCTGCATGGTGAAATCTCCTGTTCATGGTGTCTTTTTCGCCCGGAAGGTATGAGTCTGCCTTGGGACGAAACTGAAAAAAATGCGAAAAATACGTTATATTTTGGATTTAATCCAAGAATCTTGGTTTACTTTTGAAAAAAAATATGAGATAATATCCTTCACTGAGAAAAAAAGGGGGTACTGGAATGGAAATCATGCTGGTGGATCTGCTGACCACTCTGCCGCAGAATATCATTTCGGCCTATTATATGGCCAAATTCATCGACGCCAAACACTTCCGCCGGACCCTAGTGCTGCTGGCTGCGGCCAGCTTTCTGGCCTACGCCTTTACCGGCTATGTGCTGCCCCCCAACACGCCCCTGCGGCCCATCCTTGTCTATGGTCTCCAGCTGATCGTGATCTTCTGCTGCCGGCAGGTGCCCATGCCCCGGTGCCTGATCTTCTATACCGCCTGCATGGCGGGCATGACGGTTACGGAGCTGCCCATGGGGCTGAGCCTGCTGCACTTTTACCCGGACTATGTGAACCTCTACAGCGTAGACCCGGCCTTCCTGCTGCTGTGGAAGCTCTCCTATCTGCCGCTGCTGACCGCCTGCTATATGCTGGTCTCGTTTCTGCTGCGGAAAATCTACCGGATGGAGCAGTCACGGGACACCCTGCGGTTTCTTCCCTTCCTGCTGGTGCAGTTGGTGCTGCTGATGCTGCCCCTGACCATGGTGCAAAACGCCATGGGGCACTACAAGTCCCTGATCCCGGTGATGCTGCTTTACAGTCTTGCCCATCTGATGCTGGACGTATTCTTAGTGGGCATTTTCAACCGCATGGGCAAGGCCCACGCCGTGATTCAGCGGCAGCAGGAGGCACAGGCCATGCTGGAAACCCAGACGGAATACTATCAGCAGATGCAGGACAGCACCCGGATCCTTCGTCAGCTGCGCCACGATGTTAAAAATCAGCTGACCACCCTGTCCATTCTGCTGGAGCAGGAGGACTATGAAACGGCCCAGCAGCAGCTTTCCGCCATGGAAAAGAGCTTCCAGAAGGCCCAGTGGTCTCAGGATACCGGCAACGCCATGGTGGATGCGGTACTGGTTTCCAAAAAGCTCACCTGCGGCGAGGCGGGCATCCGGCTTCTCTGTCAGGGGGCCCTGCCCGGGGATCTGGGCCAGCAGGAGGTGCGGCTGTGCAGTCTGATCTCCCGGCTGCTGGATCAGGCCATTGCCGCCTGCGGCACCCTGCCCATGGACGCAACACCGGAGATCCGGTTTTCCATTTCCGCAGCCTCCGGCCTCAGGCTGTGCTGCCGATACCCCGCCGGCCCCGCAGATGCCCCCCTGACGGAGCAGCTGAAGACCCGGCTGGAGCCGGAGGATCAGATCACCATGGAGACCGCAGGAGGCACCTGCACCGTGACCATGGCCCTTGCCGGTGCCCCCAGCACACTCTGATCTATGCCAAGATTATAGCACAGAATTAGTAAAATGTATAAAGGAATGTCGTTTTGGTTGTTTTTTTCACCAAAACGGTTCGGATCAATGGAGAAGGAGGGACTCTGATGCAGATTATGGCCGCAGATCTGCTGACCACGCTGCCCCAGCTGGTGCTGGAAGGGATCATCGTCGCCCAATTTTTGAAGACCCGGCGGCTATGGCTGTTTACGGCACTGCTGACCATCGGCACCCTGCTGCTGCATTGGCTCTTTGGCTACCAGCTGGCCCTGCCGCAGGTGGTGAGAAGTCTCACTACCCTGTTTTGGCTGCTGGCCCTGACCATGAGCTTTTGTAAGATCCCCCGGATCCAGGCGGTGGCATATCTGGTGCTGTATCTCATCCTGATGATGCTGCTGGAATTGCCCGTGGATCTGATGCTGCTGCAGCGGTATCCCCATATGACCGCCATAACGGATCTTCCTCTGACGGTGCTGGTGCTCAGCCGCATGGTCTATCTCCCCTTCTATTCCATGAGCCTGCTGATCCCCTATACCCTGTGCCGCCGGTTTTTGGCGAAGGTGCGGGAGCAGGAATTTACAAAGTTTCTGCCCATTCTGGTGACTCAGTGCTTCCTGATGCTGTTCCCCACATGGATCGCCCTGGGCACCATGCAGTCCACCCGGCAGGTGCTGCTGGTATGCGCCCTGTTCCTGCTGGCCAACATTCTCCTTGACATTTTTCTGCTGGGCACCTTCCGGCGGGCACAGCAGGTCTACGAGGCCCAGCGTCAGGTGCAGGAGGCGGAAAACCTCTTAAAGGCCCAGTCGGAATACTACCATCAGCTTCAGGGCAGTGCCGCCGCCCTGAAGGGCGTCCAGTCGGAAATGGTGGAGACCCTGCGGCACATGTCCCGGGAGCTTTCCCAGCAGCACTATGACAATGTACTTCGGGAGCTTTCGGACTTTCGGAGCGCCGTGGAGCAGACCGGCCGCTGCCGCTATACCGGAAACGCCGTGGTGGATGCGGTATTGGAGGAAAAGTCCCGGCAGTGCCGTCAGAAGGGCATCGCCCTGCGCATTCAGGGACTGGTTCCCACTGACGTTCCGGTAGAGCCGATTCACCTGTGCTCCATCGCCGGGAACCTTTTGGACAACGCCATCCACGCCTGCGATGCTCTGGGGCCGGAGGCGGAAAAGACCATTGAATTTACGGCCCGCATGCAGGAGCCGCGGCTGGTATTCCTGTGCCGGAACACGGCGGCCCCGGGCCAGCACATCGCCCGGAAGCAGCCGGAGCTGACCCGTGCCCACGGCTGGGGCCTGAGCATTCTGGAACGCATCGCCGGGGAATATCAGGGGCAGCTGATGCCCCAGAGCGGCGACGGCTGGGTGCAGGTACTGCTGTGGCTGATCCCCGGGAGCAGCCAAAAGGCAGGGTGATCTCCCCGCCGCCCGTTCCCCCATTGGAGGTATGTTATGAAGCAGCTTCTCAAGATCTACATACTGGATGACGACCCGGTGATCCTCGGGGGCTTTACTGATGCCCTGAGGGCGTATCTGGCAAAGATGCCGCAGTATGACGTCCAAATCACCCGCTTTACCGGCGGCAGGGAGCTTTTGCAGCATCTGTCCCACGCCAAATCTCTGGATCTGCTGCTGACGGACATTGACCTCGGGCCGTCCCTCAGCGGTATCGACGTTGCCCGGCAGGTGCGGGCCAAATTTCCCCTGTGCGCCATCGTCTATCTCACCGCCTATCTGGATTACGTCACGGAGATCTTCGAGACAAGGCCCCTGTACTTTATCCGGAAGGATCAGTACCGCCAGCGAATCCCCATGGCCATGGATCTGTTCTTCCAGCAGTACGGCCAGAGCCGGGCGGCCCTGACCGTTGTATGCGGCCGGGAAAAGCGGGTGCTGCCGCTGGAGGATATCCGCTACCTTCAGCATACGGACCGGCGCACCCTGATCCACACCTGCACCGAAACGCTGAACGTGAAGGACGCCATTCCCAAGCTCATCGAGCAGCTGCCGGAGGATCGATTCGTTTGGTGCCACCGGAGCTATGTGGTGGCGCTGGATCAGGTAAAGCAGTTCCAGCGATTTGAATTGCAGCTGCTCAGCGGGGAGGTTCTCCCCATCAGCCGGGCCAAGTATGAGGACTTTCAGCGGGCGTTTACAGAGCGAATGAAATAAGTAGAAAAGGGCTTGGGGATCAACGTTCCCCAAGCTCTTCTTTTGATCGTGCCTCAATAATCCTCATCCAATTTCGTTTTCCATACAAAAAACGAAGAATAGCCACAGTCTGCGTTTCCGGATGCACTGTATAAAACGCAAGATAATTGCCCACAGAAAATGCTCGAATCTGGTTTAACGCAAGGAATCGGTCTTGCAGCAGCTGGTATCTCTCGGGCATTTCTGTCAGTTCCAGCACATGCTTTTCAAATTCGTCCGCAAGCCGATTGGCAGCAGATGGATTTTTCAGCTCATTTGCAATATATCTCACCGCACTTCGCAAATCATCTCTGGCAATCTCCATTACAATGACATTATACATGTCCAATTTCCGCCCTTACATCAGCCATGGCCTGCTCAAGGCTGACAGCCTTTCCGGCCCGATCCTCTGCCAGCCCCTGCTCAATCAGGTGGTATAACTCAATTTTTCCGCACATATCCTCATAGGCTTCCATACTCATCACAGCCAAATCGCCTTTTCCGTTCTTCGTAATAAAAACAGGCTCCTTGTATCGATGACAAAAATCAGAAATCTCACTGTAGCTGTTTCTTAAATCCGCACTGGGACGAATGGTCGGCATATCATCAACTCCCGGAATATGATATGCAAATTATATCAAAATATTGATATGCAGTCAAGCATCAGCGCCAAACTTCAAAGAGCTTGGGAACCGAAATTCCCAAGCCCTTTTTCCCTTTCAAATTTACCAGACCAGCGTTGCAAAATAGTCGTCCGGGGTCTCGGCCCGGCGGATCATCTTTACGCTGCCGTCCTCCTGTAAAAGCAGCTCGGCGCTGCGGAGGCGGCCGTTATACTGGTAGCCCATGGAGAAGCCGTGGGCGCCGGTGTCGTGGAGGAACAGCAGGTCGCCCATGTCGATCTTGGGCAGCATCCGGTCAATGGCGAACTTATCGTTGTTCTCGCAGAGACCGCCCACCACGTCATACTTGTGGTCGCAGGGTTCGTTCTCCTTGCCCATGACGGTGATATGGTGGTAGGCCCCGTACATGGCCGGGCGCATGAGGTTGGCGGCGCAGGCGTCCACGCCGATATACTCCTTATAGGTGTGCTTTTCGTGGATGGCGGTGGTCACAAGGCCGCCGTAGGGGGCCAGCATAAACCGGCCCATCTCCGTAAACAGCTTTACATCCCCCATGCCCGCAGGCACAAGGATCTCCTCAAACTGCTTCCGCACCCCCTCGCCGATGGCAAGGATGTCGTTTTCCGGCTGATCGGGCCGATAGGGCACCCCAACGCCCCCGGAGAGGTTGATGAAGGCGATGTGGCAGCCGGTCTTTTCCTGAAGATCCACCGCCAGCTTGAACAGAATCCCCGCCAGCGCCGGATAGTAGTCGTTGGAAATGGTGTTGGAGGCAAGGAACGCATGGATGCCGAAGTGCTTTGCGCCCATGGCCTTGAGCTTTTTGAAGCCCTCATAGAGCTGCTCGGTGGTAAAGCCGTACTTGGCGTCCCCGGGGTTGTCCATGACCTGAAAGCCCTCCTTGGAGGAGGAAAGCTGGAAGGTGCCGCCGGGATTATACCGGCAGGAGATGGTCTCGGGGATATCGCCGATGGTGTCCTTCAAAAAGTCGATGTGGGTAAAGTCATCGAGATTGATGGTGGCCCCCAGCTTGGCCGCCAATTCAAATTCACAGGCGGGCGTCTCGTTGGAGGAGAACATGATCTCGCTGCCGGTAAAGCCGCAGCGGTCGGACATCATCAGCTCCGTCAGGGAGGAGCAGTCGGTGCCGCAGCCCTCCTCCCGGAGGATCTTCAAAATGGTGGGGTTGGGGGTGGCCTTCACGGCGAAATATTCCCGAAAGCCCTTGTTCCAGGAAAAGGCCTTCATGACCTTCCGGGCGTTCTCCCGGATGCCCTTTTCATCGTAGATGTGGAAGGGGGTGGGATAGGTTTTTACGATTTCCTGAAGCTGAGCTTTTGTGACAAACGGCGTTTTCATAAATGGCAACATCCTTTGTATTCATTCTAAATTGCAGGCGGCATGGCCATGCATTCAGTTTACCCGGTTATTGTATCAGAGAAATCCACGGCTGTCCAGAAAAAAGTGCAAGTAAACGCAGACAAACTTGCAGTTTGTTTTGGGGACCAAAGCCTCCCTTGCGCAAAGAGAGGTGGCTCGGCTTTCGGGGCCCCGGCGAAGCCCAGCGTCAGCGGGTTCGCTGGGGAGAGGAGGA